>Ga0065711_1000967_pt1 | contig 50874 bp, 29 predicted proteins | sample Hoacrofraction12_FD_59098 | JGI IMG/M metagenome (GOLD analysis project Ga0065711, IMG submission 59098) | Hoatzin crop microbial communities from Cojedes, Venezuela - Epithelial fraction 12 v2 (version 2) | ecosystem: Host-associated > Birds > Digestive system > Esophagus > Crop | place... | reverse complement strand
CCTCTCCTCTCCTCTCCTCTCCTCTCCTCTCCATTCTCTCTTTTCCCTCACTTCTGTCTTCTTTGCCTTTTCCCTCTTTTCACTGAAACTCAGAAAAATTCCATGAAAAATTAATTCTGAGATATTGCTTGATGGGCATCATACATCAAGTATTTCCTGCCTTTTCAAATCCTTCATAGCTGAGGCTTGCTTGTGAAAGATCACACCCTGTGCTCTACAGTTGTATTTGGTTCATGTGGGAGGTAAATAGCAGGCTGCTCTGTCTCTGTCGCACAACATCACAGGGGATGGGGTATGAGGAAGAGGAAAATAGGACCATCACACCAAATTATTAGACCTCTGAAATGTAGCAGCAATATTTCAGAACAAAGTATTTCTTTTGGGGGGGTCAAAGAACAGCCGTCCTCTAGTTCTTTCTCCAGTCACCAGGTGCTGAAGTTTCCAATGAAATAGGCCACTGAAGATTTGATGTTTCTGCTTCCAGTTTGTGTCTTTGAAAGTAAATCGGTTGTTCAACTCAAACTGTTTTAACGGCAATTGTTTAACCAAGCCCAGTTCCAAGTGATTAACAGCCCTTACAATGTAGCAACAATGATTGTGTGTTTAGAAAAAGATTATATTTACTCACTTAGAATAAACACTGAAATATTTATAGCAAGACACAAAATCATGAGTAGATATTTCTTGTAAGTCAAAATTTAACCCTCTAGCAAAAGTAATTGCTTTCCCACTATATTTGAATTGATAAAAATAATTATTAGAAGTATTAAATACTGTGGTGACACAGTATGCATTACGTGTGGATTAGTTTTGCCAATTCTCCAAATAAAAAATTGTGAAGTACAGAATATGATTGACATATTAGAAACTACGAGCTTTTCTCAACAGAAAAAATCCAAATGCTTTTTGCCATTAACATTTTAATTCAAGAAGACCAAACATAGCATGAAACCCCATGGTCTATTTGATTATTTATGGAACTAAGGTTGCTCTTCCCACCTTTTTCATAAATAGTATTTTGAACTAGAATTTCCCAGTCGTTTTTAGTTATAAGGCAGAAGTTTGCCTTTGTCTTTCACCGAGGCCAAATTTAGAGACTTCCATCTTATTTCATAGCAAATTAACATTAAAGCCAGGCCTAGAAGAGAGTTTCTCGTTGCCTAAGATCATACTTAATACACTCATTCTTTCTATGTAAAAGGCAGGCAATTACTTTTACCACAGGTAAAAATGTATTGGATTCAAGTTGTCTGCAGCCCTGGGCATACAGGTAAATGAACACTATTAGCTCAATTTTATGGATTTGAAATATAAGGCTCTTGACAAAATAAAGACCAGATTCTCTGGCTACACTGAATAAACCTTGTTACTTGAATGGATATATTCTTTTCAGTGGGAAAATCATTACTCATTTTGAATAAAAGGTTAATGAGTACGACAACCTTCTGTCACAATTTCACTTCCCACAGCAGGCATAAAAATGAGTTAACAATTTTGATATTTCACCTCACATACTTCTCAGTTCTAGGTATACCACACAATTTTCCAAGAAGTGGCCCATTAGTCAAGAAGTTGTTGTGTCTTTCCTTACACAAATTTAAAAAGTTATGCGTAAAAAAGATGCTTATAACTACTTTGTGATTTGATGTAAGGCACGCAATACTCTATGCCTTTTCTCTTCTTATCAGATCCATTTTCATGCCGAATGAGCTGTAAGATGATTCATTATGAACATCCATACCTGTAAAATGGGATCAAATCCATTGAATTTGCACGCATTCCCAAAACACATTTCAGGATTTCAGAAACATTTTCATTCTTTGAATGTCATTATTATGTCAGTTTGTACATAGTTACAGTCTCCTTTCTTCCCCTTTCTACTAGAAATCATTGCAGGTTAAACTAAGAAGATGAATAGAGAGTGTACGTTACACTGTGATAATGTAACGTACTACATTGTGTAATGTGTTACACAGTTTTCTGCTGTGGAGAGGCTGCAGGGACTAAAGTAATCACAGAATCATAGAATAATAGAATCATTAAGGTTGAAAAAGACCTCTAAGATCATCAACTCCAACTGTCAACCCAGCACCACCATGCCTGCTAAACCATGTTCCAAACGATTTTTGAACACTTCTGGGGATGGCGACATCAGTACTTCCCTGGGCAGCCTGTTCCAATGTCTGACCACTCTTTCAGTAAAGAAATTTTTCCTAATATCCAATCTAAACCTCCCCTGATGCAACTTGAGGCCATTTCCTCTCATCCTATCACTAGTTACTTGGGAGAAGAGACCAACACCTGCCTCACTACAACCTCCTTTCAGGTAGTTGTAGAGAGCAAGAAGGTCCCTCCTCAGCCTCCTCTTCTCCAGACTAAACAGCCCCAGTTCCTTCAGTCGCTCCTCGTAAGACTTGTTCCCTAGATCCCTCACCAGCCTCGTTGCCCTTCTCTGGACATGCTCCAGCACCTCAATGTCCTTCTTGTAGTGAGGGGCCCAAAACCAAACACAGTACTTGAGGTCCAGCCTCACCAGTGCTGAGTACAGGGGCACGATCACCTCCCTACTCCTGCTGGCCACGTTATTCCTGATACAAGCCAGGATGCCGTTGGCCTTGGCCACCTGGGCACACTGCTGGCTCATGTTCAGCTGGCTTTCAACCAGCACCCCCAGGTCCTTTTCCATCGGACAGCTTTCCAGCTACTCCTCCCCAAGCCTGTAGCGTTGCATGGGGTTGTTGTGACCAAAGTGCAGGACCCAGCACTTGGCCTGGTTGAACCTCATCCAGTGAGCCTCAGAGCATTGATCCAGTCTGTCCAGATCCCTCTGCAGAGCCTTCCTACCCTCAAGCAGATCGACAGTCCCACCCAGCTTGGTGTCATCTGCAGACTTACTGAGGGAACACTCAATCCCCTCATCCAGATCATTGATAAAGATGTTAAACAAGACTGGACCCAAAACTGAGCCCTGGGGGACACCACTCGTCACTAGCCACAACTGGATTTAACTCCATTCACTACCACTCTCTGGGCTCAGACTTTCAGCCAGTTCTTTATCCAGCGAAGTGTGCACCCATCCAGACCACGAGCAGCTAGTTTCTCCAGGGAGATGCTGTGGGGAACAGTGTCAAAGGCCTTACCAAAGTCCACGTGGATAACATCCACAGCCTTCCCCTCATCCACTAGGCGGGTCACCTGGTCATAGAAGGAGATCAGGTTGTTCAAGCAGGACCTGCCTTTCATAAACCCATGCTGGCTGGGGTTCTCATTTAGTAATGAGTTGGACTAGAGTTAAGGTATTGCCAGTTTCATGACATCAGATGTTGTGAATCTGAGCTTAAAATTAAAAAAGAAAAAAAGGTAAAACTTACTGTCTCCAAAACAGAAAGACATAAAAAAACTCAAAGAATCACGTTAGGTAATTTCTTGGTATCATTTTACCTTCTTTCCCTGCCCTCTTCTCTGCGTGAGATAGTCCTGCCTGTTTTTGAGATTTACGTGTGCCTAGCAGATCTACCCTGACATGGCTCTCTTCTCCACCTCCATAGCTCAGCCCAAGGCAGGGCAGTCTGTAGGGGCTGTATCTGGACCCTGACAAACATTGGGGTGTGGCTCCTCCTCCTGCTTTCATGGAGGGCACTTCTAGTTGCCAAGCAGAAGGAAGGCAGGACTGCCCTGCCTCCTTCCTAAGCAGGCTAGATAACTGCTTCTGTCAAGAAGAAAGTGAAGGGGTTTTCCTTAAACAAGTCTGATATTAACCAAAAGGATAGCATTTCTTTCATGGTAGACATTGAACGCAGGATGAGCCTGAGCCAAAATCTCAAGAAAAATCCCAAACTTGGTAAAACTGCAGTAGGTAACAGACCTTAGGTGCAAATGTAGATGTGTACAAGTTTCTGAAATTCTCAGTTTTAGAGAATTCATTTTTAAAATTGGGTCCCACCTGTGAAATTTGGATTCAGGTTCAAAGCTGACTGTTGGAATGCCAAGAGCTGAAGAGAGGCGTGTGGCTCGTGCTTGGGTTTCTGTAGACCAAAAAGGTTCTCCTGGCCAGCAGACATGTGAAAGATGGTCTGTCCCACGTTATCAAATGAGAGACCTCCCACGCTAGTGAGTAATGTAATGAGCTTACAATCAGGGAGGCTTACAGAAGAGAAATGGCCAGTACAGGAAAAAAGAAAAAGAGGTAAAATTGCTGCCTGATCCTACCAGAGATCAAAGAATTCCAGCAAATAGGGGAAAGTGTTGTGCTTTTGCACTTGTTAACTGATGGCACAAGAGGAAAGACAAAGGAGAGAAGCTTAGTCTAGGCATCTGCTTCTCTGTGAACTGTGACAAAGACATGAAGAGGCATTTACTTGTTATCATCAGCCCAGGGAGAGCCGTTCTGAGAATGGAAATGCTAATCATCAATCTCCCTGTGCATGCAATGTCTCTGTTTAATAGCTGATAGAGAGTCTCCAAAGGGGCTTTTTTTTACTCTTTGTTTAAAATGACATATAATGGACCTGGACTTATCAGTGTCTCTAAATGCATTTTCTGTGCTTTATCCTTACTAAGGGATTTAGTCCATTCTAATGAATATGTGCAGAATTGATTTTGAGCTTGGTATAATTTAATCCATCAATTTAACATTAAATTAATATGCGAAGGGGGTCTCTTTGTGGATGAAAAACAGAAGTGGAACATTCTTATTAATTTAAAATGGACTTGAGAAATGGAAAGAGGCTGCTGCTATTAGTATCTGCCACTGGGCTTAACCACTGGTTAGTGAGTTACCTTGTGCGAATACTGCAGCTGCTGAAGCTACGGCAACAGAGAAATGCCTAGCACACGCTGAGCCTGGAGCTCAGAAGGCTGTTGTCACCTCCGCAGGCTTCCAACTGCTGAGCAACGTCTTTCTGAGAGCTCTGATGGTTGAAGGCTCCTCGCCATCCTCCTGCTGAAAATGATTTTCTGTAGACTGGCACTCCCCAGACAATTTTTTGCGTGACAGGATTCCAAACCAAAGCCATGTCCCAACCACCGTTGAATATTTGGGGCTGCGATCAGATTTCAAAGCTGACTCCTCATTCTTGAATTGGATGAGTTCTGAATAGGAAAAGATAACTAGAATGAGATGTAACACAGCTTCATCAAGCAGCACAGTTTTAAACGACGCTTTTAACTCACCTACGATGATCTAACAGAACTCTCAAAGATGGCATATAGAAACAACTAAAGTTTAAAAATTATGGATATCATTTTAAACAAGGACATGCAAGAAGGGCACCAGAAGCTGAAGCAAATTTATTCAGAGCATCATGCTTTTAAAAATCTTTATCAAAGGACAATTTTAATCACTCCTTTATTTTCCTTGGGGTAAGATCAGACTAACAGGCCTGTTAACTGATCTGTCTGGACTCCCATTTTCAAGCAGTGGCACAATACTAGGAATTGTAGGCAAGGAGAAAGCTGCCTTCCAGCTGCTGCTGAGAATGACCCAGGGAGTTCCTTAGTTTCTCCTTGTACAACTCCTGGAAGCTACATGCTCCAGACTGGCTGAATCTGTGGGCATTTTTAAAAGTTGCTGTTAGAATCCTCTGGGATTATGGATAGAGAAAAAAGTTTTTCACTGTCATTATATGAGATATCATCTGCCTCTTACTCCTAAGAGCACTAGTTGCCAAGAGCAGGAAGATGACAACAGAAATTTACTGGGCCTGATCCAGGAGACCTAGAAATACTCCAGAGAAACATGACAAGGGGAGTCAGTGGTTTAGAACAGCTCTTTTGTGAAGGGAGACAAAAATAAACTAGGAATCCTCAGCTTGGACAACAGAAGATATAACAAAGCATAGCAGGGAAAAATTACTGAAAATATACAGTGAACCTGGTGAAGACTGAACCAAGTTATCAGGAAGAATTTAAAGCAAATGAAAGTTTTTTTCACAACACATAATTAAATTTTAGAATGCATTGCTGTAGGGGCTTGTAGAAGATAAAACTTGAATTCAGAAACACTAGAAAGATTAAGGAACTGATTTGTGAATGTGGATATGTTAACCAGAGAGTCGGCTGCTCAGGTAGAAATGAAACTGTAGAAGTATTTAGGTGCAAGAAAGAGATCTTTTCTTACATGAAATCATCAGGGCTTTTTTTCCTTATGTGGCATCTGCTGATTTGCAGCAGAAATATGAACACTTGATAAAGCAGGAATGCAGAGCACAGGGTGGGAACGCACTGATAAGTAACATGACACCCTGATTAGAAAGACTGGATGGTCTTTACCTCTCTCCCAATAACATATGGATGATTTCTCTTGCAGTAATATCATGCTAACACATTAAGCCATAAGAAGACTGATCTGCATCACATGCAAATCAGGAGGATGCTTTCTCTTGAAATGATTTAATGTCATTTAATCATTTTATCTGCTCAGGTACACATCAGTTCAGAAAACTGCCCATCAGAGAGTGCCAGCGAAAGCAAATATTGGAAAGCTGACTACAGTGGAATAGATATTGTCTCACCAAAGAGAAAGTGCGCATAGGAAAAACGTGAACAGCAAAACAAAGATAATGGTCTTCGGGTCTGTTAGCTTTAGCTACATACTAAAGTTGTGATGGGTCTTCATCACAGCCTAAGTATGTAGTTCATCAGCTGAAACACCACCTGCACACAGAATATTGCAAGTGACATGTGAAATGAGAGTAAAAAAAGGAGGGGATGGGAAAGAAAGATTTTTCCCTGCCTACAGCTCATCTATATAATCCTTAATGCTTTAGCAAGACACCTGTCACTGGGACCAGTCCTCCTTGGAAAGGGCAGATCCTTCATCAGATCCTCGTACCCCTGGAGAAGGAGCTTGCTACAGCAGCCCTGAGCAGCGTGACACAGACCACTCTCCCTCCCCTCCCTCCCCACCACAGCTGGTACAGACTGGCACCTCAACCCAGCAACTACTGGAGATGAAACAAGTGTGTGATGCTGGCATGCATTCATTTTTGTGTGTTTTCTTCTGAATTTCCCCTCTGCCACTTTCCAACACGTATGCTTAAATGTGGCAAAAAGGGCAAAGGTTAATCTGCCTTGCAGAATTAATTACAATAAATGTCTCTGGAAGAAAATTGTGGCTTGTTAACAGTCCTTTTACAGTTCTAAATATATTGACAGGGTCCTTGCAAAAGAATTCATTACACCTCATCACCTAATATGTGCTTATGTCAATTATAAAATCGCTCTCATAATGAAATTACTCAAGACCTGCAAGCACTAGCAGATGAAGTGCCCTCAGTTTTGCCCTTGACTTGCCATCACTAGAGCAGCTCAGGCCAATTTTGGATTTAATCCCCAGCAGAGGTGGTGGTCCCTTGCCTGCAGGCTTATGAAGGCTGTAAAAGAGCCCTGCTGAGAGTCATCCCCCACCCAGTCTCTGCACCCTGCTCTTGTGCACAACACTGATCTCCCTTACGTGCTTGGGAGCAAATCCAAAAAGGCACCAGCAGCAGAGACGTGCTGCAGCTGCGGCACCGGAGGAAGCAATACTGCTAAACNTCTTCTCCCAGTGCCAGAGATGGGAGGAAGCAGAAAGATAAAATTTTTTTCACTTTTGTGGCACCCATGTCCTCTTCTGTTGTCCAAAGGTCTGTTGAGCCCACCACTTGGAGAAACAGGAAGATCTGTGCTCTGGAGAGGGGAGGGGAAAGAGGCCTGGGTCAGTCACAGGGAACAACCAAGGGCTCTGTTTGGTACATGGGGTAAAACGTCATCCTGACCAGATAGTTACTTGGGCCTGCAAAATTTGAAGCTCTCTGTGCTGCAGAGGACCTTGAGCTACCTCTCTTGATGGTCCAGTCCATCAAATTCTATAAGTTACTTTCTCTGAAAGTGTTTGGTGGAGGACTTTGACAAAAGCTTTTTGGAAATCTTAACCCCTTGTCCCTCAGGATAGCCCTAACCAACATGGTTTTTGCTCCTTCAAAGAACTCCACCAAATGCAGGGTCCATGGCTTGTCTTTGCAGGGGCTGTGTCTTTCACGTTGCACCACATTTATCCAGATGCTTGCAAATTCTATACTTTTTTGTAATGTTCTGACTGAATGTTCATTCTCTGGCAAGCTCCCTGCTGTGGGTGAGTTTGAGAATTTTTTCGAATTGTTTATAATTTTGTTATTCATTTATTTTTAATTAATTCTAGTTACTGTTAATGTTATGCCTCAGTCTGTTTTGTCCTGCATTACTTTGGTCACCAGAGCTGAGGTTCCATTTTAATTTGATTATTTGAAAGAGTTCTGGTTTTTGAAAGATACAAGTTCAGTACCAGTAGCCCCCTTATTCTACTCTTTTTCCACTCTGATTAGTGGTGGGACCGTTTTGTTAACAGATGCTATAACTATAACCTGGTTTTCTAATAGGGGGCCTATAATATGATATAAAAATTACATTAAAGAAATAAATATGGTGAGAATGTTACCCTTTAGACCACTCTTATTTTTCATTTCCCATTATTATGTAGCTCTATTTTTCAAAACTAAAAACTACTGTAGTGGATATTTTGGGCTTTTTTACTCTGAAAGGAAAGCTGAATTTAAAACATTGTGTCACGTCATTGCAATGTGGTTCTTCAGCAGTAAACTTTTGGACCACACTTTGATCAGCAGCTGCTTCTTCGTGTGTGTGTGTGTGCTAAAAGCTTTGAGTCCCAGTGGGCAAGCTGCATCACGCCGGTCTGAAACATTGTCCTCCAGCCAGAAGGAGAAGCAGAGAGTTCATTTGTCCTCCACAGTGCTACTGCAGTTTCTCCTGCAGCACAGTAGGACTCATCACAGGCAGTTCCTCCATGCACTGGCAAAACAGATTTTGTCTGTTCCCCTGGTGATCCTTTCCACAGACTGTGGTGAGGGGCAGAGCTCGGTCATGTCCTTACTTATACCTGCCAAGATCCTGAGAATTGTGGCTGGAAAGACAGTGACAGTGATCTTGGGGATGGAGGCTGGAGAAGCAGAAAAGAGGTGCGTGGGCCACATTCTCAAGTGTCTGTTTTGGCTGAAATGGACCAGCACAATAGAAGTTATGAGAAAGTCACACGTTCTGTGGCAAGACGGGAGGCCTGATGGACAGGCAGATCACAGAAGCCTGATTTTCAAGGGAGATGTAGCTAAAATTCACACAGGCTGTCCTAGGTCTTCAGAGGTACTGCTATACCTTTAATGGGTTCTTGAGTATTAATTACAAATCTAGAATGACTCAGTTTTTCGCACTCTGAAGCGAGAAAAACCTTTACTGCACATTTGTCCTGGTAACATATATGGCTAACAATGCTTTTATTTCTGTTTTTACCTATTCTGTTTCCATGAAATTAATTTTTTCACCATCTTCTCCCAGTGACTCAGAGGTGAATGAATGCTACTTTTACAGATAGAGCTGTGCGGCTAAGTTTTGTTAGAGTTTTTTTCAAAGGATGACAGCATGGTGTGGGGACCACAGCGATGATGAAAGTTTATGAGCAACTGGAAAGATTCCGGTTGGAACTGCAAAGTATGCAGTGGCTGAGATTTTTTTTCAGGCTTGCTGCCTGAGCACACTGGGAGAGGAATGCACTGAAACTTTCCCGTGTCTGAGGGACGAGACTGGGCTTTAAACCAGGCGACTAAAGAAACAAAACCATAAAATGGAATTGCTAAAAATCTGTGAAATACTAGATCTCCTGAAGCATTGTTTATGAAAACCAGATTTTTTTTCAGAGTGCCAAGAGTGACTCTGTTGAAGATTTTACCATGGAGCTGCAAGTTATACCACAGATTTGCTGCAAGCCATAGCATAGTTCCATCGTTGGATGACATGCTGAAACATGTGTCATACCGTCTATGGTGCGAGAACACTGTGTCAAAAACGTAACTGAGATCAATCACTGTGGCTAGACAAGATACATGGTGGGGTTCTGCTATTCATGTAGGCAATACCTGACATATTACATCCCAACACTAGATTTGGTATGGTGTAAATCACTGATTAATTTCATTTCAGATCTGCTGTAGAGATGCTTGTAGGTGTCTAACCTGCTAAGAATGTGGCATGTAGTGGATGCTATGAAGAAAAGAAATTGACAGGCATATCCTTATGTGGCTTATCTAAAATTCTACCTCACTGTTGGTAAGAAACCGTTTAAACCTGGGCAAGCAGCAACACTGCAAGAAGACATCAATGTGGGAAGACACCTTCGTAGTCAAAGACTTAAAGACCATAATTGCAAAGCTCTGAGTCATGTGAAGAAATAGATCTAGCAAGTGGATGAATGAGGTAAAAATCAAGATTGTTCACTGGAGATGGCAAATTAACCATCAGCAAACTCAACAAAAATTTGGAGCTTTGTGCGGTGCCACTATCCCAGGAGCTGTGATCTCTCATCACCTTTTTAACTTTCTTTGAGTGCTGGGTTGGCCCCGGCTAACAGCCAAGCTCCCACTCAGCTGCTTGATTCCTCCCCCTATCCAGAACGAAGGCAGAGGGGGGAGGGAAATAGGAAGAACAGGAGCAAGAAAGCTTGTGGGTCATATAAAAGATGGGAGATCTCTTACCAGTTACTGTAATGGGCAAAACAGATTTGACTTGGGGAGACAAACTTAATTTACTGACAATTAAAATAAATATTTAATTACTGATTCATGTAGTATGAAACAAAAACAATAAAATAAACAAATATTTACACACATAGGGGGAAAACTCCTTTCCTTCCCCATTCCCAGGCTCAGCTTCACTGCAAGCACCTCTCCTCACAGCGGCTGTCCTTGCAGCTTTCCCCCTTCTAGTACTTCTCTTTGCTTAACAAGTGTATCTTTTTGTAGGCTGAGTGTCTAGATAGTGAATATCATGCAGTTACTAGCTAAGACACGGGACAATGACATGAACATATGGCCACAATACACGTTGTAAGCCTTACAAATGCTTGCATAATGAACAGGAATGCACATATGCAAGAAGAAGATCTGGCAGAAGCCTGTAAGGTGTAAATTTTCTCAGTTCTATGCTAGGTTGTGATGTCCTAACAAGAGAGATCACAGACCATTGGCACCCACCTTCTTTGTGAAAATATCAGCTCTTTCTGCCACCACAGTTGTACCAAGTAAAGATTCACATGGATGAAGAACTGTGGTAGAAACCTCCGCTGTAAAAACCACGTGATGCCAGATACATTTTCAAGAAGCCACCTGTCCAAGCTAGGTGACCAAAGGTGATGATGGCTCAACTGGTTTTGACCTCATTAACAGCTGGAGCTCAGGAAGCTGGCTGAAAGCTGGTCAACCCAGCGAACTGACCAGAAACATCATTGACATGTTTGGTGCAGCCACAAGGCTGCTGACTTCCAGTGACACTTGACTCTTTGCAGTATGGTGCCCATAGACAAGAGACAGCTCTGCTAGATGGATGCTGATGAAGTGGTGTCATATCCCTGCCTACCAAGTGACAAAGTAGGAAAGGATGATTGACAAAACCTCCTCACAGACTGGCTCTAAAGCCTCTTTTCCTTTGGTTAAACTGTAAATGCACTATCAAAGAGGATGCACATCGTAATACAAGTGACACATGTATCAGCAAAATAAGTCTAGAGCAGAAATCTTTCATTCGGAGGGGGTGACAAAGGCCTGCTTGGGGCCATATTTTGAGTAGTGCACAGAGGTTTTTTTGGGGTGATGGGAAAAGAAGTTCATAGCATGCTATAAAGTCCTGAGGAGACTAATGGCTCAGGGAAGGAAGCTGAAACAGAATGAGAATGAGAACTTATTTATAGCGACGAATTGTTAAATTAGCTAAAAATATAAGGTATTTTATATGTTCCTGTTTTGTTAAGCTTTTAACGTACACTTAGGTTTTTAAATCTTTTCTGCAGCCAGGAAAGCTAGAAACAACCACCTTTTTTCCTCGCTTCTATAAAGGAAGATATCTTACATATTTGCAGCCTCCATAAGGTGAGTCTTTAAAATTAAAACCATAATAAAATATAAAGGAAAACCACAAGTTTGCAATGCTGACCTTTGATTTAGGAGAACCAAGTTCTAAACAGACTTCCTCTTTGACCTTTCAGCAAATAATTTAGCCACACAGGATGCAAAGGTGGCAGAAAACTGACAGGTCACTAAAAGAGTCCTCCACCCCATAGACAACTACACCAGATACCCTTATTAACACTTATCTCAGGCTCTGTTTTAACATTATATAGCTGTTTTGCCCTCCACAACTCCTATTAGGGGGCTGTTCCAGAACCTTGCTTCTCTGGTACTTAGAAACCTTTTTCTAATTTCCAGTCTAATTTTATTCATGACTGGTTTATACTAATTTGTTCTTTCACTAACATTATCTTTTTCTTAAATAGCTCATTTCCTTCTGTGGCATATAGGCACCTGCTGAATTTATACAGTACAGTCTTAACTCCTCTTGCCTTTCATTTTTCTAGGCTAAACAAGGCAACTTCTTTTATATTTCCTCTTGCACTCTCAGCTGTCTGCTTACTTAGACATCTTTCTTGACCTCTTTTACACCTATTGCTGTTTAAGTTATTCTTCTTTCTTGCAATGAATGGCCAGAAATGCATGTAATAATTTGCAGAGGATCCCACCAGAGCTTTATATAAAGCATTCATATTTCGGTGTCTATTGAAAATATTTTGTTTTGCAAATTTTACTTTTTTATTTTCCTGATCATCTCAGAGTGCTGTGAATCATTGTTTTGAGTACTAAAATCACATATAAGTCCTCTAAAATCACAAAGACATATTCTGACAATACTAGTGCTATCCTTAAAAGTAGCTCTGTTCTAAAAATCTGCTACCAGGCCATCATTCTGCACATTTCTGTGACTACAGTGCTAGATATATATCCAGATGAAAACATTTGGAAACTTGAAACATTCATCTATTTAGAGTGTCTGTGATAACTTCTTTTAAGTATATCCCATGATTCTGGTTGCAAAAGCACATGGTGCTAGAGAACAAGAACAAAAAGAATGAAGAGGAATGAATTGGGTTGCTGTTTACACTGATTGGGGAAGAGTGGGCTAAGCAAAGGTGACAACATTCAGAAGATTACGAGGCAAATGTTAGAAAAACCAATGTGAACACAAATGCCTCCTATGTTGCATAATGCATTAATTCCACTAAATTTTATTACATACACAACCTCTTTTAAAAATTATTCCTTGACAAGAATTCTTCATATCCTCACCCTTAATTAAATCCTCCAATATTTACTCCATACTAAAAAGTATAAAAAACATATATTCCATAATACCCTAATATACTATTGTGAACAGCTAGATCTTTTACTCTTTCCAGTTTTTCACGTGAAAAGGCATAACACAGGATACCTCAACCAAATACATTTAGTGAAACAGCATTTATGGAAAAGAAGGAGGAAAAGGTTAGAGGTCTGCAAAATAAGAGAAGCAGAAAAACAAGCAATCCATTCCCTGAAATATATAAAGGGTAAAGCTCTTTCTGCTACTACTGAAGAAACAGAGGGGGGATAGGAGAAGGGTGAGAGAGACTGACAGGACAAGGGGCAACGGGCACAAAATGAAGCATAGGAAGTTCCATCTGAACATGAGGAAGAACTTCTTCACTCAGAGGGTAACAGAGCACTGAAACAGGCTGCCCAGAGGGGTTATGGAGTCTTCTTCTCTGGAGATATTCAAGACCTGCCTGGACTGGACGTGGTCCTGTTCAGCCTGCTCTGGGTAACCCTGCTTTGGCAGGGGGGTTGGACTAGATGATCCCCAGAGGTCCCTGCCAACACCTGCCATTCTGTGATTCTGTGATTCTGAGCTGCTGAGTTTACTACCTCTCACTAGCATATTAGCTTGCAATCTATTTTATGTTGAATGCCACATCTCTCACCCCTATTCTAATTTAGGCTGTGGGTTAAAGTTCCCTTCTGCAGCTGCAGTTGACAATGTGTCTCTTGCTAGCCACATATCTATGCTATCAGGTCCAGCTTGCAGTCCTGGCTAGCCACTCCTCCTGCACTAACTTTCTGCTCTTCACTACCCTCAGCTCCTAGCTGGAATACCACAGCATTTCATATCTACGTTCAGACCTTGGTATAGGAGAAAACTTATCCTCGCTGGAGTCACTGCTTCTTGTGGTGTGTAGGAGTTCTGTGTCCCAGGGAGGGAACTCATGTGTGAGTTAGGGTGGTTGCTCATCAGAGGTAAATCCAGGTGCAGTTTTATTGTCTGTGCTTTTCACACATTACTGCCGTTACCATTTCAACTTCCTGAGATAAATTTCTGCTACTGGAGAAGCCCCCTCAAATATAGCAGAATGTGAAAACCAGTTGAAAACAGACGTGCGTATTGGCCCCTTCCGTTCATCTCGCTTCTGCAGCAGTAGGTGCCAACCACTCTGGATACAGGTTTCCATCTGCCTTGAGCTGTCAGGAAGGGTCTGTTCCCTTTTAGGCTTAGATTACAGATATCTTAAAGCACCCAAAATGTAAGGAACTAAGGTTCAAATCCTTCCTGTGCTTAGGGAGATGTATATATAGACTAGAAAAACGCAGCTCCCATTGGTATACAAGGACTGTGAGGGAGAGGGAAGCAGGATAGCTGATGAAGGTCTGTAAGGACAACCGCATATCAGGTAGCATCACTTTCTTTTCAAAAGCAGCTTTTATTTTTAGATGTTGATTTTGGTTGGGTTTGGGTTTTTTGGGAGGTGAGGGGAGTTGTTGTTGGGTTTTTTATTTCTTTTTCAACAGTCACTTTATAGGGAATCCAAATAGCCCTTCCTTTATCTGAAACTGGATTTTAAAGTCTTCGGGTGAACAGCAGCATGATCGACCAAATACAACATTCATCTTAGGCAACTTTGTGAAAGTTTAGTGCTTGAAACATATATGAATGACTAGTTTTGCAAGTATCTCCTTAGACGTATCTGGCGTTGAGCTGTTCTTAGTGATCTCCCTAAGAAAGGCTGAGCTCAGACAACATGAACCCACATTGTTAGGTGTCTTCGCATATACTGAGTTATTTTGCTAAACTCCACGCATAGAGAATGTGGGGCTTTGGGAGATTTTAACTAACGATGAATAAGACACAGGAGTTTATATACATGGTTATTTTGACGGAGAGATTTTTTTCCACACGCAGTGTGTGACACCTTAGATCACAGAATTATAGAATCACAGAATGGTTTCGGTTGGAAGGGACCTTAAAGACCATCCTTTTGGTTCCAGCCCTTGGATCATTTTGGTGGCCCTACTCTGGACCCACTCCAACATCTCCATGTCCTTCTTAAGTTGGGGGCCCCAGGGCTGAACTCAGACTCAAAGTGGGGTCTCACAAGAGCAGAGTAGAGAGAGAGAACCACCTCGCTTGACCTGCTGGCCATGCTTCTTTTGATGAAGCCCAGGATATGGTTGTCTTTCTAGGGTGCAAGTACACATTGCTAGGTCATGTTGAGCTTCTCGTCAACCAGTATGCTCAAGTCCTTCTCCTCAGGGCTGCTCTCAATCCATTCTCCACCCAGCCTGTATTTGTGCTTGGGATTGCCCCAACTCAGGTGCAGGACATTGCACTTGGCCTTGTTGAACTTCATGAGGTTCACACAGGGCCAATTCTCAAGCCTGTTCAGGTTCCTCTGGATGGCATCCCTTCCCTCCACCATGTTGACCACACAACACAGCTTGCTGTTGCTGGCAAACTTGCTGAGGGTGCACTCAGTTCCACTGTCCATGTCGCCAGCAAAGATGCTAAAGACCACTGGTCCCAATACCAACCCCTGCGGAACACCACTCGTCACTGGTTTCAGCTTGGACATCAAGCCATTGACCGCAACTCTTTGAGTGCAACCATCCAGCCAATTCCTTATCCACTGAGTGGTCCACCAGTCAAATCCATGGCTCCCCAATTTAGAGACAAGGATGTCATGCAGTACAGTGTCAAATGCTTTGCCTAAGTCCAGGTATGTGACGTCAGTTGATCCTACCTTATCCACCAACACTGTAACCCTGTCACAGAAGACCACCAAATTTGTCAGGCACAATTTGCCCTTGGTGAAGCCATGTTGGTTGTCACCGGTGACCTCCTTATCTTCCATGTTCCTTAGCATAGTTTCCAGGAGTATCTACTCCATGATCTTGCTAAGCACAGAGGTGAGATCTACCTATGAAACAAGCGAGGGTTTGTGCAGAGTCGGTGAGCAGACTCTATTGGAACGATTTTCCCTGCTGTCCTGAGGTACTGCCCACCCGAAAAGCCATCTTCACAGAAGGATAACCCAGGAAGCAAGTCCTCAAAGACTGACGTAAGAGTACTAGAAGAATCCTAAGCAACTTGTATAAACAGGACTGGAGAACAAAGTCTGTCACCGTTTGAATCACTTTAATTCTGTCTTCTAAGAGTTGCTGACTGGCAGGAGACTGGCTGAGATTACAGCATATTAAATTGAAGAGTTAACCTTCTTTGAAATCCAGAAGACTCCACTTCACAGTGACAAGATCTCATTGTAAAGCAGGTCTACCTCATTAACTGAGTGTCATGAAATCCCCCCAACAATAAAGAAGAATATCCCAGCCTGGTGTTAAGGAGTGCTGTTCAGTGGTTGAGAGCCATCTGGATCAATATTTCTGTGCTGAAGTGGGCAAGAAGTCACCATGGCTCTTCACAGAAGAGACAAGATTGTTTTACTTGGGCTGCAAAGAGGAGGTCGTCACTCTGTATACTCCGAACCACTCTATATCTTCCTAGGACCCTGCCCAAAAGGCTACTGAGTCACTTCATCGCTAAGATAAACATCCACCATGTCAGCTTCAAATCTGTAAGAAAGAAGTTGCAATGCCATTCCTGAGTGGGCTTCACCATGGCAGGTGAAGTACTGTGAAGAGCACTGACCTATGAAAAGGTATCACCTCATAACAGCCCTGCATCTATCAAAGGTGTAGGTTGGTCTGTATCTCTACAGAAAAAGAGCATTCTCCACCTCTAGACTCTGTGCGTGGACTCTCAGTGTCTCTAACATACTGAATTGCAAGTAGCTGTACTGGGAATGACTACCCCACAAAGACACACCATCACTTTATCTTCTCTCCTAACGGACTTCGAATCAAGATTCTTTAGCAGGCAATAGGAGCTTACTGTCATTGGAGTGTCTTATTTTTCTGCATTTACTGAGATAGGACAAACACAGCTATTTTGGGAGACATGAGCTACATAACAGTGGGAAGACTTTGACAGCCTGAATCTGGGGATAACAAGGTCCTGGCAGTCTGGAGGAGATTCCATGACCATGCTAAATTGTTGCACCACCCAGACACAGAAAGAATGGTAGATTCTTCAAGCACAAGGGCATCCATACACTGCTCACTGCCTTAACACAGGACACTTCCTGTAGCGACAGGACAGGGTTAATAGTTTTCAACTGAAAGGGAGTAGATTTACATTGGAAATAAGGAAGAAATTTTATATGTTGAGGATAGTGAAGCACTGAAACAGGTTGTCCAGAGAAGTTGTGGATGCTGCATGATTGGAAGTGTTCAAAGTAGTGTTGGACAGGGGTTTGAGAAAGAGATCTTTACGGTCCCTTCCGACCTAAACCATTCATTGATACTATGATTCTATGAGTCCACATACAAATGGATTGTTCTTCAGGATGGCTGGCTGGTAGGCACTACTGCAATACGTGCCTGCAGCACTGAGGAATGCATAAATGGTTCTCAGGCAAAAGTCAGCTCTGAGAAACTGCTGTAGCCAGACATTTCCACAGTCACATGGTACAGTGAGATTGCCCATGCTTGCTAGGAATACAGTTTCACACACATATTATTAGCATCATTAATTGTAGCTAGAGTGACAGAAGTTTAGTGACCAAGCTGAAGTAAGTGTTCACGCCACTGTGCTCCCAACAACTTTGTGTCCAAACTTCTGTACACATCATGCCACTGTGCACAATCCATCCAGTTTATAGAGGGGTAAGCGAACTCATCCACTATTTCTAAGTTTTCTCTCTTTAAAACTTTGCTAATCTTCTGTAACATATCACCTTTAATGAACATCCTGGTAGGTTGTCTGTAATATAGTCCCGATATTGTATGTTTTTATGTTGGAATTCAAATCCTTACGTATATGATATTTAATTTTATATTGTCCTGGGTTTGGCCAGAATAGGGTTGATTTTCACAAGAAGCCAGGAGGCGACACAGCCGGGCTGGCTGATGCAAACTGGCCAAACAAAACAGGGTATTTGATACCGTGTGAGGTCATGATCGGCTCCGAGTGGGGCAGCTGGCCAGGGGGAGGTGAATTGCAGCTCGGGACTGCGCTGGGCATCAGGCGGCAAGAGAGAGTTGCTCTGTGCATTCCGTTGCTTTCATATATACTTCTTATCAGCATTGTTGTTACTGTTTGCTTCCTTTGCTGTTCTGTTAAACTGCCCTTATCCTGACTTACGAGTTTTGGCCAGGGGTGATACAGTGACTGCGTGGTCCTTTGTTGCTGGCCGGAGCAAAACCATGACATATCTTTAATGGCTTTGCCTAATTGAACTCTACACTTTAAACCTAGAAAGCCACTCCTTCACAAGCTAGCTTGATCTACGTCCAGCTAATTACAATAGCCTACTGATATTTCTTCTACTAGGTTGTTTAAAATCTGGCAGTCCTGGTTCATCTCCTTCACTTTCCTTAGAGTTGTATAGAAATACATTGCATTTGGGCTTAGTCTAGTTGCCCATTTTTATGTTTCCTAATATAAAACAACTTTGTTTATTGACTCTGTTCCTGAATTTTTGCTGACTTAGATCCACCTTTTTTCATGTTTACAGAGTGCATATAGAATCAAAGGATCATGGAATCATTTAGGCTGGAAAACACCCTTAAGATCTTTGAGTCCAACTGCGAACCTAACACTGCCAAGTCCACCACGAAACCATGTCCCTAAGCGCCACATCTATATGTCTTTTAAATCCCTCCAGGGATGGTGACTGAACCACTTCCCTGGGCAGCCTGTTCCAATGATTGACAGCCCTTTTGGTGAAAAAATTTTTCTGAATATCCGGTCCAAACCTCTCTTGGCACAACTTGAGGCCATTTCTTATCCTCCTATCACTTGTTACCTGGGAAGAGAGACGAACACCAACCACGCTACAGCCTCCTTTCAGGTAGTTGTAGAGAGCATTAAGGTCTCCTCTCAGTCTCCTTTTCTCCAGGCTAAACAACCCCAATTCCCTCAGCCACTCCTCACAGGACTTCTTCTCTAGACCCTTCACCAGCTTCCCTGATCTTCTTTGGGCGCGCTACTTTGTCACCCTTTTCTTGGATGACATCAGTTGCAGAGGTTATGTCATCCTGAAAGTGTTTTCTTTTGCATCTGCTGGTATTTGCTCTCCACTTACCTATAACCTTCCTGCCAGTCAATGGTTCTGTCTTCTTATAGAGATGGAACTTAGATGGAAAAATAACATGTTTGTAAAAATGGTGTTTTATCTGCAGATGGTTCATCTCCAGGCTTATGATTACTGCTAACACTATTTTGCTGAAAAAATTTGCTTAAGTTCTGGGACTAAAGTGCTGTTGTTCACTGAAGATACTGAAACATACAGTTCATCAATAGCTCCAGGGCAATTTTTCACCAGAGGTAGTTGTCTGGAAAATACTTTTTTCCTCTCTTTCTTCAGATTTTTTATTTTATTTTGGCAATTACATGAAACATTACTTCATCCCTTATTATTCTCTTGCCATTCCTAATAAGCTGTGTTTAAATTTAAAACAGCAATTTACAATTCAATTAATATATAACAACACAATCCATTCCAATCACAATGCGATAAATTTGTGTTTTAAGTAATTTTTAATGCTCATAGCAGCTGGATCTGTGAAGTGTGGAAATAGCTACCATTTTTCACCATGTGCAATACTGTCTGTGCAAAGGACCACTTTTTAATTACAACACTACCAAAGACCAGTGTATGGAAAAGACAGCAACTGTAATTAAAAAGGAAGAAAATCTTTGCTTATAATATACAGTTAATACAAAAAATATAAAAGTAATGCCAAGATATAATTAGTAAAACGGATATAAGGGTGAATTCCCTGATATAATCACTATTTAAAGGTGTCTTCCAGATTGATATCTTTCAAAAAATAAAGGGGTGTGATTAACTTACCTCACCCAACAAAAAATTACAAGATTGCCACATCTGACCAGAAACATTCTTTAGAAATTGTAAATAATGCATTATTACTTCACTGAAGGATTTTTTTCCTTTTTTTTTTTTTTTTTTGACAGCCATGTATTTTTCCAAATTTCTACATTTCTATACTATGTAGATAGAAAACTCCCAAAGGGCTAAATCTTCAACAAGTTGACAGTTCCTTCAGCTTCAATGAAACTACATTAATTCCAATGTATTTATTACTTATGTTTATCTGTAGTTTAGATGTTAAATATGAACCATCATATGCCAGCTGGAGAAAGTATATAAACCCTCTTCCAAGTACCACAAATAAAGAAGCGTGACTCCTCCAAGTAGATCCCCCTCTTCTGCTCCTGCAAAGGCCATTTGGACTTTCTGTGAACACAAGCTCCCACTACTACAGAGATTTATCAGAAAGAGAGACTTTTCACTCTTTTGTCGATGTTTTTACTCTTTAAATCAGGAGTAGCCCTATTGTATTGAAAGGAATTTTAGTGCTGTGAATGTAAAATCGCAAAAAGGTCTCACTACATATTTTCCTCTTCTGTCTCATAAAACATTAACATAGGGGTCTTCTGTAATCCTGATTTACTTCTAAAGGGACTTCAGTGCATCAGCTTTCTTTTCATTTTCCACCCCAGCCGTGTGCCCTATGTCAGTTTGCTCCTGGTCACATGGAGAGTGCTCGCCAGAACTAATAATTCTACTAATGAAACCTGCAATATAGTGCTTGAGGCTTACAGTTTTTGAAAATGGAAATTAAGTTGCTTTCACCAACCTGCCATCTGATTAATATTCTTTTCTTTTTTTCATTTTTGGAACTTAAAAGCTGTAGAAAAATGGTCCTAGAATTCTGAAAGATCATATATGAAAGAAAAACATACTAGAATATATATCCCCTCTTCAGTTATTGGATAACCAAGATCTTCCTCAATTACTAGAATGCTATGATTTTCACATTTCTGAAGGTCAACAGGAAAAGGAAGTAAGTAATATTAAAAATCAGAAAACATATCCTGTAGTCAGAAGAGAAAGCACTGAAAATTTTCAGATGGGAAAGTGTATCTATAAATTGGTTACCCTCAAAAGAAACATAGTTGCATGAGCCATTTCCATACTGAGCTTGTATAAATGCATATAAAATAAACATTCATATTCCTTTATGAGAAGCATCATTGTAATATTACTTGTTGACAAATATGGTGTAAATGAGATGTAAGTCTTCTACTATTGGAAACCTCTGTTGTGTCATAGATGGCAGCCTGAGTTTAGAAATTGGATTTTCTTGGAACAGAATCAGGACCAGGACACCAAAAATGTTAATTTCTGACTATTCTTTATTCAAATGAAAAGATACCGTCCCTGGCAATTGCACTATAAAGAAAAAAAAATGCTGTTCTCTTATGTTATTACTGGCTTTTCAATTCTTACATTTGTCATTGATATATGTGGCACGAAAGTAAAAAATGCATACATAACATAAAGGCTGAGTAAATATACATTAAGGAGTACTAACCCATCAAGTGATTTTACCCTTATCTGCATTTGCAGGTTGGTTAGATCCATCAATGTATGTAGCGCCAAACTCTGTAATTCCATTATAGTGGTAGGAGGAAGAAGGTGGGAGTCTTTGAGGTGACGCCATGTATTGTATAGTAAAATCCAGCAAAGTTTCATTTTCAAATATCTGGTGGAGAAGGGGCAAAGTATCTCCAGTAATTTTAAGGACATTTTCCAAATGTTTATTTAGATAAAAGATAGATAACAGTAAAACTATAAAACCTGCAGCCAGATAACTAGGTTTTATTAATGACCTGCCATATACCGTGGCCGGATAATTAAAGTTCTCCCTCCCTTCTAACCCCCTCCTCCCAGAAAAGGAGAGAGTGGACAAATTTATTTGATAGTTTGATAACCAGGGGACACTGGTTGAAAACTATTGATATAATCAGGGTCTATTCAATTTGCCCACGACAGACACTCCTATCTGCTAATTTCACCTGTGAATAGTTAATTATGCTCTGGATGCATATGGTCGAGCCATTAATAAAATTTTTCTGTCATAGGTTTCTGTATTTTCCTTTTCTGTCATCCTTATGTGCATTTTATCTATGGGAATCTTTCCCCCTTTTTTTCTTTTAACGTTGCACAAGACAGATGTTAGTGGTATGGGTATTTCAGCGAGGCTACGTTATAGATGGCATGCAGCATGGATCAGGATTGCTCTTTTAGCCTGTAAAAGACTGGGCCTGTGTACATAATGAAGTTGCCGAAGCATGAATGATAATGGAGTTCTTAACCATTTCACATTTTCAAGCTGTGCTTAGGGAATTTGCTTCCAACTAAACAAATGCAAGGGAAACCGTGTCTTTTTTTTGGCAGGCTCAAGAGGATTTTACATATATAGGATGGCTGTTTTTACTTTGTTTCCTTTAAATCTGGCTGCTGTCCCTTTTCTAAGACATTTCTTTGGGTCAATGCAGGTATCAAAAAACAGATTTTCTTCCTCCAGTCATCTGAATTTAATAAAGTGCATATTGTATGCCAAGACAATTTGTTTTGATCTCTGAAAGGCCTCTCAGGACTCAGAAAGCTTCTAAAATTCACATCAGATTTCCCTAATTCTGCCATTTCCTTCAGTTGGGACAATTTTCCTTTAGTCTTCCCTACCGTATAACGAGACTGCTCAGTTATTCTAAAATCATTTGTTTATTCATAATACTGCAGGCTAGAACATGCTGCTTTGTCTAAAGTCTCTGAATAAAAGTATCTAAACAATAGTAATAAAACTACGAGTAAGTGATTCCTCCCCAACTTTCGCTTCCTATTTTTTTCTCCAAATACAGACTGTTTTGTTCACAATCCAAATGTAGTCTTTAAAGTTGGTGAGGACCACTCTTTCATTTGAGGTGACACTTCTTTCAGGTACATCCTCCTGGTTTCCTTGACCAGCAAGTTTTGGGTTTTTCGGTTTCCCTGACCTATGCATTACCAGTAAAATCACGTCCTCCTCATACTTGGGAAGATCAAGATGGAGAAAATTATCAGCAAAGGAGAAAGGCTCTCTTGCTGGCCTCTCCAGCAGCAGAGATCATTCCAACATTGTCATAAAACCTAGCCATATCTTAAATAATTTAACAGAAGATTACCCAGTTTTGATAACGGGTCTGTGTCTGGTTTCCACAAGGACTAGTGAATCTTGAAACCTTAACTTCAGCTTTACTTCTTAGGTCTTCTGGGTCCAGTCCTCTGTATGATGACTGTGATTATCATGGTGTGGTTTTCTTAACACTTCTTTCTCTGCTCGGCTGGGTCAAGCCTAAGTGAGATTTTTAAACCTTCTCTTCCGAAGACCTGAGCTGGCTTCATGCTTATATTTTATGAAGTCATTCTTTATTTCAGAAAAAAATCTAGATATTCTTGCTACCATGTTTTCCCTCAATATATTTTTCAACCCTTCTTTTAAGGTTTCTAAGTGCTCTCTTTCCTTGTTGGAAGCTGAATGGTAAGGAGAAGCTTTGATATTTTGCTTCTGTTATCACCCAGTCTCACTGCATAACAGTGCTAGATAGTCTTATCATAGGATCATAGAATGGTTTGGGTTGGAAGAGACCTTAAAGATCATCTAGTTCCACCTTCACTGCCATGGGCAGGGACACCTTCCACTAGACCAAGTTGCTCAAAGCCCCATCCAGCCTGGCCTTGAAAACTTCCAGGGAGGGGACACCCACAAATTCTCTGGGCAACCTGTTCCAGTGTTTCACCACCCTCATTGTAAAGAATTCCTTTCTTGTATCTAATCTGAATCTACCCTCTTTCAGTTTATAGCCATTACCCCTTGTCCTATCACTACATGTCCTTTTCAGAAGTCCCTCTCCAGCTGTCTTGGTAGGTTGCCTTGCTGTGTTCATCGTATGGGTGATCATCAGTGGGGGTGGGCACAGAAGAAGCTGGAGAGCAGACATGGGGAATGGACTGTTATTTATGAGTGTGTACAATGCCTAGAGCAATGTAATTAGAGCAAATAAACACCAACACAGGCATAAACAAATTATAAGAGCTGGCTGAAATCTTTCAATAAATTTTGGTCAAAAAATGGCATTTAAAGTGAAAAGTTTGGCAAAAGTAGTCCAATTCTGACAAGAAAATTTTACCGGTCGAATAAATAGAAACAATGACTTTCAGAAAAAAATTGGAATTAGGGAAGTTTTAAAAGATTATTTTTCTCGAGCGGAAATTCAAGTTTTCTTTGCTTTTATCAAAAAATTATTGATCTTGAATTGAGTCACAAACAAATAATTGACATTTGAGTGAGTTTTTTTGTCTGATTGTTTAAATTTCAGAGCTCTAACTATAATTTCAATCAGTGACACTGTGAATTGTCACCCTCAATACTGCAGCAGAGTCTGTTTGAGATATCTGAGAAGGTATCCTGAGTTCCATGGAAAAAACTGTTTTGTGTGATTGCACTGCTAGGAACTATCTGGTACAGAAGGAGAAAAGGACATGTCAAACATTTGCCCTTCATCATCCCACTTATTTTTGTGAAACTGCTTTGGGTCCTCCTGCTATTGCTGCTGTTGTTTTGGGGAAGATTTCTGGTGAACTCCTAAAGTCTTGTCACCAAAACCTAACCTTTTTTTTGTGCCATGGTATTAGCAATAGAAATCGAAAATAATGAGTTAGCTTGCTCAGAAATATTTTGGCTTAAAATGTAAGGGGCTGGATGAAAGAAGTATCTGAGGTTTACTTACTTACACTCTAGTTTTGGAAACTTTAGGGTGAACTGAGGACACATTTAATTCATTCCCCACAGTACGAGTCATGGAAATGTACTCTTTTAAAGTTAAGGATGAGATTCTCACATGGCCTCATACTTCCAGGTGCCCAGACCTGGACTGTGGTGTCTCTGCATTGGAGTTTAGGCCTCAAGAAAAAACAGGTCTCCTGGGCCAGCTTCTCCTCTGATCTGTTCACACTTCTATATGCTGGGTACACCAAATGACAGTGAGTTATGCAGAAATTCAACCCGAAGGTCAGAAAAAGAGCTCTAAAGTATGGTATACCATCTTCCAGCTTTCCGTGGCTTTTGAGTGTTCCTCTCCTGTGCACTTGCAAAATTAGATATTTCAGCTCAAATCCCTGTAACACGCATCTTCTTTCTGTTAATTTGGACCCAAACACTACATAAGTACCAGGACAAGTATTCTGAGAAGTTACATGATGCTCAGAGGCCTTCAGTATTTCCTTATGGCTCCCAAGTAGATCTTACAGATTTTTGATATTGACCTTTTTAGACTCCTGGCCAAGCTTAGCTGAATAGGCTTTTTTCCTTCCTAAACACTTTGCTGAAGTTATTACTGCTTGCTTCCCTTTGTATACTGTAGATGGAGGTCCTAATACAACATTTTCTATGTGAAATAACTGGTTCTGGAAAGCATTTTTACGCCAGAACAGTCTTATTTGTCTGGGCAGAAATAAGGATTTGCTTTGGTTGGACCTTGAAGAGAGAGAAGTATGCAGCAAAACATCTATAGCATTTGATTATGTGTTGGTATTATGTGTTGCTGTTTTCCAGAAGGTAGAGTAAGTATATTCTTTTTTTCTTTTTTTTTTTTTTAAATTGGCAAAACATCCAGAGAGCAAACAAGGGTGGCTGGTGTTTTAGAAAAATGAGGAGTTAATGGAGGAAGGACTGAGACCTCTTCTCTTCAGACAGAGTCATCAGTCGTGTCTCAAGGTCTCATAAAATGGACATGATGCCACAGACTGTAGGGTCACCATCTTCTGTGGCTGAGCTCTTCAAAAGCTCATGCCGGATAAATCTCACACAATTGCTGGGATGGACAAGGAGTTTTATTGTGCTGGAATCTAAGCTGAGTCCAAGAGGCACAGAGGCTCATTGGTTTTGCATGTCTGGTTGCCAAAGAATTGCAGAGTGTTGCAACCGTAAGAGCTGGTCCTCCGCCGTGTTTTTTGGCATAGAGTAGAAGACCACCATCACAGCAATCTCTCTGTCTGAAGTCTGTGCTCGTGGAGGTGGAATACCCCATGAAGATATCTTGCAACCCCAACTGTATTACACTTACTAACTTTTGTAAAATATAGCACCTCATACGTCTAGCTTACAGACTTGAGCAATTCTTTCCCTCTCCTCATTGACCAGAAAAACGTGTGGTAAGGAACATTTCATCTGTTTTATGCAGCTATTTTGTGGTTGTCCTCTCCTTACCAGGGCTCCTCTGGATGCTGCATGATTTTGCAGTGTTTGGTCGAGCTGAGCCTGAAAACCCTGACGAAAGCTACCATCTTCATTGAAGTTTCAAGACTCCTCCGCAACCCACCTTCCATGACATCACCACAATGCAGACAGGGGGTCAGGGGATGATTTGAAGTCACACGGACCTACAAGGATGAACCTCTGCTACCTGTATTCCCAGTCATGCTCCTTTGAGTAACTATTTTTATGTATGTGTGTGTGTGTGTGTATATACATATATATATATTTACCTTGCTGATACTATCAAGCTGTTCAAAGCCAGTGACTGGTAATTTCTCAATATTTCCTAGCCAGTCAAAACTGGATTTAATTACATTAACTTATTTCAAAAGCATCTTCTCTACCTCAATTACTCAGTTACAAAGAAGGTGTGTTGCAAACACTGGAAATACTGGAGCTCGCAAGAAAAGGTTTTGAACATTTCTTTAATGGAAAGTCGTAAGCATGAAGTTAATACTGACACCCCTAATAATACATGTGCAGGGAACCTAAGGGGCTTTCTTGCTTAATTGGACTGTTTCACTTCAGTAAGTTCACTGTATGAGCAGGAAGCACACAGAGGACAATCACATGAAACATCTAGAATGACAGCTTGAATGCTCAGGACTTAGAGGTTGGTAGATGGATATAATGAATTAATTCAACCTTAGTGGATGGTCAGAAAAAATATTGCAGAAAGAATATAAACTCATTTGTATTTTAAGGACTGTACTGTGCAAGACTTAACTTTTGTTCTTTGAACAAAGAGAAAAATTACACCTTTATAATTAAACACAAATAACTCTTTTGTTTTTGTTGTGGGACTCGGCGGGGGGGGTTTGTTGCTTATTTTTTTAAAAAATATGTATTAGTGAGAAAAGGATTTTGTGGAAGATTTCTGGAAACCTCTGCTCAGTACTTAGCTGTTATCAAAAGGCAAGTAGAACGGTAAGAACGATTGGGACGGAAACAGAGGACAAAATAGAAAGCATTATCGTGTCATTATATAAACCACTGGTGTACCCAGGGATATTGTGTGAGGTTCTGGCCCTCTCTGTCACAAAAAAAGGATATTATAAAACTAGCAAATGTGCAGAGAAGACTGACAGGATTGGGATCTGAAGTAAGGAATGATTTCTACACAAGAAGAGATTAAGTAGCCTTGTTCTGCAAACTGTTGGAAGCTGGATGAGATACTGCAGGGAGATACTCCCCCATGCTTTCTTTTGAGCTTTCTCACTAAGCATCCAGTAATGGCCGCAGTTAGAGGCACAATACAGGGTGAAATGGGCCTTTGGTCTGCAACTCTGCGGATGTTCTTATGAGTAGAAAGGCTCCTTGCACAGTTTTCCTCCCCTTTGGGGACAAATGTCTGTTCTCATGCAATGCAAGAGATGGGATCAAAGTGTGGATGCTGTGAAAGGGGAATCCTCAGTGGTAAAAACTGGAGAATCTTTCTGCGAGTGTCGAGCATTTGGCAGCTGTTGTGGATACTGTGAGTGATGACACTAGGCCTCCTTCTAGAATTAATTTTCATAATTTGTCTGTGCATCCTGCTCTGTACAGGGAAGCAGTGTACCAACCCGCTTGCACCAGGGCTTGCAGTACTGTTTACATCGTACTGTGACTAGCAACCTCAGTTACCTAACACGGGGCTCTTTCTCTGACCCCCTCTGCTAGCTGGGTTTTAGGCACTGCGTATTGAAAGAAACCCAGGAAATGGAAAGTGCTAGCTGGCACTCCTCTGGAGAGCAGAGCTGCCATCACTCGGCTGCGGAGAAGGTGGATGCTGCCTGGTAGAGGGCTCCAGCGATAGGAAAGCGATATCAAACCCCAAGACAATGCAATCATTCTTCAGCCATGTGGGCTCCCGTGCAGCCCTGAAACAGGGGCATTTGTCATGGGAAAATACTGAAGCACATCTGTGCCAGTAAATGCCAGCAGTGTACTTGACTGGCTGCCAGATGCCATGAGAGAGGAGGGTCTGGTTAGAGGGCTGAGAGCCACGGGTGGTCTTGAAATTGAAAGGAACAGAGTAGAAGCGATCAAATAAATAGCAGTTAACATCAGCATTGGCTGAGAAGTTTTAGCCTGGGAAAGTCAGAGGTATCAGGCCAGAAAGCTGTCGTGCTCTAAGGGACAAAGAGGGGAAACTGAATTGCCATAACCACAAGTGTCTAGGTCATGTAGAGCTGACTCTCAGAGGCCTGGCGTCTCAGCCTACCCATCTCTGTCTTGCTCTGTTAGCTGGTTCATGAAGCCAGGCTACTGTCTATGGGGGGCAGTCCCAAGTTTGGAAACACAGCATATCCCTGCAGTACACCCTGTGAGGTCCTCTCCTTTCAGGCAGATAGACCTTCCCTGCCAGGAGGCTGCCAGCCTTCCAGATGAGTCCTCCCTCTGGCTAAGGTCAAGTGACACGAAAAATTCATAGATCATGTTCAGAGCCATTTTTGCGAGAGAGTGCTCCTTGTGATGGGTGAAGACAAAGGATGGAGTGTCAGTGAGCACCTTCCTGAGTCTCTCAGCCTGGGACAGGGCATGTGTGCAAAGCAAAGAAGGCATGGGCATGCTCAGGGTCAGTAAATGTCCCCAAACCCATGCTAGAATCCTCATCCCTGCAGAGCTCATCCCTGGCCTCATAGACCTTTGGCCTCTTTCTCCTTTCTGGAAGGTGATGTGGTCTGTCTGTCCCTCCGGAGACCACTGCACATGGCCATGGTAGCATGCTGTACTTTCACATTCTTCCTCTGCATAGAGAGGGGTAACAAAAGGCAGAAAGATCTGGCACGATGCTCAGCATGGTTTGTTCTTAGCAAGGCTGCCTTTCCCACAAAGAATGTGGCAATAAATTTTAAAAGTAACAAATGTTCTCTCTCACTGAGATGGCTCATCTCCTGAATAAAACGTTAGGATGAAAAAACCTGAATATTCATTTATACCAAAACACTGAGGAATCACTCTTTAGCAAATACAAATGAAAAAAAATCCACCTCTTTCACACATAGCATCTGAAGGCTGCTTACAAACGAGTCAAATCATAAAACAAAACTTAGTTGTACCTTTATACAGGTACACTATAATTGATTTTTATAAGATACTATTAATAAAACAAGAGATATTTCTGTTGAACGATGAACTGCTTGCACAGAATGTAGACAGCCAGGTTATATTTTGAACTAAAGCAAAACCCAACAATTAGATCGTAGATATAATTGTCCTACGAAGAGTCAAAGAGGGAGTTTTTCCTATGAGCTGTTGTTAAGAGATTGGGATCTTCCCTTTCTCTACAAGATGCATTAACCTCTGCTGGAACTCGTTGTGCAAGTACAATTCTTCTTTTGATCCATTAGCAGAATATGCAGCAAGTAGGTCTATCTCACCGCCAGGCCTAGTCACATTAATCCTGGCACTTGTCATTAGGCATTTACATGCAATGTTATCCATCCTCTGTGTGTTTTGCTAGACAACAGACAATCAGAATACATATTTATCACTAAGGATAAGCAAATTCTTACTCTGTTGAGCACTCCTGTAGTTGAACTGAACCCTGTGGTCCACATGCCTAATTTGATTGCAGTGCGGGTAGACATTGTGAATATCTTGTTGAACAAAACAGACTGGTTTCTTGGGACAAATTCTGTTCCTGATAATATTTGTAATATTTTTTTTTAAGTTTCTGTTAGTATGAAGGAAAAGTGACGGTCAAAACTTTTGGATTCAAACCTGTAACTCACCAGGCAGAATGTGCAAAAGATGCCTGCCTAGAGTAAGCCTGGTACCAGTGACAGCACTAGGATTTAATTCTTACAGTTGTTGTCCTTCTTTTTGTTATTTCTGTAATCTAATCATTCTGTAAAATATTAAGTTTTCCACACAAAAGAAAGCATTGCCCACTACCTCCAAATAATTTAATTACATTTTTAAGCCAGCTTAACATCTATTTTAGCTCAAATAAAAAAAATAATAAGAGGAATTTTGCAACAGAACAGTATTCATCTCATTAGTTTTTGAAAGCGGATTTTATGTATAAGCATCACAGCTGCAGAAATGGGTAAAATATAGATATGCCACCCCAGTGCATCACTTTGCATTGTCTTTTGCTTATTTGAAAGAAGAGCGTCTTTGGAAGTGTTTACAGCCAAAATCCTTCCCTTTGTAAGAACAGCTTCTGTGCGGCCAGTTATTAGCATTCAGAGGGGAAAAAGCATAGAACCTTTGTAGAAATATCAAATACTACCAAATAGCTGGGGACCCGACTATGTACCGTAACAAAGTTCCCCATGCCTGTGATATTTTAGATCAGAAACTTTGGTAGTAGTTTAATACAGATTAAAAAAAAACACAAAGAAGTTTTTATCAACTTGCAGATGAAAATTTTTTTCTTATTTCAGTATTTAGTTTGCTTTATGTTGCTACTGCTCCTCCATGGACCAACCACCAGCCATGGCTATGTAGTGCTTCACTAACACACAGCGCACAACACGCACCTGTGCAGGGTCACAGAGACATCCGAGGTCGCATTTCTTTCCCCAGACCAGAGTAAAGCCACTAGCTCCTTCCAGGTTGCTTTGTTTCAGGGTCATTTAATCGCTGCTGGGCTTTGGCTGTCCTCCTATGGCGGAAAATCTTTATGAAGTGAAGAATGTTGAGTTCATGTTGGCATAACCATGCAGTGCTGCTGACCGAAGTGACACAGACTGGTCCCGTATCAGAGATGTGTCTCTGCTACACGTCTGCTCTTTTGATCCTTGTTGATAAAACTCCCACACCAATGGCTGTGTTATTGTGCCCGGTGTCAACATCAGATTTATTAGACTCTGTTTATTCATATCATTACACTTTCCCTTTGAAAGTAACCATACAACAGTAGTTTTCCCTAGCACTTTCCCAGCACTTTTGCTATAGCTTTCATAGTTATTCAAGTCATTAAAATAGTGTTAGGTATTGCTCTCCAGGTGGTGCCTTGAAAATCTGTGTAGAAAAGATACAGAGCTGCTGATCAGTAGATATTATTTTTCAATGTTGTCTTTAGGCAATGTTAAAAATAAGGACATGAACTAAAAAATTTGAGAAGTATTTCTCTTCTGCCTTTAAAAAAAAAGTCCCAAAGTGTTACACTTCTGACTTTTTGTTCATATTTCCAGTTTCTGTCACCTGATAGAAATGGCTTTGTAATGGTTACTGGGATTTCTTTTGCTACTGATGGATAGTTAAAATTGTAAGTTTTTGTCCTGAAACCAGGTTGTAATAAAATCTCCATTGACATGTTCTTAATAGACCTGCATTCCTTGGCAGTTAAATTTTAGTATAAAACATACATTATTAATTAAACAGCTCTTTTTATTACTTGTTTGTTAGGTTTTTTTTAATATAGTATTGCTGATTTTGTCATTTATAAGAGCAGAACTATTTCATTAATGAAGAATTATGGCTTTTTGATGGCATTTTGGGCTTAATGGTATCAATTTTCATTCATACTCTCTTGCTGGAATTCTTGCTTCCAAGCCTTTTTGTTCAAAATTATTTCTAGTGTTGGGATGTTAGCCTTTTTTACTAGTTGTCTAATTAAAATCCAAAATGATTTAAACATGCTTAATTTGAGTTACGTAATATGATGTGTAAGTAAAATTGAGTGTATATGTGTTTTGAAGACAAGAAGACAAGAAGAGAGGCTGCTGAATTGGGCCAAGCTTAGAAACATTAATTAGTCTGTTGAATTCTCTGGTGGATAATTAGTATCTTCTGGTAAGAAGACGCTTCAAGATCTGTGAGATTTTTGCTGCATGGTATATGAGGAACCATAAACTTTTTGTTTCTTGTTACCTCCATCTCGGAAATACGTGGTGAAAAAGGCCTGAACCCTTCTGGATTCCTTTTTATGTGTTTGGAAAGTAGTTAAACTTCATTTTACTCTTGGTAAAAGAAAAATATTCTTTTATATATTGCCTTCTGTACTACACTTTATTCACAGAAAAGTCTATCAGGTTTTAAAATAAGAGACAAACATGATGCTACAAAAACATCCCTAGAAGTGACTAAGGTGTAAAATTTTAGACTATACTTAGTTCAGTTGGCAAGATAAGATTTGTAAGTAGTATCATATCAGTGGGTCTGGATTAGTTGGTTTACATTACTTCTACGAATCTTGTCCTGCCTGTGTTGTTAGGCTGTTAGTGTTACATGAAAATATTATTTGGGTTTAAATAGTATTCTTGGTTGTCAAATACCATTAAATACTTATTAAGCTATCAATTCACTAATTTTTTTTAATAAATGTATAAAGAAGAACATTTTTTGAGCTGGCCATGGCAGTGAATGGGTCATGCTCATTATGTAGGAAGAGAAACTATTGAGTTTTCGAATATCAATTATTATATGAATTATTGGGCAGATGCTGAGGTTTGTTAAACAGTTGAACTGATTGCCACATGGTGTAAATAGATGGATGTTGTGAATGTCAAAATTTTGCACAGGTTTAGAATGGTTTTAGACAAATTCATGGAGGAAAGATGTCACAGGGGCTATTAAGTAAAAAAATTATCACCTCTAGCTTGTGCAACTTCTGAGCTAAAAATTTTAAGATACCAGGGAAATATTCAGGGGAAGCATCACTAAATCGTGTAGGCAGTTGCTATCAAGATACCATGATAACGTGACTCTGTGGTTCTGGGACTCATCATGTACATCCCTCCAAACATACCTGTTGGGTGCTGTGAGCTTGGCTCACTCCCTGTTTCACTCACTGGCTCTGCCTTTTCATTGTCATCCATACTGCCTTCTTTGCTCCCGGGGTCCCTTCTGGGGTGAGGCAGTGGTACTCTCACAGAGACATGGGTCAGCTGGCAGGAAAACCAGCGCCAAAACCAGAAATAGCCTGGGTAGGGCAGCTCTGGGATTTATGGTGGGAGGAAGGTAGGAGTGAAGAGAAAGGGGGGGAGGTGTTGAATCTTGGAGATGCATCGTTGACGCCCACGATCCTATTCTGTGAGTGAGATGAGACTCTTGATTAGGAGCAGCCTACATGTATCATTTGTGATGAATGGTTTTTGTATGGACAGACTCTGCCTGCCCAGATAATGTGTAGGGAAAGAAGACACTGTTATTACCTGTGTGAAGTGAGTTCAGGGATCTTTTTTGACTTTTGTAGGGGTAAGAGTCTGCTGAAATTCTGCTCTGATGCTCTTCGGGCACTTGCTGGCCTCATGCATTTGTTTGACATTTTACCTTCCTGATCCCCTCCTGATGATGGTGCCAAACTGGGCACACAGAAACTGGAGGGTGGCAGCCTCTGGCCTCCCAGTTTGCTGGCAGGAGTACTCTGTGTCCCAGAGGTCTTAGGCCAACTGTCCTACCTTGCAGACACATGACTTCACTGAGTGATGCTCCACAACGGAGAAAGAAGCAGGCTGCTGGTGGGGTGGAGAGAGTATGAGCAGATGTCAAGTATGACCACAGCAGCAAATGCAGGGTCAGCAGATGTGGCAGCAGTGGGCAGGGTATTGACAGCGTGAGCACTAGAGAGACCCACATGTCACCTTCTGGAGTCTGGGACAATGGTCATGTGCAAGACACAGGGCATATAAGCCTTGACAATGATGTATCCAGGTGTGCTAGTGAGCAAGCAAAAAGGACCCTGGGACACGTGCCAAGGCGGGTGAGGCTCCACGTGCTATGGCACGTGGAGAGGAACAGTCTGCAGAGAGATGCAGGTTACTCTGTTTTACTTAGCCTATGAGGCAGGGATCACTCGGTGGCTTACGGACCACTGTGCTGGATTTGTTCTTCCTGAAACAACCCAGCGTGCATCTGATCCAGCTCAGGTTCATCTTTCCAAAAATTCCAAGCAACATTTCAGTAGCAGCACAGTGGGGATTGAAATTATCTATAACTAAATGGTACTACAGGCTTTGTTTAACTAAAACCTCTTCTGCATGCTGCTGGCATGTGAAATTTGGCAGAAATAGGAAAGAAAGCTGTTATTGTAATTTATATTAAAAGTTCAGAAAATTATTAATGAGTAATTGTATGAGTAGAAGTCCTCCAAGGAACATATAGATAGGTCAAGCTTTTAAATGAGCTTAATTTAAAAATGATTGGGATGCCATGTCTTAATTTCTTTTTTAAACATGCAAAACTCCTTACTTTTGCCTTCAGATTAAGAAATAAAAACATTCAATTAAAATAAGTAGTCAAAGACAATATTAAAAGGAAGTATAAATACAGCTTTTTAATGGAAACTGACTGCAGTGTAAACAGAGTGGTTTCTGTCTTTCCTTAATCTTCTCAAGACAGTATTACATTTATATTTAAAACCAGAATTAAGTAACAGTTGTGCTCCTCCTCAATTAATTATGTTTCTTTAACTGATACAGCAGCTTCCTGCCTCTCTAGTTTCCTTCAGTGTTCATCCTAACCATTGAAATTCCTGAGTATCTTGAAAAGTAACTAACAAAAAGCAACTACAACAAACAGCTACATCAAACCACCAAGGACAATTTTTTAACTGCTCCCAACTTCTCAAAAGGTCTAGACTGAGTAATACAAAGTCTTGTAAAAGTAACCGCTTTTCTATGCTTGAAAACTTATCTCCTAGAATTAAAACAAAGACCCCAAACCAATTCCACCCCAAAACCATATTCATGAAAACTTAATGCTGAGAGCATATTTAACACGTTGAAAGGATATAATAATGAAAATAAGCATTATAAACTTAAAGTACTTAATTTTCACTATCGTACATGAAATAAAGTGGGATGTGTGAAGGTATGGAAATGCACACTAAAGTCACAAACCTTTGCTGGGCTCTGTATCACAGTCTTATGATAGAACTGAGATTAATCTTTAATGTTACAGTGAAACACACCACAGGCTATATAGTTTCACAAATTCTTTCTCAAAGCATCAAAAATCAAGAAAGAAACTGCATACTGTTAAACATGTGATGCTGGGTTTTGCAAAAGGCCTTTGCAAGTATCAGGAACAACTTTTCTCTGTGCTAGTTTAACTAAAATCAATGTACAGGGTGCAGCTGTTTCCTCTGAGCTTGTTTTGATGTTGAAGCTGATATTTCTGGTTTAAAAAAAAAAAAGTTTTTTGCAAAATCTTTGTAAATGAGAATATTAAAAAACAAAAATGTCTTATCTCTCTTTCAAGAGAAAGACCAAATCATACTGAGCAAACTAAACAAAAGACTCTAAATTGTAGCTTCAGCAGGCTTCATTTACACACGTTGTAATTCTCCCCCCATGCTGCCATTTCCCCACAGTGCTGTCTCATCCTGTGCTGACATTAGGAACAGTAATCAGATGAAGAAAGGGATATCACGGACATAGCAAAATAGTGATGAAGATCATGTACAACAATGATTTGTACATTAAGAATATCAAAATATTAAAGAGTCTGATTATGCTGTCAGTTATTCTGTTAAAAACTAATAAACTGCTCCAGCAAAGCTGATTCATTCTTTTACAACTAACTGAAAGCAGATTTAACCACGTGTGCTGGTTTTGGCTGCAGTAGAGTTCATTTCTTCATAGTAGCTAGTACGGAGCTGTGTGTTGGATTTGTGCAGAAAACAGTGTTGATGACACAGGGATGTTTTTGTCACTGCTGGGCAGCGCTTACACCGAGTCAAGGCCTTTTCTGCCCCTCACACGACCCCGCCAGCGAGTGGGCTGGAGGTGCACAAGAAGCTGGGAGGGGACACGGCTGGGACAGCTGACCCCGACTGACCAAAGGGATAGTCCGTACCCTGTGACGTCATGCTCAGCATTTAAAGCTGGGGGAAGGTTGGCTGGGGTGAGCTGCTCGGGGGCTGGCGGGGCATCAGTCGGTGGGTGGTGAGCAATTTTTTCATTTCCATCACTTCTCTTTCTTGGGTTTTATTTCTCTCTCTTTGTTATTCTCCTTTCACTACAATTTAATATTATTATTATTTTATTTTATTTCAGTTATTAAAATGTTCATATCTCAACCCACAAGTTTTCTCACTTTTACCCTTCCAATTCTCTTCCCCCTGTCCTGCTGGCGGGAGGAGTGTGTTTACCAGGAGCCCTGGTTTAGCCTGGCTGGATGTGAGGTGCCCACCAAAGACTCTCTATCGCTCCCCCTCCTCAGCTGCACAGGGGAGAAAAAAAATACAATAAAAGTCTCATGGGTCGAGATAAGGACGGGGAGAGATCACTGACCAATTACCATCAGGGTCAAAACGGACTTGACTTGGGGAAATTAGTTTAATTTATTACCAATCAAATCAAAGTAGAATAATCAGAAATCAAACCAAATCTTAAAAACACCTTCCCCCTACTCCTCCATTCTTCTTGGGCTCAACTTCACTTCCAATTTCTCTGCCTCTTCCCCCTGAGCGGCACAGATGGATGGGGAATGGGGGCTGGGGTCAGTTCATCACACGTTGTCTCTGGCACTCCTTCCTCCTCACACTCTGCCCCTGCTCCAGAGTGGGGTCCCTCCCAAGGGAGACAGTCCTGCATGAACTTCTCCAACGTGAGTCCTTCCCACAGGCTGCAGTTCTTCACAAACTGCTCCAGCGTGGGTCCCTTCCATGGGGTGCAGTCCTTCAGGAACAGGCTGTTCCAGCGTGGGTCCCCCACAGGGTCAGAAGTCCTGCCAGCAAACCCGCTCCAGTGTGGGCTTCTCTTTTTCCACCGGGCCACAGGTACTGCCAGGAGCTTGCTCCAGTGCAGGCTTCCCACAGGGTCACAGCCTCCTTTGGGTGCATTCACCTGCTCTGGCATGGCGTCCTCCATGGGCTGCAGGTGGACATGTGCTCCACTGTGGACCTGCATGGGCTGCAGGGGGACAGCCTCCCTCACCATGGTCTTCATCATGGGCTGCAGGGAAATCTCTGCTCTGGTGCCTGGAGCATCTCCTTGCCCTCCATCTTCACTGACCTTGGTGTCTGCAGAGTTATTTCACTTGCATATTCTCACTCCTCTCTCTGGCTGCAATTCTTTTCACCCTTCTTAAATATGTTACCCCAGAGGTGCTACCACCGTCGCTGATGGACTTAGCCTTTGCCAGCGGCGGGTCTGTCTTGGAGCTGGTTGGCATTGGCTCTGTCGGACATGGGGGAAGCTTCCAGCAGCTTCGCACAGAAGCGACCCCTGTAGCCCCCCTGGTATCAAAACCTCGCCACACAAAGCCAATACAGGTGCATAGCTGCTGGCTGGGGTTAAATCAGGACACCATAAAGAAGTGTTTTTAGTCATATTTATAATAGAAGACAATAGTAGTTTTGTATTCTTCATAAGGATGGTATTTTTATCCTCCAGAACATCTGTCACAGATGCCACATTTTACAGATGAGATAAGGTTTCACATAATAGATACATTATAATTATGATAATGCCTAGAATAAGATCATAAAATCATGCAACAATGTAGGTTGGAAAGAACCTCTGGTGTCATCTGGCCCAAACTACTGTTCAGAGCAGGACTGACTTTGACATGAGATCTAGTTCTGAAATTTGGTCAGGTTGCATACGGCCCTTTCTGGTTGAGTTTGGAGTACACCCCAAAGAATATGGCCTCCCCAGACAACCTCTTCTGATGTCTGATCACTTGACCATGAAATGATTTTCCTAATATCAAATTGGAATTTTTCTTCTTTCAGGTTAAGCCCATTGCCTGTTCTCCTTTCGCTGTCCACCCCCAAAAAGACTCTGGCTCTGCCCTCTCTGTAACGTCCTGGTACGTAGTTGAAGACCCTCTTGGCCCTCTCTTCTTAAGACATCCCTTCATCCCTCATACATGTGAAGAGAGAATGATTGTTTCTGACTTCTTTTGGGTGTACATTTCCAAAACTACACTTTGCAAGCCTTCCTCCTTTAAAGACCAGGTGGTACAGACCATTCTACTAAACTTGTGAGTCCCTAAAAGTGTGTAGAGCTAAGTAAATTCCCTTTAGTCCCATACTGGTAATCTAATGAAGGTGCACTCAGTAGCATGCTAAACTTTGATGGCTGTACCTCATTTTGTGTTCAATAAAAGATAACATGAGAGATCATTAGAGTAACTATGTCAGATTAAATGTATTTTCTTGTACAAAAGTCAAGTCCCTTCAGGAATCATTGCAATTTACTCTGTCTCCTGGAGAACAATATTTTCCCGCTAGACCGCAACACAAAGGGCCATTACAAAATGTAATTCATATTTCATATGTTCAGAAACGTTCAGCACAAATTACAAATGGAGACTTTAGTGAAGTATTTATGTTTTGTTACCAACAAGATATGTATAAGTAATATGTGTCCCATGGCTCCAGCCTACACCGCTTACATTTATTTGTTATAGAGTGCACTTATACTTTGCAGTTAAACATAAGGTAAGTCATGTTGCTTCTTTGAAAACATAGAAAAGTGCAGCAGACAAAAACATTATTGTTTCTGAGATTTTTCAACAGTTGCAGAATGAAGAAAGTGCCATACATCGCTTAACTGTTAAAACAGTGACATCCTACCCAAACTTCAGTAGACTTCATATAACTTCACCTCTTTCACCGTGAAAAACTTGAGGCTACATGGGTGCATTTAGAAACTAAAATTAAGCCCTTAGCAAGGGCCAATGAAAATCAACGTGCCCTATTTTGAGTACCGGCATGGGTACGCGTGCTGGTAAGGCAGTGGCACACGGCTCTTGAGATGACTCCCCCTTCCAGGCAGCATTTCCACTAGATGGGGTTAGGCAGGGTTAAGGTTTTTGTTCATTATTAAGCATTTTCAGTGTGAGGACAGTTTTCTGTAGTGTCCAGCACATGCAAACACAATGTTTTAAGTACTAGAAAGTGTATAGAGCTTGTGGTCTTTGAAAGAAAAAACACAGGTCAATGAAAAATTCATGTGGCAAAAAAAGTTTTCTTGCAGAAGGTTTTAAAGGCTCTTGCATATATTGATAATTTTACATTGTCAAACCTAATAAAGAGGCCCAGAATGCTATTTTCTCATAAAACAGTAGTTGAGTTTTTTAAAAAAGTTTCTATTTAATAGAAACTGGTGTATCCAGCAGTCATACTCTGTTAGTCAATCATCAGACAAGTGTTTTACTGTTTCAGGATTATTCCGTTGTTCTTTACATTGTACTTTCTTAAAATCATAGTTTATATTAGTTTGAATAACAGGACTTTAAAACACCATTGACATTTGAGTTTTGCAATCCTTGAGTTTAAATTTCAAACAAATTGTGAGTGTGAAGATTATAGCAAGACCGAGTCAGGAAAAGCAGAGTATCTGACAACTATAATCTCATATTTTCGTTGCTAAGCAATTATAAATTCAAGAAAGTAGACATCTCATCCTGCAATATTAATTTTGACTCACACTCAGTAGCTGTTTCTGTCACAGTATTTTTCCTTCATTCAGGTGAGTCACCTATCAGGGACCACATTACTGCTTCTCTTCCAAAAATGTGATAGTCAGTAGTGCAGCCAAGCAGCAGGGTGGTACAGCGTCTAATTCCTACAACTCCTTCCTAACTTTACTCTCAAATGGCACGAGAGACAATCCCTCCCGATTTACCCTCCGTTCCCACTCTGCTCCTTCTTCCCCCAAAGCAGCAGCGGTGTCTGTGCACGTGTGTGTGTGAAATTACACGTGTGTGTGTGTGCGTACGCACCATTTTGAAAATCAGTCTCAGAGAGTCTGGGTCAGCATGGAGGCACGGCACATCAGCACCATTTGTGACTGATACTTTGTGTTTTGTGTGGGGACAATGCCAAAATAATATCACTATTTTTATCTGGGCATGCTGACAGCTCTAGTGCTCCCCTCACACGCACATGCCAGATGCTAATCTTCTATGAATCTTCCATCAAAAAACAGCGAATAAAGCTGTTCAGTGTAAATGAATAAGAAAAGAGCAAGTGGCACTAGAAACAGAAGTAACACTAAGATTCCTATCAAATTATTCTCTCTACTCGTGCTGTCCATATTTTTGAAAGGATGTGGGGTAACTGGAGAAAAGAATCACAAATTCAAGAACTGGAAAAATACTGTGAAATACGAAATTTGAAGGGATCCATTAGTTATGAGAAGTGATATGAAGGTAGTATAATTAAAGCAATAAAATATCCAATAATAAAGGATATTTTTTTTAAACCCAGTGTAAAAGTATGTAATAAAATATGGAAAATGGGTGAATTCAAATTACCATGGGAAGCGATGGATTCTTCATCTTCATGTCCAAAATATATAAATTGCTGCAAGATATTCTTTTGTTACACAGGAAACATCTTGGGAGAGAGTTAAGTAGCTCAAATTTCAGCACCTATGTTGCAGGTGGAGGGAGAACAACATGATCATTGCATAGTCCCCCATAGTCTTAAAATTTCTGAGGTTGATGGAGTTGAGAAAGTTGAAGGGGAGCTCAGTTGTTCTTGTGCAACAGAATTAGTAATCTTTTAAAAAACATTACTGGTTACATTTGTAAATTAAAATGTGCTTGCATTTTAATAAGATTTTCTTACTGATCCACAGGATCTATGCACATGTGCTACAGTGTAAGCCTAGTGCAACATAACAGTGGTGATTTTTGTCAGGAAAACCAATGTATGACATAGACGTGAGATGAAACAGGTTTGAACAGTTTTGCAGAAGATAAACAACAAAAATGTCAAAATAGCTAAGTAAACACTCATAACTATGGTGTGATACAGACCTTCTATGTTACATGGAAGGAATAAATCTCTTCCACCAAAGCGCCACTACTAAAACAGGAGATGATTCCATTTTAGGCTTCATTTTTGTTAGTGATAAGGACATTTAGGTGAAATAGAAAACGCAAAAGAAACTTAGTTTATTGATCACAAGTCAATTCAGTTTTAGGTAAATATAAGGCTAAATATGAACACACCTGTAGCTAAGTAAGAAGGTAAACCTGAATAAACAAAGGGTACTGAGTAGTGAATCCAAGTAGAAAGAAGTCTCAGGGTCCTCAACATCAAACCTGAGGTGCCAATGTTATTAAAATCTGTTTCCAAGAAATAGAAAAAAAATCATGGGAAAGGACACCAGAGCTAACTGCATGAATAGTCATTTCAGGAAGGACGTTAAGAACGAGCAGAGACTCAACATGAAGTAGACCTTGCAAAGAACAGTAAAACAAATGACAAAGGACTAAAGGAGAAGTAAAGCTTCTACATAGTGACTATTTAACCTCTAGATAGAACTCATCATCAGTGTAGCCTCAAAACTACATGAATACTTTGATCCAGTTTCAAATAATGTGATGTTTCAGTGGGAGTAAAAGGAAGATGGAAGATGTTAATAAGATTAGGAGTCACACTCAAGAAGCATTATTGCATTCAAGTGGGGGGAGATATAATAATCTCAGATTTCTCAAAAAACTGGCAAAGGAATCTCCAGTTGAAGCATGGCAAGAAAGATTTTTCAACAGTTTTGCAATCAGATGTGGAGAAGGATATTGGGGAATGGACTGGTGCTGGAATGACTGAGAGTATGATTAAAAAATAGTGAATGTAGTGACTGTTTTACAGAAGGAAAAAAATGTGACTCAAACCAATTGCAGGCCTGGAAACCTCATCTCAAGGGTATACTATGCTTTATAAGAATTTTTGAAAGAAAAAGTGAAGAAATATGGAAAGAAAAGAGAAAATGATACGAAATGCGATAAGAACGAATCAAAACAGAATTGTCTGAGACTGACCTGTTGAGATTGATATGCAAACAAACAGAGGGAGTAGATTTTGTCAGTCTGATTTGCATTAGTGCCGTGTGGGAAACTTCTAGCAACATTGAGAAAATGGAAGTTATTGGAGAAAGTGTAATGGAGGTAGGAAGCAAGGAAAATAGGGGAGCAAAGACTGGAACGGGTAGTGCTGAATGGGGCAGGTTGAAATAAAAGGCTGAAGTATTACTAGTTGGGGTCATGAACTCTGGAGTCAACCTTATTTACCATTTTCATGATTGAACATCACACCTGTATCAAAACTATTCAGATGACACTGGTACAAAGTCGAAAGCTCTGTCAATACTGAAGACTTCTGGAATACTACAGGGATGAGCCGTAGAGATGGACAAGGGCTAGTGACACTGCATGTGGACGTTGCTTGTTGACACTGCAAGGCTTTACCTAGTGTACTGCAAGTGATTCTTCTCACCCATGCCCAGAAGCAATGAACTGAAACCGCACCAGGTGCACAGAGAGGCTACTGAGAAGACTAGAAAAACAGAGAACCCATCTTTATGGAGAGGGCATTGCAGAAGGCTGGCTTGTTTATCTAAGTAGATTGCAGTGCTGAGGAGGTTATGATTGCAATCTGTAAATATATCAAGGGTGTAAACACAGTGAGGGGAAATAACTATTTAAATTAAAAGGCAATGTTGGCATAAGAAGAAATAGACATAAAAAGATTATAAATGCATTTAGACCTAAAATTAGAAGAAGGTTCCTAAGCATTATCCTAGTTCTATCAGAGAAGTTGTTGCAGTTAAAAAGACATAACTTTGCAATGAAACCAAATAAATCTATTGAATCAGTTTTAGGATACAGTTGTTTGTGATACCAAGGGCCAGGACTCAAGGAAAGTCATAGTCCTGTGTTCCAGTGAACTGTATTTAAGATCTTTTTCAGTCACAGGAGCAGAGTTATGACTACAGGACAGTATTTATATGCACCTTCCTCTGTGTTTCTAGGGTTATAAGCACCTGTGATTATTGAGGGACAAAAGTAGATTTTTTTTTTATCCGGGGTGGGTATAAGGCTAAAAACCCCACATTTATTACCAGACGCATGCAGACTCTTCCATGCTTTTCACCACTGCAGCTTATGAATGTATTTGTAGTAGGAGAAGTTTGTTCTACATAATGAAAAAATTGGCTACAAAGTTAAGACTGGACTGGGGAGCACAAGTATAATGTCAGACAGAGACATTTAATACATTTGGTAGAAAGTAGGAACTTCATGGCCAGCAAGGCTGGGGGACCAGCAAGGCTCATCTGCCACACTGGGACAAAATTTCGGTTTGTATTTTGATTTTCTCTTTGAGGCAGCAGTCAGGACGGTGTTGTGCTCTTACGGAGTTACACATGAAGAATTCATCCTAAATTCAGAACTGACTTTAGATGAACTACAGCATTGTTGTTCTGCATTAAAGAAGAAATATCGTATCTTTACTCCTTATACAATATCAATGTTATGTAGCAAGAGCAAGAAATTGAAAGTCTAGGAAAAAAATGTGTAGACTCTTTTCTTTCTTAATTTAGCTATATGAATATCTGTGAAAATGAATAAACCTACACATGGACACAGAGAAATCTGGTGTTCTTGTCTACTAGCTTAAATACAATGATACCTTTACAACCTTTACAGTGGTGTGTTTAGACATCTCAATGCTATGGGACTTCCTCTCTACCTCATATGCTATTGTACTTCCTCTCACACTATTGCAACTTAAGATTGGAAATAAGGTATTTTAAAAGTTAAAACAGTCATCAGAGATGGAGTGGAATTTGACAGTCAATCATACGACAGAGTGGCAGCTTCCTTTCAAAAGAGACTATACAGTTCTTGTATGTGTAATAGAGGTTAGAGGGAGAGGAAGAATTTGGTAATGCCAAGATGTATAAAGAAACACGTTTCATTAAATAGAAGGTATTGTGGAAGGAGAAAATGAGAAGAAGAAAGTTAGTTTTGACAGAATAATTAACTGAGGTCTTATTGCTTGTGTTCAAGTTACTTTCCTCTTTACATATCCCCTTCTTGAAGAAATAGCTAATCTAAAGATGTTAGTACTAGAAAGAATATGGGGAAGCAAATATAACTTGGGGGAAATGTGCTATTTTCACATTTGAAAACCGTTTTGGTGATGTTTCTCCACAGATACCATGTCTGTAGTTTGATTTCTAGCTGAACTTTCAGTTAAATTGTTAATGTAGTCCGAGCATGTTTTTAAGGACATCTGAATCATCAACACTTTTAAAGCCAAGTTACTTATTTCAGTATTTAAGTATGGGATCAGAAAACTATCTGTGGTCAAATACGACGAAAAAAAAATAAGAGCAGGAACCAGACCTCCCCTTATACCAACCACAGGGTGTTTATTCTGCTCAAAGTATTTCAGGCACTATTCTACTAAAGCTGCCATCTCTCAGGGCTACTGTACCTCCCTCTACCTCAGCTGTACGCCACGCATTCCCTTCCACTCCTTTGCACATGCAGAGGGGATTCTTTTCTGCAAGCCGATCTGCCCAAAAGTTAATCACTGTTTTTGCAAGGTTTGGGATGGATCGGTTCCTGAACTAGCTATTCACCTGTTTGCATTAGGGCCACCGCAAGGCACAGAGCAGAAATGTGCTCTCAGTTCTGCACCAGCACCAGATCAGATGAAATGTCCATGGATTTCCATCTGCAGCAGTTCAGTTGTTCACTTCAGTACCTGGTCACATTCATACAATTTCCTTTTCTTACTGTGGGGAGTACAGACAAACCTTGCTCTTAAACACTGTCCGAATTACTAAGAGAAGGAATATTTGGAAAAAGGAGAAAGGACAAATTCTTGATTTCTTCTCTCTCTAGCACTTCCTTTTCCATAATAATCAAACATTTTTTTTAAAAGAAGGCAACGGAATGCCATGAATGTTATGAACACCATATATAGTTCCACTCTACAGGAAGGCACCCTCTATACCAAGCAGTGGAGTCATTCTCACAAGCTTACTCTTTACCACAGTGATTTCAGACAAAGTGAAACTGCTCCAGCTGGTGCCACTGGGAAACCAGTGCCTCACAGGGAATTGTAGGCTAACAGTCAGGATGCTCTCCAGTCAAGTACAAAACTCTAGCTCATGTCCTCCAAGCATGTGCTACAGAAGGCAGTTATATAAAATGCCTCTTATTTTTCTGAAGAGTGCAAGTACAACAGGTCTTTGGTTTTGCACCTGAATCCAATGAACTATTCATTATTCGTGAAATCATGGTTGTCATAGAAAATGTTTGGTGTGACTTTCAACAAAATCAGTGATAACGTTTTTTTCTTAAAATGCCTCTTTTTTGCCTTGGACTTCTGCTTTAGTGAAAAACCGACCTAATAGTGAAAAATTATGAGCTCAAAGGCAACAAAATAAGATTAAAAAAATCAATACGCCCTAAAAGATAAAAGCATATCTTTGCGTTGGGAATGACTGCAAGTATTTTGCAAGACATAGTCAGAAAAAGAGGAGGCAAACTATAATGTATAATAGGAAACCTATTCCTATTTTAAAAAGATAATGAGAAATGTGGAAAATTTTCCCATTATTGCTAAGGGAAGTACTGAAGAAGGTGATATCAAAAGTGGTTTCCCAGAACAGCAGGGAGATGTATGAGACTTTTAGTTCCTTCATTCAGTGTCCTGTGATGATTAAATTGTGTAGATGAGTTTAGAAGAAGGTCTAAGTGGATTCCTGCCATCTTGAGTATGTGGAAGATAAGAAGTAAGATGCCAACTCGTGTCAACGGAAAGACTTCCATGACTGCAGTGGCCTGCAGATTAACTCCAAACATTCTCAACAAAATTATAGTGAAAAAAAATTAATTACTAGTTCTGTTCCATTCATTGTGATTCAAACTGATTTTTTGTTGCTTCCTACAGATAGACCAGAATAAAGAAATTCTTTATTGAATAAATGAAGATTCCAGGAAATAATTCGGTAAGCCATGTTTCAGTCTCAGGCACATCTGCTGTAAATATCAATGTAGGGCCAAACTGTTTTGGCTTTATATAGGTGATACCAATTTCAGTTATCTTGTTAAGGCTGTTTATTCCAGCTTTGCCTCAGAACATACAATAAATGCAAAGTGCAACCTGATTTCAATGAGCCATTCCTACCAGGAGCTTGGAAACAGGAAAAAAAAGAAAAACTCCGTTATTCGAGGGAGGAAAAAGATCTTGTGTTTTATTATATTCTTTGATTTAAATTATAGAGTTATAAAAATTACATTCTTTTAATCTGAAAATGAGTCTCTTTAAATGATATAAGGTAGTGCATGGTTTACAGTGTGTGCTAAGAGTTTGTTTCTTTGCGTCGTACATTTTAAAACCATATCGTGTGAGTATGTTTACTTCACATTTGTCCTCTTTCCCCCGCCTGCTTTGCATAATATATCAGTAAGTAATAAGAAGCAGCACTGCAGCTACAATGTAATGGGAAACACAACTGTCTATTGAACCAGATACCCATTATTAATTTAACAACTGAATACAAACGCTTCTGGCAATCAGTGCAATAATTCTGTTTCCCTGATTACTTAAGGTTTTGCCATTGGCTTCAGCGGAAGCTTAATCCAACCCTCAGAGGGGAGAAGTGCGGCTTTTTAACACTTGTGAAGAAAGAACAAGTACCGACCTAATTCGGTTACCCTGCATCCATTCCCTCTGTCATCTTTTACAGACGTATACATCTCTCGTGGTTTTAAGAAGAGATTAAAACCATTGTCTTTTTCATAATTTTCGTAATATTTTATGACTCAGTTGGAATGCGAAATTCTTTGCAATAAAGAGGCTACCAGCAATTTTTCGCATTGAGTTATCAGCACTCATAGTAAGCAAAAAAAATTCCCATTCTTCATCTTTCTTGAGCAAGCACTGTATCATTCGAATTGGAGCACAGCATAATGGGGCCTCTAAAGATGTGTACATTTGAAAGCCAACCTGGAGTTACACCAGAGATTAATTTGGCCCAGTGAGACTCTAGAGGGCAGTCTTGGTATAGTAAAAGGAATATACATTTCTCTGTCCTCAGAAACCTCAATCTCGTAGAGTCAGTACGAAATGTTACAACGTAGTTAAAAAAGCACAACTAGTTTTATAAAGTTCAACAAAGTTGTTGAATTTTATATGAAATATGAATACTTACTGATGTAAGATAATAACTCAAAATAATATAATGTATTTAAAAATCCAGTATAATTTTTGCATTGTTAAGTAGGTTATACATAGTGTATAATCCACCAGAACCAAATGTACGAAATATGGTTTGCTTCTTGCTTTTATCCGTTTCAAGCACTAGTCAATTTATACAATGCATTTCCATCAGCAGTTTAAAAGTCTACCAAAAGCCCACCAGAAGTCCTTTGCTTAAAGAGAGTAGAATAAAATCCAACATATATTGCAGATGCAAATTTAATGTCAGATTTTAAAAGATGTGTTTTACTTTATAAGTAATTAATCTTTATACACAAGTTTTGACTATTGTGGCAGAAATCAAAATTGCGTGCCTTCTAAATTTTTAATTGAGCAATTCTTAGATTAAAAAAATGCATTAGTCACTTTGACTATGTTTAATATTTTAGAAGAAGTTGTTCTGCAAGAAAACAAATCATTGGTAATGAAAAACAATGTGCAGCTTGTAAGTACTTACTGTGCAAACTTTTGAAACATGTAACCTCTGTTTCTGTGCAGGCAAACAATATTGCAGGTTAGTTTCAAACTAGGAAGTTGCTTCTCATGTAAGACTTTTATCTGTATATTTCAAAACATTTAGAAGGGAAAGGAGAATCATTACTCCTGTTTTATAGAGGGGGCGTTGCTTTCTCTGTCAGCTACAGCAGTCGTACTGCAAACTAGTCTGTGTCACAAGGTTAGTCAAGAGACCGTGGCTTGGCTGGTTTGGGTCACGCACGCAAGGATGATGAAAGATCAGATGAAGCGCTAGACAGAGGACAAGCCAAGCTGCAGTCCCATAAACTTCTGCTCATCTGTCCTTCATTCCTGAAGCAATTCAACTTCTTAGATGCCCCTGCCTTCGACCTTGAAAATTTTGAGGAGCAGAGAGTTTTACTTCTGCTGCTTCTCCAAGGAGGAGGGACTTTCCTGCTCCAGCTCTGCTTGTTTACGCTCGTGCCTGAGCTGGACTGTGAAGCCAGCTGCTTCTCTGCCAGTGTCGCACAGGAGGCTCATCAGTTGTGGTCTCGGGGCTGCCCTACAGAGTGGATTCAGTAGCCAGAAATATAGTTGCATCAGTGTGAAACACAGTCAGACAAAAAGAAGCCACCTTTCAGAAAAATTATCTCCTGGTTACAGACCTCTTTTTATCTGGCAAGCAGAGCATTTGTCCACTGCATGGAATTGGATTCAGTTCCCTCACTGGCCCAGGAGGCTTTAAAACAACATTTTGTACAAGTTTATTCTTCCTGTTTTAGTGGGATGTCAACCTACACTCAAAAGAAAACAAAAAAGATTTGTAGGGTTAGTGAGAGAAATAGAGAGGAGCTGAAGAAGGACACCTTGTAGGGATCTCCGTGCTAACCATAGGCAGGCTGGGATGCCCTACCTGTTAGACCAGGTAAGCAGTATTTGCTGAGCAATTCTGCCTTTTCTACAGTGTTATGGCCAGTTTTAACAATGTAAATCTAGCCTGTGCAGAAGCAATACATTAAAATAATAGTAATAATGATTTAGCATATTGGAAGTCCTATTCTTTTCTGCTTGTGGATGTGTCTTTCACCTCTCCCTGAAAGTATGCAGAGAAGCTTTCTCAAGTTATGGGTACTTTTGGTTTGGTATTTGAATTTCAAATCTGGATCCACAGTGCCTGGTGGTCAGTGCTTATGCTGTTTTGCAGTCTCTCTGAAGCTAGGATTCTTTATCTCCTAAATTAAATATATATACAAAACACCCAAACTAAAACAACAACTATGTCATTCTTTGCCTACTACAAAATGCCTTCAGATTCTTATTGATGAAAAGGGCCCTTACAGAGATTTTCTTCTGCTATCCAATTTCTTAATTCAAATTGTCATTGATTTTCTGTAATGCTTGATTAAGATTAATATAAAAGAGCATAATGTTTAAAATAATAACAAACTTGTAGTATTCTCTGTTCTCAATTTCCTGCAATTTGCTAAAGCATGAACTGTAGTGGTAAGCAACTTCATATACACTTATGTTTTGGAAGCACATATATCACATGAAGCAACTAGTGTTTTTGTTGATTTTGTTCTTCTGAAGGGAAAATTATTTATCAAATATTGATTTCTTTTAAAATATAGTGATTTAAAAAATAATGTAAGGAAGCCTTTCATGTGCAAGTCTCCTTCAGCGAATAACGAAAAAAGATCTGTAGGAATATTTGTAATTTCCACGTAGACATATAATTGAAATAAAAGAAATACAATCCAGGAAAGTAACGTGTATTTAATGAAAATTTACTTTTTTTGTTACAATTCATATAACTATTACTAGTGCTAATAATCCTAACTCTTACAGAAATATAAATAGTTGAATACGAAAAGCAATGCTTATTCTAGGGAAATAGAACAGACAGTAGAGTATATGGAAAGCAGTTTCCTTTAAAACAAATACTACGTTCTTATTATGTAAATCTGCACTTTTAAAGAATGTTAAAACAAAGCAACTTCCTTCAAAGAACAAAAATTATGACTTTACAAAGTTGATGGCTTTATCCAAACCAGGGCTACTTGCTTTACTCTCATTTTACATAGAATTTTTGTGAAATACACTAAGAATTTTTAACCCACAGTCTCAGTAATTTCACCGGAATTTCACTGTTGTGAAAATTCAAGTGAAAAAATATAAAATTCAGAAGTTATTTTATGTTCTTTTGTGGAGAAACTGTCAACATAATAAAATGACTGCACTTCTCATTCTCAGTCTTAAAATATGGACTTAGAAATATAGACTATTATTGCCTCTTACAAGCTTCCTGTCGATCTTTCCCTGTCAAAGGGAGCTCGTGTACCATAAGCAAAACCAGCTGGGCCAGCACAGCATGAATGAGACGGCAGGACAGCATACGGCAAGGCAGAGAGGAGAGGAAGATCCTGCAGCCGGTACCACCGCTAGACGCTCCCAGTGGAGGCACCACGGCAGAACAGCAATTGTGTCTCACCTGGAGTTTGTTGGGACTTTGCTGCTTCGCATCAGACCTGGCTAGAGGGTTTGAGATAGAAGATGTCAGTTGTAACCAATAGTTTCACCTGGTCTGTTAGGACCTTTCTTTACCAGTCTTGGTGGTAGATTTACACCCGTAACTCAGACATTGTAAAAACCTTCTAGATATACGTGTAGTTTGCCTGAGATATACATATAATAATGAAGTTAAAGAATAAAATTATTTCACCCAGACGCGTACTCAGTTCTTGTCCTCGCAAGCATTTGGTAAGACACACTAGTTTCTAAGGACAAAATTCATGGTAGTCTACAGGTCTTCAGCTGCCATAAATTCATATAGATGGAAACTGAAATGCCTAAAAATGCATTTAGATACTTTGGATTAAGGATAAAAATGTGAAAGAGCTTAATCATATCTGAAGTAACAGTAGAATTTTTTAATATTTGAAAGTTTTTAATATTGTAGCAAATCACATCACCTAACAAGCTTCAGATTGCTTAGAATAAGACCATGTTAAAGATATGACAGGATCTGGCTACTTCATCCTAAAGCAGCAGATGATGTGACAAATTGCGGGGGGCTGG
>Ga0065711_1027324_pt1 | contig 50876 bp, 33 predicted proteins | sample Hoacrofraction12_FD_59098 | JGI IMG/M metagenome (GOLD analysis project Ga0065711, IMG submission 59098) | Hoatzin crop microbial communities from Cojedes, Venezuela - Epithelial fraction 12 v2 (version 2) | ecosystem: Host-associated > Birds > Digestive system > Esophagus > Crop | place... | reverse complement strand
TCTTCTTTTTTTTTATTCTGTGGCAATCAAGTTGCTGTGCTCAGGGTCAAAAAGTCAGAGGAGGAACGAATGGGTATTTATAGCAGGAAGTGGAAGGCATTATTGAGGCTCTGGACTAGAAGCGGCTGAAGCTCATAGGTATCTGTGATGCATTGAAATACCATGGAGATTTGGATTTACGTAAGATTAATTGCTTTACAATTTTTCAGTTTTGATACAATGACTTCTGGACAAAGTAGATTATATGTGAATTCAAATGTACTTGTGTATATTTAGCTTCAGCATTTCTACAGCAGGCTCTTCTGCCCTCTGGTTCTGGCTTGAGCCCATCCAGAACTAGCTCCAGGCTGCTGCACTTGCCCTTCTGGATACGTCTTGTGCACGTCTCATTTCATTACTGTGAAAAATGTAAAGTTTCAAAAGATGTGCGTAAATGGTCGTGCTTTCGTACTTTGGTAGAGCATGCTTCTAATATTAAGCTAAGTATTTCCCGTTTGCTTTTTCGTAGCGTGGGACATTTCTAGGATCATAGTTTGTGAAGTGAGTATAGCTTCTGTCAGACAAAGTATGCAAGAAACACTTTGTGCGGATTTGTTTTGCTAAAAACTACTTGGCGTGTGTTGTAGTGACCATGGCATGGAGAACCAGTTTCTCCTTCCTAATTTGACTATAAATCTTAAGGATGGCAAAATCTGCATTTAGGATGGGTTATGGGGAGATCTTTGAATTGCTCCTTCCACCATCATTTTCACAACCAGGTCACACAAGACCCTCCCTTTTGTTAACTGGAACAGCAGTGATTCAGCTTTGCCTTCCTTTGCGTTTATTTCTCCTGTCTTCTCTGTACCTTTCCTGTCTTCTTCGTCATGCTCGTGCCATTGCATGAGTAGCCAATGCAAATGTGGTGTTCCTGCTTACAAAAAAACCCCACCAAAACACCTTTGTTCTTAAGACTTCTTTTAGTTACTCTTCCTTTCAGACATCCTGCTGCCTTTGATTTTGACAACACGGTATGTGAAAGCTGTTATTGGCAAATGTATAGACCTTGTATGCGTAAGTAAATTACTACACACAGTCACATGATGTGACCGCTGTTGGCCTTTGTGTAGGGTTATGTTAGGTCCTCTTTGTGGCTGAGGACAGAGGATATGTTGAAGGCACTGTTGACAGCAAGATGCCCCAAGGGATGCTGGTCACTGCATGAAAAGAGCCAGTTGCTTTGGAAGAGGGTTCACAACTGCCGGTATCTTAAGTCCAGCTTTGTCCCAGACTTAGTGACACACTTCTCAGTATGTACCAAGACATCTTGGTGGCTTTTTTCCAGGAGATGAGAACCTCAGTTTGCTGATTGGAAGGAAAAGAGACTCTCTGACTTTTTTCCTGAAAGAGTTTGATGTATTGGAGCTACTGTCCACCACTTGTATAACTGTGCAAACGTGGCATAGGAGGGGACTCCGGTTTAATTCCTTAATTCCCTTTTTTTTTTCTAAGGAGGCTGAGACCTAATGTTTCCAAGGGGGTGAGCTGAACTAGGCTGGCTGAAGGCTGAGGTTGGGCCTCTCTTTGGCTTTTGTTGAAACCATGCCTTTGTGCAGCAGGGAATGGAAAAGATAGAAGGAGCCAGAGAGAATGAACCAATAGGACTTTACAGCCCTGTAGCAGGAGTGCTTCTGCAGTTTTGGTCCTTACTCCATGCACTTAACTCCATGTTATTTGTAATGTTAGTCTGATGTTAATTGTTCCAGCAAAGATCTCACTAATGAAAACCAAGCTGTGGTACTCTCCCTAAACTGTAAGGAAATCACATTTGCTTTGTTCTCTATTTGTATGTTGTGCTGCCGTAGTTTTTATTTCTTAAGTCTGCATGAAAACTGCATATAAGTGGGTATGAAAGTGTGCATGTGCAATGTGTAACTGGAATCCTGAGGTGTACTGCCTACATACTTCTTGCTGTCAAAATGTAAGTCAGTCTGTTTTTTATGTCCATGCCTATGGATTTTTTTCACTGAAATGTTCAGTTATTACGAGTTCAGTTAAGTTTTGTTTTCTGTCCCTCAGTGTGTTCTCTTCCATCACGCTGTGGCAGACTGTGCTGTTGTGGGCCAGGAGGATGCTTTAAAAGGACACGTTCCATTTGCGCTGTGTGTGCTGAGAGAAGGTGAGCACGCGCTGCTACTGATGTTACTAAGACTTGCAAAAGTCCCGAAAAGGCTAAAGGATACGAACTTCTTCACTAGGTATAAAGACAGAAGAGAAGACGATTTTGAAAGAGATTGTTGAGCGAGTTAGAAGTAACATTGGTCCAGTGGCAGCTTTCCAGAAGGGGGTGTTTGTGAAGCAGCTACCAAAAACACGCTCTGGCAAGATACCACGCTCAGCTCTTTCTGCACTTGTCAGTGGAAAGCCATATAAGGTAAGTTGGGGATGTATGCTTTAATGAATTAGGCACACATGCACATCCAAAGACAAAACGTCATGGTTTCAATTCTCTAGACCATTCTGCAACTGGTCCATGACATCAGGTAGTACGTTATATTTTATTTCTACTGTGTCTTACCCAGAAGATTTTCCTGTTCCAGAGCTTTCCAGATACTTTTTTCTTGATTGCTTTTGCAAGGTAGATTTAGAAGATTTTCTGAATGATTTTCTGTCTTATTGTTGAAGAACAGCAATCTACTATCACATGCTTCTGTATATTCTTCCTTTTCAGATAACACCCACCATTGAAGATGCTAGCGTGTTTAAACACATTGAAGAAGCACTAAAGAAAAATTAAATGGGATAATAGATTGGTAACAAACGTGTCAGTTACTGAAGTATGCGAAGAGACTTTATGTTAGGAAATACCATGTTTTAAAAAATAGCAATGATTTGAGACTAAATTTTTTATTTCAGAAATGTTACTGTGTTCTTTACCATATCGTCACAGACAATGAAGCATACTAAAGTCTCTGGATGTTGTCGTTATATGGTGGATATTAACATTGCTCAGTCTTGCAAATAGAATTTATACATTTATATAGCCTTAAAGTGAAGGAGTGACTGGATTATCTCATCTGATGTCATGTAGCCTTACATTTCAATCCATTACTGCATGATGTCACCAGTAACTTTTGTAACAGTTTACAAAAGGTAAGTCATGAACTGAGGAGAGTAATAAGTAGGAATTCTAATGTGAAAATTATTGTAGGCATAAATTGTAAATTACGAGCCTTTATGACTTTTAAATTTTTATAAATTTTAAAAAGTTTTAAATTAGTTTTCTTGATGCCACTATTTTCTTTTTCATAAGCCTTTCTGCCATAAATTAGATTCCTCTAATTTTTTTTACTCAATAACTTTCTGAAGTGTCTTTTTTGTGGAATGGTAGACAATTTCTGGCTTTGAAATCTGTGAAAATCTTGATTTATCAATAGTAATATTCAATAAAAATACATATTTTAAACAGAAGCAAGCATTTAGTGTTTGCATTTTCTGGTAAATTTGTTGTTGTGGTTTGTATCACTTATGATAAGGATAAGCAGAATGTTCTTTTGCTGACATAATTAGATGTTTCAGGCTCGCTGAGATATATGTAACAGAAATTTAGCAAATACAGATACTAGGCAGCTCATTCTTGACTTTATAGGCTGTTTCAAAACACTTACAGGGTTCTTAGCAAACCAGGGGGTGGAGGATACAGTCTGCAAATGCAATACTTCTTAAGCTACAGGGTTTTAACTGAACAATAAATGTAAAATTCCTCTTAAAAATACGTGTTTACAGAAAAGTTTGAAAGCAGAGAAGTTACTCAAACTCAGCACTGCTTTCCAGAGGAAGAAGCGGTAAGCAATACGCAATTTCAGATGATGGTGGTATAAAAGAGAGATTCCATACTTAGGCTAAGCTAAGGTAGAATTTAAGTCTAGACGTATTTTGCTGTGGCAGTATGTCCTCAAAAGAGCCTGGAAATACTGTTAACCCCCTATTGGGTGAGAAGTAGGGATGATAGCCCTGCTGAGTGATACAATAAACCAGCAGATTGATGTAGGAGCTAAAAGGTGGTAGATAGGTGCTAATTAACATGAGCCATACCTCAATGCTGGCTTGTGGCTGTGACCTTTTTGTAGAGCCAATGAGCTCTACCAGTGCCATAGGAAATAAGTAACAAGTACACGTGTATTTTCGCTAGGGACTGCATGCATAGGTATACATAGGTCTGTAGGTCATACAGTCATATAATACAACAGCCTAGTTTCAAGTGTACTTGTTTTTTTGCTAAAGAATTGCATGATAAAGTAGCTGCCCTTAGCTGTTTGATTTAGTTGAAAATCTTAGTCTGAACAGGGAGTGAAAGCATCTAAAGACTGGGTAAAGGCTAGTGATGCTTTATGGTAGATATGTTAACTATACAGGCTAGTGATTTGTATGTGGGAGTCATTTTGCTTCTGCGAGATGTCCTGGTAACTTTGAAATACTTACATAAGTTGCAGTTAGTTGAAGGTACTATTTTCTTCTGGTTGGATTATTCAAGTAGCAAGGCTTTAATAGGAGGCCCATGCCAAATAATGGAGTGCATTGCAGAGACTGATGAGTATTTTTCAGTTTCACAATGCTGCAACTTAGCAACCTTTGCTGAACAGCTACAGGGTGAGAGGGAGGTCTTGGGAGTTGTAACTGATGGGTTTTTCAAATCGGTGAGAAACTGTAAGGGTCTTATAGCAGGGAAAGTGTGGCACGTTCATGGGGTGCATGGCCATTACTTTTTCGTACAATGAAATCTGAGACATGAAGTTGTGTATGTTCGGTGTAGTTATCCCAGTTGCAGCCATCATGTTTTAATTGCAGAAACAGGGGAGGGGAACTAATTAGTGAGAGCACAAGCCCCCTAGTAAAGATACTGCAATAGGAAGTAGGAAAGGAGAAATAATTTCCCAGATCTTCTGTAGTTTTCCCAATGACATCTCATGTTCCTACACCAGTTTCTCCATTTGTAAGGAAAGGTAACCTGTTTCCTAGTTTGGGGAGAGAATTAATATCAGACTTTTTTAAAAAAAAAAACAAAACAAAAACCAAACCCCCAAAACATTAGTAATGGACATTTAGGCACTTACCTTTTGGAGGGGCTGTTTGCTTATAGTAATATTGACAAGAAACAATTATCTGTCATCTGAACTCTTTGTGAGAGCTTGAATAGTTAGCATTCTTAAAAGTGTCTCCATGGCAAAAAAAGTTTGTAATAACTTACTTCTGCTTTCTGATGAAGCCTGAGTATTTGTTTATTTATTTTTTGTTTTGGTGGGAATCATTAAAGACCAAGACTGGGATGAAAGAGAGGGGCAGAGTGGTCAGGTGTACTCACTCTGCTACTGCCCTGGTACTGTGGAGGATTCCAGAAATGCCAAATGTCTCATTCATCAGCATTCAGAAAACCCAGACAGAGAAAGCCACCTTATTGCGGCAGTACAGTACGGAAAAAATAGTTGTTTCACGGGCATTGCTTTTGTTTTCCAGAGGAGCCTTTTGCTGAGGAACTGTGATTGCAGAATGCTTTCTCTACAGCTTTAGCTTAGTGCCGAGCTGGAGAAAGGGAGAAGGAGCAATCGTTCTTGTGCACGGCTCTGGTGCTGCCCAGCAACCTGCTTGTACCATCGAGGAATAACAAGCCCATTTAACAAGCGATAGGAGAGCACTGATTTTCTTAATTTTTAGAGAGAAGCATGTGGGTAGATTTGAATGGCCAGGGAGTTATTGAAACCTCCTTGGAGAGGCTGATATAACAGTTATTCCCAGTGTACTGAAAGGGTCGGAGCCAACTAGACGACATTCAGCATAGCCACAATTTCTAGCTGATGAGAGGAGAGCTTTGGCTCGTATGGGGGAGACAGGCAGGTACTAGGAGATTTTAAAATCTCCTTGGCCTTAGGTCAAAATTAAAGTCATGCTAATACTTTTTGAAAAATATATTTTTATTTCTTTCAGTCTGTTTTCTTCCACTGTAGAAATAAATAATTTGGAGATGCTGTACTGCTAGGGCAGGGTACCTGCAGCTTTGGTTGCGAGGTCTTGCTCATTCTTTTCCCCACACACCTCATTCCCTCTGCCCCCTGAATATGAGCTGTGGTGACGCGGGCTGAAAAGAAATTCTGTAAAATGGGAGCGAGCGTTGGTGAGGGGGACGCGCATTCAAATGAAACTGCAACCACGGAGAAGGGTGTTGGCATTGCTTTACTTCATCCCATTCTGGACTAAAATAATCCAAAAGGCGGCTGAGGGGGCGATGCCCGAGCAACATCATGTTGTCTGGGGACAAAGGGGGCGGAGAAGAAGGGCCAACCGCAGGGAGGACAGGGCAGGACGGTGAGGCCCAGGGGACTGTGTGTCAAGGAGCGGTGCCTGTGCAGGGCTGTGCCCGCTCAAGCCAGCCTCTCGCACCCAACAGCAAGTTCGGCGCTCCCTCTCGTGGCAGATGCTCACCAGTAAATCCGTGGTAACTCCTACCTGTGGGTGGCAAAACGGGCTTAACAGACTTATAAACACAAATAGCACTGAATTCTTTTTTATTGACATTGGGGGAGAAAAACCTTTCACCATCTGATTGAAGTTTGCCAAATGAAAATAGACAAAACAAATGTTTATGTACGTGCAAACATTGCAGATCAAACTGGCAAAAGAAATAACTAAAAGACAGGTCTTGAGCTAAGATCAAGCAGCAGAAAAATAGCAAATAGGTAAATGACTATTAAGTAGGTCTTACTTTGAAACTTCCCATTTAAACAAAGAATAAACAACAATAACACCACCAAATAAAGCCACAGTAGGTAATAGTTGCTCTTCTAAACTTTTATACACTATATATTAATCACTCTGTCTTTCAGTTATTTCCTCTGATAAAACTGACTTCTGTGAAGTCTCAGCAAGGCCATCTTGGCTAAAAGCATAACGTTAGACAGGAGCCTGTCTAACGCCCTGTTAGAATGAAGAAATGGTGGAGTTTGGCTTCTCTTTTCTTTCATTTGCTTTGTTGAGCATATCTGGAAACGAGAATCTGATTCTATGCAAATATTAGATTTAATTTTCCAATGCTAGCTGGTGTCTGAAGATCCTGGAACGAAAAGGTGGCTCTTGGTAAAGCAAGATTCTTCTTGGTCCACAGGTAACATAGAAGAAAGTTTTTGTTTTTTTATATAAATCATGTTTTATTAAATTACTTTTTTTTTTGTAAACAGTTCTTCTGGGTTTATTTGTTAAGAGGTGAGCCATCATGGTGCTTCTCTATAGATATCTGACATTTCCATTTTGTCCTTAGAGGTCCATTTTGGCTCCAGTTCCAGGTTGTGTTGTTCCATTATACATCATCAGAGGCAGGTGTTCAGCTTGAAATATTGACAGATTTTTTCTCAATAGAAACATGTTGAAGCTTCTAACTCTGCTAAACATATTCATTTGACTGTTACAATCCAAAAACTGTAAAAATGGTGGAATGGAAAGATACAAACAGTATTATTGACACTGTATTGTCAAATGTTTGCACTGAGACCCCATGTACCATAGATTTTATTTTTAAAAAAATCATATTTATATCCATTTACATAAGACTTACACATTTTAAAAGAAATACATACACGCTAAGTACGTAAATGTCTAGTATTTTACAATAAAACAGATGGAACAATGTAAAAATGAGTGGCTTCATTTGATAAAAGCTTTGGATGTGCACTACTGCCAAATTTCTGACGACAGAGATGCTGAGAGGAAAGGGGGAGGTTGTTTTGGTTTTCTTTTTTTTAATAGTAATTTAGGTATTTTTTTAGTCTTGTTTTAAACTAACCAATACATGAAAGGAACATCATATCTGTTTGTTTGATAAACCTTATGTGTTCTCTTCCCTATTACCCTGTTCTTGCAGAGAGTTTTAATGCTCTTTTTCCTAAGTAGTGGTAGTGCACTTCAGGTAAAGTAGAAGAAAGAGGTGACATCTAAGGGAAAAAATAAACAAACAGTAATTAGCAAGATTCTTTGATTCTGACTTGGTCTAGGATGCAGTGACCCCAGAAAATATTATAGCACTAAGTTATTACACGTTTTACTAAAACATGGGGTTTGAGTATCTGAGGTGCATTTCTTGTTTAATTTTAGATCTGCAACATAAATCTATTAATAATGCATTTCAATCTTTTACTAATGTATACTGATTTTTTTCCTAGATCAAAACAGACTCCTGCTTACGTTCATTTTACAGGTTTTTTCCTGCTGTTTAGGTTCAGCACTGGGGTTAGTTTCCTGCATCTGGAGACCTTTGCCTGTTTGGCACAAGGCTGAACACACATTTGAAGTGTCTAGACCTTGTTGATGTACACTGTGGTTCTCCTTGGTCATTGCAGCTTGACAGCATTTCCCTTTTTCACCCTGATGATTTCTTTGCTATGGATCAGCTGTTTCCAGATTATCATTCACATCTTTTGGGAACTCTTATCCATCTGTCTTCACAAATCATCTTTGGAACCCCTCATTGATAAAAGTACATCATTGATTTTGCCAAATTACCTATGAGGTTTCATTAGAATAAAAGTCAAACTAGGATGTCTTATTGCCCCAGCCTGTGGCAATAAACTGCCCTGGCTGCGCCTTCTGATGTGGTGGTGACAGGTATTTCATGAGAGAACAGCGCTGGGATTGCTCGGGCAGCATGACTGCCAGATCCGCTGGCTGTGTAACAGCATTGCCAGTGCTCAGCTGGGCAGCACGCAGCCACCGCAGCGGAAAGCCTGACCCGTCCCACGTGCTCTGGGGTAAACTTCTTCGAGAGATTAAATGGCCAGATACCAGCAGTCTTAAACGTTCTTAAATTTCTGATCTTGAGAGTGTGCTAAAACTGGGCTGCGCTGAACACGCACATGTTCCTGTTTGGAGAATGCCAGTTCATGGCTTCTGGCAGCTTATCATGGTGCTTTCAACAAATGCTTAAAAAAATACCTGAAATGCAACTTGAAAGCATACGAATTGAAGCCAAATGTTGTGAAGAAACACTGTAAGACACTGTAAGGTTGTACCTAATTGGTATTGTTGGCATAAACTATTTTGAAATACGAGGCTTTGACGTTCTGTGTAAGGAGGGTGAGTAGCAGAACACAAGGACCTGCAGCCTGCTGTGATCACAGGCCGTCTCATTTGTTACACATGCAACCCCTCTGCAGCTCTCTTTTCAGGCTGCTCTTCAGATGCGCATTCCCCTTCAGTATTAAAAAAATTCTCTTATACTGTTACTGTTACTTGTTGTTGTGTGATAGCTCACCCAGCTGTCCATCCCCTCTGCTGCTCGGCTGGAGCCAGTCCCTGACTCTATGCTTTCAGATATTTTAGTCACCAGAGTAACACAACTACGGGTGTATTCTAGGCAAGGTGTTACAAGCCTGGGTCTCTGTCTGACCTGATCTGGAAAATTTCCAGAGGCATGATGTAATGCGTAAGCTTCCCTTTTGTCCAAGTATCAGTCAGTTCCGTCCATGAAAAAACTGTTACTTGAGAACTGTGATCACAAAATTTTGTTTTTATTCCACTCATCCCTGAGACTCATGAATCATAGAATCACAGAATGCTTTGGATTGGAAGGGACCTTCAGAGGTCATCTAGCCCAACTCCCCTGGAATAAGCAGGGACATCTTCAACCAGCCCAGGCTGCTCAGAGCCCCGTCCAACCTGGGCTTGAGTGTTTCCAGGGATGGGGCCTCCACTACCTCTCAGGTCATTTGTTTAAGTTGTAAGGCCTGATGAAGGAAAATGAAGGAAATCTTTTCCCTGCATAATTTTTTATATAATTACTGAAATCCAAAATTATTTTAACTTGCTCTTTGGTTTCTAACCTGCACAACATTTTGAACTTGCACTTATGAACACTGCGTATATGAAAGTTCTAGTTCACACCACCTTGTTGCTTCTCTAAAAGGACTGCATGGTAAGTAAAAACAAATAGTCGTATATTAGTATCAGTCATCCTCATATATTAGCCTTTACAATTTAGATCTACATTTCATATTCTTATAGAGCGCCCAAGCATTTAAGATTAGAATGTAATTGGCAAAAGAGTGGACAAGCAGCAAGTATCCACGTGATTTGTATTACTGATACTTGAAACACTGCTACTACTTCTATGGAAATTGAAGTTAACTTGCACAGCTTGTATAACTTTGTATAAACATCTTTTTGCTCAGAATGCATCACTCATATACATATAGTGCCAGCAAAGTTTGCAACTTTACTTCTATTTGTGGATGAGTAGCTTTTAGACAATTTTTGAATACAATGGGAATAAACAGTTTGGTTAATCTTAAGTTAATTTTTGTTAACATACCAATTTTCAGTGTCTGCCCTTGTTGCACTCTTCAAATCTATTGGAAAATATTGTGTCATGTGCCTGGCCCATTACTACTGGCCTAATAGACTGCTTGGTGTTTGAACTCAATTTCTTGGCTGTACTTTATCGCTTTCAAAGTCGCAGTTCTGAAGCATATAGGAGAAAAGATAAGCACCTCTGCTATCAGTTTCTACCTCCATTGAACCCAGTGAGAGCATTGTCACTGGCTTTACTGACATAACACCAAGCCCTAACCTATACATACGTACACACAAAAAGTTTTATATAGTGTATGTGCTTCATCATCATCTTTGTAGGACCAGCTGCTAAACTTACATATTTTAGAAATAAAAGAAAATCTCCTGTGCTTACTTTTCAGTGGTGGCATGAAAGGTTCCCTTTTTGACTAGAGCAAGATTTTATACTCTTGCAGTCTGCTGAAGATCTATGAAGTAAGGCTCATGTCATCAGTAGGATCCTGAGCAATCTACATTTTCCACTTGTAACATCTGCTGTTCTACAGCACTTTTTGAACATGCCCAGAATTAGTAAACTCTCGATGGCCCCAAGCCTCTCCCAGTCTTGGGAATCTAAAACCAGGACTTCATTGCAGATCCTGGCATGTCTTGCCTACGATATGTAACAGCTATCAAAGCATGTTTAATGCCTGGTGAGGTTTTGGTGCTGTCCAAATATTCTTTCCATCTCCCCCACAATCCCCTGAGTAACTAAATGGAAAAGACAACTGTTTTACTGAGAAAATATTAGCATGAAATGGTGCCATATTGATGAAAGCGCTCATCATGTTAATATTTTTGCAAAACTTGGGATGTAGCAGAAAACAGTGTATTTCCACAGAACTTTGGAAGAGTGAGTCTGTGAGATTCATAGCCATATTCAAAAGATAAGTGGTGAGAAATGCAACATGATTTCCAGTACTAGATTTGATCCAAAGTTGCATCCAGCTCAGAATGTCCTTTCTTTGCCACTTGTCAATCCTGAGTGATATGAGAAGTGCAAGAATCTCCGTAACGGATAACTTCAGAAGATTTTCTGTATAGGGAAAGTTTTGTTCTAGCTTTATGCAGCTACCTGAGGTTCTAAATAGAGCATATAGGAAAAACACTGACATCACCATTTAAAACAAACAAAAAAAAAGCAAATATCTTCTGCTTTACTAGCTTCCCCCTCCTCCCAGATCCTGGTAGAACTACTTCAAGTTCTTATAAAGTAAATTCACTCCCTGTGCCTACTGCTGTCTCCCCAGTTCTAGCTTTAATTTTGAGAGTGTACAAAATACATTAAGGTTGGTGAACTGTCATCTGAACAGAGTTCTCTGAAAACTTTTGTCTTATCTGCTGAAGTGGTTTCAACAGAAGGAACCTGCTGTTTGAGGTGGAAAGAATAGCGTAGCATCTCCTGGACTGAGCCTGAGACTGTTGTCACAATCGAATGACCACCCTAGTGAGTCTGAGTTAGGTCCTCTGCTCCATGCTGGCTCTTGCTTGAATAATGCCAAGGAATATTGGGTGTAGTGTACAGTTATAAAGAGCTTTCATGATGGTCCCTTATGAATACTCACAACAATTCAGTGCTGGCTTCTTTGCTAGGCCTTGTCAGCATGAGTATGTGCGAACTGTTGAGCTGTCTAACCTCTGCAGTCGTGATGAAGCAACTGCAAATTGCGAAAAAAAAAAAAGAAACAAACCAGAACCTCTTTAGAATCATGAATAAAATAAATCAGTCTGTTTCCCGCTGGAAGGCTGGCTATTAAATTGCTCTGTGGCTCTCTATGACATGATCTGGGCATGGTCTAGTTCAGAACTCAGAGTTTCTTCATATCTGGTGTACTGCTGAAACCTGTCCTAAGCGAACACACTTTAAAACTCAATTTTGTCTTTATTTTGTTGGAAGTCTTAATACTGTACCTATCATGCTTGTGTAAATACTATAGTGGTCTTAGCAGTGGGAGATAGGAAGCCCAATCCTGGATGAAGATGTAGGTCTTCAAAGCTTTTAAGTCTACTGAGTTCAGTATCCAGCTCAATAATAAACTATCTGGAAGACCTCAAGTAAATCACTAAATATCCCTTGTGTCTTAGTTCCCCATCTGTAAAATGGCAATAATATCTTCTACATCATAGCGTGGCTAAAAGACGGAATCAATGAATGTTTGTAAGGTTCTTAGCTGCTACAGTAATGTGGGCCGTGGAAGTGCCTGGGGAGCTAGTAGCTTTATTTTTACACGGAATTTGCCTTGGAATGGATTCTTGTCTTACAGCTTCATCATTGCCAGAAAGTGCAGGATTAAAAGCAAAGCGTGCACATGAGCAATGGAGTCAATGGAGTTCAGTGATGCAATCAATAAATTATTCCACATGTAACTGCAACTATAAAGTATTGTCTGTAAAGGTGAGAAACTTTAATGGAGTTTAGATGGCTTTAATGGAATTTAGATGGCAATATTGTCATACCAAGTTCATTCAAGAGTTACAGAATGTATTAAATTACTTTAAGACAAGTCTATCCATAGACCTAAATTCTCTGATGAGGAAATAAACAGCAGTATCGTAATGGGCCAATCTGTGTACTGGTACTTCTGAGAACTTCAAGTGGGTATACATGGCTTTATCATGCGTATACCTGAAGGAATAGCTGCAATGGGATTTGTCCCTTCTCCCTGCAGTCTTACAATGATTTTTAATTTTTGCTTTTTTTTAAATTATGATCTGCTTGTTACTTTTCCAGTCATTGCTGAGTTAGTGCATCTTTTGGAAATTAAAAGATTTCCAGAGAAAATTAAGACTGGTATACAGGAACTCAATTAGTACCCAAAATTCAGTATTTGCTCACTAGACTACCTGTCTGATTGCTATTAATTGTTAGTGACTTGAGTTATTTGATGGTCAAGGCTAAGCTAGTTAGTTTGAAAGTCAAATAGGAAAATAAAGGTGATAGCCCTTTCTCAGTTTATTCTCTTAAACACTCCATCTGCTAGAGAGGCTAATGAGCTGAAAAATTTGCTCAGATACTATGGGCAAACTTAGATGAAAGTCAGTAAATTAATTCCTCTCTGAGTGTTTCCTTTGCAGATCTAGGACGGCTAGATAGCTTTTTTTTTTTTTTGAATAAACAAACACTGACAGTCTGAAGCAAACTTGAAAAAAATCAGTAGTATGTGAAGTCGGTGCCTTTCCATTCCCTAATTCAACTCTCCCAGATTCCATTTATCCTAGTTACATGAACGCAGCCATTCTGGTGCAAGACAGACATGCACTAAAAGTCAATTTAGCATGCTAGAATAAGCCTCTGGCTTTTCAACAGTAAGTGCAGAAATGACTGCATACCATCCGTCGCCATCTTCCGCGACTGCCCTGATGTCGTGGTTAATCTGAACCCAGCTGGCAGCGTTTCCGAGGAGCCCGGCATCATGCTGATCCCGTGAACCTCGCGCGGAGGGAACTGTCGTCGCCAGGAGGGGCCACGTCTGAAGTTCTTGTCATCGCTCTGTCAACACACAGAGTTGTATTTGATAAAGCAAAATGAAATTTTTTGATGAATTATCTTGCTGTCTGCTGCCTCTCCCACTGTCAAATGCACTCCAGAACAACTACCCTGCTCTGTTGCACTGCATCCAGTAACTGCAATGCGTTCGAGACACTTGTAGAAGTAAATGCTTTAGAAATATTAAAAAGTAGGGTGGAAAACTTTTCTTAAATCTCTGGCTCAATATAGCAGAGGTTATAAAATCAGCTACGGCAGATGTTTCTTAAAAGTCAGATCTCTTCCAAATACAGTGATAGAAAATGCAGTGGTTTGTTACTGCATTTAGGAGGCTTACACAAAGTGCTAATAAACAACTAAACACTCATGTGCATGCACAGAATTCATAGGCATCTCACATTTTCAGCAAGTCCTTGTAAGTTTTATTCCTCCTCACGTGCAGAAGTCCAAGACGTGAACATTTTTGCACTGGACTCTTACCTGAAGATGAATATTTTCCACAAGCGGCTTTGAGATTCCCCATCCTAGATAACTGCACCAAATCCCACTCTCTTATATATTGATTATCTTTGAATAAACAAAACCAAACAAAGAAAAGAAAAATCCACTTTTCTTCCTTTTTTTTTTTTTTTAAAGGAAGGGTTGAAGTGTCCTAAAGAATAGGTTGTACGTGCATCCCCCACCACATGCTCTGGCCAGTGAAACTTCCACTCCTTTCTGCATGTTTCCTCTATGGAAAATGTTCATCTTAAGGTAAGAGTGCAGTGCAAAATTCAGCATCCAAAATTGGCATTTCCTAAATTTTGTTTATAGCTGTACCTGACTCTTTTTAACAAAGTGCAAATTAACGTGTCTTCATGCATTCAATTTAATTTTTATATTTTACTGTGATATTTTATAAATACTGAAAATAAAATTAATTACTTCCTCAAGTCGTCTTTCAGTTCCTAGCGCTAAAAGGTTGTTGTATTCTCTCTCAAGGATCTGCCGTGCCTAGAGATACCAAAGTAAAAAAATTAAAATGGTTGAAGATGAAAAAAAGGCAATAATGGGTACAGATTAACCAGAAGTAGCATGAGCAAACTTGCCTGGGTGTTTTGTGTTGGAATCTGTAATAATAAAGCTAAACTGCTGTAATCAAAGTTTTCATCCAGTGCTATAAGTGAACCATGCACACCACTTTCTAGAATATTATTTGCATATTCTCGGAGGCCAATAGCTTGTATCCAGCGTATGACTCGATCATTGCTCCAAACCAGCACATCTGTAAGGACACAACACTCATTCAGTCTCCTGGTACCTGGTAACTTCCAAGCTGTACAGGTGCATGCGTGTAGCTGTGCATGCACTGTGGATGTCATACTGCTTTATTTCTTAAATGAGAAATGCCAGCAAACTGTTCATATAACTTTAATGTCTCCTGTTCAAAACCCGAGTTTGGGGAGCAACTGTGGGATTTTAGCTATCTTCAAGTTACATGTTTTTTCTAATTATGTTTCCAGAGCAGAAAGGTACCTTCAGAGGGCATCTCCAGATTGCAATTCCTGGCATCTGCAGAATGCAATTTCTCCCACCTCCTATAGATACCCTTTCCAATTAGGCAAGATTCTACAGTTTAACACTGCAAGGACATGGGAGAAATCTCCATTCCTCCAGGCTTCACTTGAGAGTTCTGTATTAAACATTTCGTGAGACAGGTCAGCACCTACCATTTTATAACATGCCACAAAGCAGATGAGTTCACACTTTTAGAGACTAAAACTATTTTTAGTTCAGAAAGCTGGTTGAGCTGCTAAGGTCCATGCCAATTATAAAGCTAAGGCAACAAAACGAGCTAGGAAACCATTTTTGAGGATTTGGCTATTATTAAAAAAGCATCCTACCCTGCTCGTAAGATTAAAAGGAAGTTGCTTAAACTGATCTTTATACTTGTGAGTGGGAAACCTAATACTGAGATTTTTTGTTACTAAGTGATGAGGCTTTTTCCTGAACCCTTAGAAGTCCAGCTAATGTAGCTGTTCTAGGAGCAGGTGTTCTCCATAGCCTGACCAAGAGAACCCCAGACTTTTGGGTCAGGATTGGCTGAAACACCCTGTGGCAGCTCAGGATCACTGAGACCAAATCCTACCTGGGACCATGTCTACCTGACCGACGGGTGACAGGGTGAAGGAGGCTGTGAGTTACTACCCTTCTCCTAATGGTAACTAGCACTGAACACCAGAGTTTGAGACTAATACCCAATTCACCCGTGTCAGTCTCCAGCTGTACCCACTCAGGCTGACTGATGCCTCCACATCCCAGTCGAAGCCTTTGTATTAGTGCATGCCCTCATCTGCCCTGAGCAAATGCACACTTTCTTTGTAGCCATTCCCTCTTCTAATTCCCCATTTTTTTTTTAGCTCTTCCAATCAGCACTGGCCTTGAGAAGTGTTAACTGCTGTATTTGCTAGAGTTGGAAATGCTTAAAGGAATCAAAGGATTCACTTCTGATAATGGAGAAAAACCCCAACAACCATAATTTTTATATGTAAAAGGAACCACGCAGAGCCTGCAACTGCTCTAGAGAGCTTTACACAGAAAAATATTTTAAAATCAGCTGTTAAATCTTCTAATAGGCTAATTCTGTCAGGAACTATTCTTACATACCAACCCACTGCCTCAGTGGCCACCCCTCCAAACAGCGTTTTCTATGATACATATTTTGAAGTAACAAATCAAAGACAGAGGTTTTCAAAAGCAGGAGCACAGTATTAGGTTCCTGAGTGCTCCCATTTCCCAGTGTTGTCACCAGCACATCCCACTGAGCTGCAGGCTATTTGGCCTTCTGCTTCTGAGACTGAAAGAGGCTCGAATAAGGTCTGTACCAAAAATCCAATTTAGCAAAACGTATATATGAAACCACCATTCAGAATTACAGCCCCAACTTAGCAAAGTACTTAACTGTGCCTAATTTAAGGAAACATTTTGTGTTCTGAAGACAGATGGACTTACGATAGTTTTACTTAAAGCACATGCATAAATGCCTTGCTAAAATGGCATGACAAGGGGTTAGCAGTGTCAAGCTTCAAAAGAAGAAACATTTCCAGTATTCATTCCCAGGAACTATCACCTTTTATTTCATGCTGACTCATTTCTCTTCGCTTTTCCAGTTCTTTTCTATCATAATTCAACCTCTTTAAACACATGATTCCATATTGCAAGCTTGTTCTGTTATTTAAAGAGAAACATTTACGAAGTTAATAAAGGTAATTTTGAAGATGGGAACACATGTAGGATGTATTTCCTGCATTTCACATGAGGTGTTTCATGGTGTCCATGTAGCAAATCTTCAGGACAGAGGGGAGAGCAAAACCATTAAAAAACTCCATAGACTTCATAAATGAAATGGACAAAAACGGAATGAGTGCATTTGAATAAATGTTCTAACATAAGAAATCCAAAACATTAAAAACTGTATTCAGAAAAGGTCAGCTCTTGCGAGCCGTGAGATGTTTTGTCAGATCAGGCCTCAAAAAAGTGACAAATCAGACAGTACATTAAAAATATCCACTTCTTGTCACATAAACATCTCTCCCTAAAGTCTAAATGCCTTTATTTCCATATTTCCAATTTAGCTTTCTGGCTATATCCCTAGATAACCAGAACCACTGTCACTTTGCTTGTACTGTTAACAGCTTTTATGTGCTACACATAATATTTTTGCATTGTTATGAGATCTCAGGGCTTCAAATCTTAGTCTACCATTCTCTGATACTTTAAACCACTCAATAATTTATTTACTGTTTCTTTTCTGTGTTGTCAAGGCTTTATTTATATATTCATGTTTCCCCACTCATTATGAAATTTTTCTGTGCTATCTGAGTTTTGAGAAACACAATTGCAATGTGGTTGCTATTACTAAAGGAATCTCCATCAAATCAGATTTCTGACACTTATCACTCACTTTTCTGTGTGGTTTTCCAAGCCAGAACAACAGAATGTAAGCATTCTTATTCTGTGCAGCACTGAGCACTACGTCAGACACATAAACATCTCTACAGGTGTAGTCTTTATGCAAACATACCGATGAAAGCTATCCACCATTTTTAAGTGCACACGCAGATCTTTCTTTGTCAGGTGATCTAACATCCTCGCATCTACCAGGCATTCCATGAAATAACTTCGGTACTGAGGTAAACCCAGACTGGGGAGCCATTCGTTACCTATCCATTCGTGGTTCATATCACCATAAGCCAGGGTCTACAGGGAAGAAAAAAAGGAGAGGGGGAACAAATTCTTGAGTTTGTTCAAGGCTGCACCACAGACTGAAGACAGAAAATCTGCTATGCTTGTTTCTAGTGAGACTTCCTAGCTTAGAAATTCTTTCTGAAAGAAAAGCATTCTTGTTTTACATCATACTGATTTTTGAGGTGGAAGCTACTGCAAGATATTCGTTACTAATAGCCATTTTGCCTGCTTTGTCTTGTTTTTTATCTTTGTAAAATGTAAGAATTTTTTTTTTAATCATAAAATCATAGAATGGTTTGGGTTGGAAGGGACCTTATAGATCATCTAGTTCCACCCCCCCCCGCCATGGACAGGGACACCTTCTACTAGACCAGGTTGCTTCTAAGACCCATCCAACCTGGCCTTGAACACTTCCAGGGAGGGGGTATCCACAGCCTCTCTGGGCACCCTGCTCCAGTGCCTCACCACCCTCACAGTGAAGAATGACAATTCTTCTATCTAATCTAAATGTACCCTCTTTCAGTTTAAAGCCATTACCCCTTGTCCTGTCATTCCATGCCCTTGTAAATAGTGCCTCTCCAGCTTTCCTGTGGGTGCCTTCAGGTGCTGGCAGGCTGCTATAAGGTCTCCCCGCAGCCTTCTCTTCTCCAGGCTGAGCAGCCCCAACTCTCTCAGCCTTTGCTCATAGCAGAGGTGTTCCAGCCCTCTGACCACCTTTGTGGCCTCCTCTGGACCCGCTCCAACAGTTCCATGTCTTTCCTGTGCTGAGGGCTCCAGATCTGGACACAGTACTCCAGGTGAGGTGTGACCAGAGTGGAGTACAGGGGCAGAATCACCTCCATAGTTTAAATTTTGAGTTTTAAATGCCAGTAAACTTATTATACAATGAAAATGTGTTTGTTTCAGAATCCTACCTGCCTTCAGCTGACTTCCTAGAATATTTATGCTAGACAGATCCTACATAAAACTGGGGCTAGGATTTCCTAAATAGGACCTGTCTTTCACGGTTACACACCTGTAGTCCTTCTGAGACTAGAAGTTAATTTCAGTTTGTCAGCCAAGTTTACCTGACCTCCCTTCGGCATAACTCAGAGCAGATGACCAAATACATTCTATAAATGAGGTCTTTTCAGCTGTGAAAAGCTTAAACTGAAGTGTGTCATATGCAGAGCTCAATAAATTAATTCTTTCAGGTAGGAACAAACCAGATTCCTCCTAGAAGCTAGCATGCAGTCATTAAGCTACTTCATTGTTCAGCTGAAATTTCAATGGGGCAAGGAAGAAAGTATATGAAAAAACACATGCGTGTTGAGCTATTTTTCATATGGGTTGCACAATTAAGATGCAAACCAGATAGATTTACGTCTCATTATTATGAATTATTTTGGTACCACTAAAACTTAACAGAAGAGAGAACTGATAAATTGCAAGATCAACACCTCCTCAATAGGATCCTGCTCAGCTTTGAGCATCACTTTCAAGACTAACTATCCTTTTGGTTGTTTTTTAATGTCTTCTGTCATTATAGACAAAAGGATAAAAAAGTACAAGCCAGATATATTTTCTGTGGGGGGAAATATAGTCCCCTCATCTCTCATTATAGTGAGACTTTGAAGAGAAAAGGAATGCCATAAGTAAAGACAGTAAGACTATGTAAGTGTGTGCATACATTATAGAGAGAGAAGGAAGTTGAAAAAGGTAAGTAATTGATAGTCTAACTAAAGTGAAAAATTTTGTTCCTAATTATACAAGACTATTTGTAGACTGATACTTCTGATACTCGGGTGTGATTTAAAAGTTGTTCTAAAAAATATCTGGTGTAATTTTAGAAATGTTAGATCTCAAACTCTTGGCATCTTTTAGTAGCCTGTTCTCAAAAATGAAGAAAATATTTTTTCTAGTTTAGCTGGGAGGAAGAAGATATGTCTAAAATGTAGCCAGCTGGGAATATTTAGACTGTCTCTCTGAATGTGGGTTTACCAAGCGAAAATCATGGTTGTAATAGGATGTAGGAATATAAGGAAGTGACCTAACATGCCTATGTATATGACCTTACTGTACATGCCCTGGTGCAGGGACACTGCCAAGCATCCCTGTCTGCTATGATGCAAAAGCCTCTTCCCATCTTGTGAGTCACCGCACAGCCACAGGCCGCTGCACATGACCTCACTTAGAGGTGGGTTTCAGGCATCCATTCAAATTGCAGCTGCATCTGTTTCAGTTTTTCATCATCCCTGGGACATTAAAAATTCATATTAATGGCTGGGAGTGCAAAATAAAGGACTGTGTCGAGGCCCCTGGAAACATTAAGTAGCACATAGTAACAGCAATTTATTTTAACAAAAATATTTACAGCATATGTACCTCTGTGCTTTACCTAGCAAACCTGTCAAGACAGTATGTTTTTTGCATTAGAATGTTAAAATGGGTAAATCATAATTCAATCATTGAGATACCATCACAATACTATACTCCTCTATGTGTATTGATAATTACACTAATTACATTATTGTTAGCTTTCTGTTAAAAAAAAAAATCATGTGAAACGGTCATACCTGAGCCCAGCTGCCTTCTTCAGACTCTTTCTGTGTTATCAGCAGGAAGCAATTAGTAAAGCAGGTAAAAAGACAATAAAAATGAGTTATAAAAAGACGTGGTTTTCATGTGTATATTAATAAGTACAAATGAAAATACACAAATGTAAAATGTGCCAGGAAAGTAACTCCACTCAGTGGCAATGCCCTGGGCTAAACTGCCTTAAAAATTATGAGATTAAAACCATAAAATCTTAGTAGAGCAAATTTAGCTAAGTTTTCAAGAGATAAAGTTATTATAGCTTGGTGAAACCTTACAGCACTATCTTAAACACTTTTTACAGTTTCACAACCAAAACACTTCCATTTACTTACAAAATTGGGCATTAGAGATGCCATTTTTTGTTTCTAGCTAGATTTTGCAACATTCACAATAAAGCCCTCTTCTTGTAAATATATTGTGAAGGAGCTTTTTATATAACATTTTTTATGGCAAAACTGTATTTTCTGGCTGGCCAGTTAAAGAGGATCAACTCTATTTCTGGCCAGCTGAGTGTTGTTATATTTGTATTTATCTTTACCAACAATAATAAAATCAAAAATGAGCTTGGCTGTGAAAACAAAAACACCTCTTGATGAGAATCTGCTTCATGAATGTTCATGAGAAAACTTAAAATTGTATAGCAAGCATAAATTTCTAAGAAATAAGTCTTTATTGCATTAAAATTTAGCTTCAGTACCTCCCCCCCCATTTATGGATTGGGCTGACTATAAAGTTTTCCAGACTGAAGACAGTTTTTTCAAACATCTCACTGTAGGATTGTATCATGTTTTATAAGCACTGTTATGGAGTTGTTATGATGTAATGCTAAAAACAAAACCTAAAATGCTATATGTTCCAAGTAAAAGAAAAAATTTAAACTATTGAATAAAATCTATTAATATTTATTTATGTCCCCCTGAAGCAGGGAGAGGTTTGACAAAAGTCAATAAACAAATGACACACTCCATGCACCCTAAATCAAAGAGCGTGAATACATGAGTATGTACACGATAGACTCAGCATTAAGGAAAACATTGAGTTGTCTTATGCACCTTTATCAAGCCTGTTCTTATTTTTTTTCTATTTCAGAAGGTATAAAACTATGTTTAGAAGAGGTACTAGGGAGTAGAGTACAGGGGAAATGTTGCACCTGTAACCGCGACAATTTCACTAGAAGAGGGTTCACACTGGCAATAAAACTATTATGTACTGTAAAACTCCAGTACTGGTTTTAGGTTCATACAATTTTTGTGGCTGCAATCCAGTCTGTAATTTCTTTTGCTGAGAAGTGATGTAACTGTTCTTTAAATTCAATTTCACTATCCCTGCGACTTTCTAATGGCATGGTCGGGAAGCATCCTACAGAAGATACGGCATCTGCGTTAAAGCATATACATCCTAGTTCTCTTTCGAGCACTGAAACCATTTTAAATGGAAGCGAAAACACTAACCGTTTTAGCTGGAGCAGCAAGATTTTCCATTTCTTCATGGGTCACCCAAACATTGCCTGAGGGCTAGGGACAAGGCCCGCAGGGAGGCAGGTGGGATCCACGTTAGGTAAGCAGTGGTAAAGAAGAAAGGCAGCACCACTGTAAGTTAACAGCGTATAGCATCACCATCAGCACAACCATGTTTTTGCCTCTACCGAGCTGCAGCTAGAGACAATTTTACACAACTTGTTTTGTATCTTTCGTTAGACGATTCTGAACAGACACAACGGAGTATTTCAGCTAGAACTGATGGATGAAATCCGGCAGAGCACCGTCACAGAGGACAGAATAATAATTAAAGCTGCATTTCAGACACAAGTGGCAAACACAACCTTTAGCTCATAGCTCTGTCTGCTGGCAAGCTTCAGTTCTCAAACATTTTCCAGCCTAAATATTCTGCACACATCACGTGTGCATATCGTAATCTAAATAATGAGTACTTCCCCCATGTTTCTGTGAATCAAAAATGTCAAGAGAATTCCCTTGCAAAACTATTTTTCCTCAACCTATTGTTTTCAGTCGGATTATTACTAGGACAATGAGATGAGGCAGGGAGGGGGTGTGGAAGTCTGCTGTGCACATGAAGTAAAATGTGGTGTGTTTTCTTGAGAGCTGAAGTAAATTAACTCTTTTCCTGAGAAAGAGGGGAGGCAGAAAGACTTGGGACTCAGAAATGCACCTTCCAGGGCATGGCAGCTTTGTGCTGCCAATTACTCAGGGAAAATTAAAAAAAAACAAGGCAAAATTATTCCCAATATTTCTAGCTTGAATGTACTGTTTTCTCATTTAATGAGTGTCAATGCTCTTATTCTTTGAAATATACTCTTATGGTCTAAAAATCAAAATGAATTTTGTTTAATAATTCAACATCACATTGAGTCTATACTGCTTCACTTAGGGGAAATCCATTGTGATTCACAGTATTACCATGGTTATGGCATATACAACTGTTGTAAGGGGAGAAAATAACAGACGGGGAAATATATTTAAAGAACCTCAGCAATGTCAAGATGAAAGTCAACAGGGACGTTAGAGTCCTGCTGCCCAGTTGCTTATATAGCTCAGTGGATCTGGAACCCCTCAAAGGTATCTCAATTCTGATTTCCACCAAAAAATTCTCCATGAATTCCATAAAGATAAGAGATTACAAAGTATAAATATTATTATTAACATCATCATTATTATTATCTTACTATTAGAAGTCTGAGCTGCGCTACTGGAGTAGTACTCTTTGTCCTTCAGTTCTATGCCATGTTTCCCATCTAATTAAACACATTTTTTTTTCTTTTTTTTTTCTTTTGTTACAATCTCTGTTTCCTCTTTCATAGTCATCACCATGAGCCTCTCAGCATGAAACTTCCCTTTTGTTATCTTGTTTCTTTTTCTCCTTATCAATTTGGCCTGGTTTTCTTTGTTTTCCACTAAAAGGTGCTTTTTCTCTGTAGCACATAGATTCTTACTCTCCCTTCATGTACTTTTTTTCTTTTTGATATATTCCTCATTCCTTTCAGACCTGTATCTCTACTTGCTTCCTTCCTGTCTGTTGCCGCTCTCTCTCCTTTCACCACCAAATGCACACACTCCACTTCTCCCTTCCAGACTCTCCCTTCACACCTCCAAACGCTGCTTGTCTTAAAAGCACGAAGAACTTAAAGCCAGCTGACTCAATTAGATAACATTTGAAAGGATGCAAAAAAGGGGAATGGAAACAAGATTCAAAAGAGCTGTGTTCCTACATAACCTCTCCCCTCTCCTGCCTTGCCCACACCTCCCCCAAGAAAAAAAGAGAGAAACAAACAAAAAAAAGAGAAACAACAAAAAAAAGAGAAACAATCTGATTTGGTTCCAAGAGATAACTTGAAGGAAAAGAAAGGCAAAAATACAGGCAAAATTACAAACAAGAGGCTCAATACTGGTCATTTAGATAACATCAAGGTTAATGAAAAGCATAAATAAAAAAAAAAAGAACATCTGCTAAAGGAAAAGTATTGGTGATCAACAATCAAGTGAGTAATGAACAAGTCTCTGTAAGGCAGTCCCCACTGACTGTGACCTGTGTGTTACCACAGAGCCACTCTCATACGGCAAAAGTCTTCCTGCAGACCCCTGCAGGGTGAAGTGGGGAAGAAAAGGCTAGCTGAACAGGACTCACTGTTCTGGATGTTGGAGGTGCTGACGGGCTTGTCAGTGATACCATCTCCTGGATTGCCAATCGGAGCTTTAAGCGATGAAGAGGATTGCTGATTCCAATTTCTCTTTGAATTTCGGTATCAGACAAAGCAGACATAATAGCTCCGCTCTTCACGTTGGCACGGCAGGCAGCAACGTACCAGGCTGGCATGCCTAGCCAGAGCTGTTAAGACAAAGGACACATTCATCCAAAGCACTGCTTCATTTCTCAACTGAAATTAACTGTCAAGGCACCTATCAAGCTGAATAAGCATGGTAATACATGTAAATGAGTATGACTGTCATAGTCTTTAGTAACACGAAATTGTTCCAGAACTTTTGAAATTGCCATGGCTTCATGTGAACTCTCTTTGTGGCTTTTATTGTAACCAGAACTTTCAAGCAAGGGATGCTATGAATTATTTTTAGAGCTATGCACCTCCACCAGTGGGCTACTTGACTCCCAGGCCTTTAATGATCAAGTAGTGGCACAAGTCAGTGTTACTGCCCATTTAATAGTCTTACCATATAAAGTAAACAATTTAAGAGGAATTGATTCAGTATTTTTTTCACTATTGTACTAAAATTGCTTTCTCTTTTTATCCGTGCTAGTCACCACAGTGTACTCATGGGGCACAATCTTACACTTCTTAGCTTCTATTTTCTTGGTAGAAATAAACCTAGCACAGTTCAGATAACCAACCTGGTGAGGACTGAGCTTACTGTAAATTTGGGAATGGTCTGGTGTGGTGTCACATCCCAGCTAGAAATACTGGTTAGAAGTTTCAGGAAAATGTGAGCACAGCTACATCACCTGTGGATTTAGAAGATATGCACTTGTGACTTCATGTTTTTCCTCTCCTGTTTGCCTAGGTCAGCAACAGCCCCTTGCTTCACCACTTACTCTTTTCTTCTAAAAGGTACTCTCCACTTCCAGGAGTCTTTTCTGGGATCTATCAAGTATAAATTCTTCCAGGTTTTCTCAGCTTTTTCATTTTGTGCTGCCTCACTACTATGATTGTCGGTGTCTACAGATCTTTCTTTGCTCCCAAAGGAGATTATTCCATAACAGAGATACACATATGTGGGAAGTTTTTGTCAGTGTGAAATACATTATGCTATAGGGAAAAGTGTGAGAAGGACATAAGCAGTGAATGCCATAATCACTGAGACTGGGGGATAACACAATGGAAGATGAAGACATACCTCACTGGGTGTTTAACTCCAGCAGACTGCTAGGCTCTGTGAAACCTGAGAGAAGGAGATACTTCTCTCTGGAGAGTAGCCCTTGCCTGCCCTCTCTTCTCACCCTTTTCCAGATCGCTATAGCATGTAGGTTGGTGCGGTGAATTACATTTTTTAGTACATAGCTCTCACCACTGAGATGAAGCAGCATAATGTATAACAAAAGATTTCCACTGGGCAGCAGAACAGATAATATTCTAGATTTTGTGACACTGAGTGTCAAAGTGCATAAATTGCCCTTCACTACTTCACCTTCAGTGTATCTGAGTGTACATATTTCTGTATGCATAAAATTTATATACACATTTATACAGCTGCCTAATTTTGTTAAGTATAGATTTTTTGTACTTCACTATACTGCTATGTAATATTCCTTCAAATATAAAGTGTCAAAAGCACTTTTCAAACATACCGATTAGTTACTAATGGCTTGTAGTAGCATCTTATTCTATTCTACTGTTTCTGAAACAGAAACATGTCCATCAGCATACAGTGCAGTGATACTATGGGGCAGTAACCATTATATTCTACATTTTCAGATTTTTTAATTAATTCTGGGTAGATGTCAATTAACAACAATCTGTGTTTGAATTTCAGTGGGCTAGAGCATCTGTGACTAAATGAAGTCTTTGAGAACTCTATCTCTCTGTGCATCTCAAATAGACCATCAGTATTACCTGATTTCATGATTTTAGTTTTTTCTCTTAATAATGGATTACTATAAGAGGATACAAGGTCAAATAAGTTATTAAAAATATGCCATCAGTAAATTCACCAGCAAATCTGGAAGGCAAAGACAAACTGAAAGGATTTTTATTTAATTTCTCACAGTACAGTGAAGTACTGTGTGGTTATTAACAAGTCTATACCTTATCTGTGATATATTTACTTAAAAGACAGCTGTTAAATCCCTTTTATGTCACAGAGAAAAAAGACTTGAATGTCAGATTCCAAAAGAGCTCAGACAGGCTTTTCTGTACTGATTCTTGGTGTATCACAGGGCTTGAGGAATAACTGCATCATGTTTCAAAAATCCCTTCCCACTGATGGGATGAGCCACTGTCCCCCATCCAATGCTAGTTTGAATCTTACAGATGTGATCTAATTCCATCTGACTGTAACAAAACACAAAGTTCTATGAAAGTCAAATAGTGAAGAAACCCCCACCATCTGCACTTAAACAAAGGGCCATGAGGAAACTATGCATAGCTTTAAAATCTATTTAATATTCTCATTTAATTTGACACTAATTTTTCATACATGCACTTGAAAAGCAGTTCTTCACCCTGCAGAAATAGATTCAAATGTTTGCCGCGCATTGGGTAAATTATTTCTTTAACAAATTAGGTAAAGAAGTTCTTCAGCAAACAGCTGTCTCTACCAGAAAATGCAGTTAGATGAGAACAGTCTCTAAAAAGAAGGCACAGTAATTTTTCTAGGCAGAGAACCCAGATATCAAGATTGATATACTTTTCTAGAATTAGTTAAGAAAACCCACAGTTCTTAAAATATATCTCAGCTATGTCTGTGCTACATACAAACGACCAGAATAAATGCTAAGGCTGAAAAGCTAAGCCCTGAAAAGTTTGGAAATGTCACAATTGCAATCACACACACTTATTTAATTTGGGCCTTTGTCTCCTTTAATATTAATTTTGTTTTTCAGTCCGAGAGTCACATACTATATTTTCCCCAGGAGAGTATGAAATGCACACAGTGTCCATCTGCTGGCTGAATGCACTTATGTTCACTGAATAAATTCAGTACTTCTGCCCTCACGTCTTTTCATCATCAGTATTCAATACTGCAACATAAACTTCCTCATGGGCTTTCCTGTGCTGCTTTCATCATATTTCCCAAGAAGTTCACAGGTATCAATTCCTTTTTACAGCCCCTCTCTGAGACAGCAGGAAGCATATCCTGTTGTGCAGCTAAGAACCAAGGCAAAAAAAGATTAGGACTTAACTTGTCAGAAATTTCTTCAAATTTTGGATCACCCTGGAGGGCATCAAGGGCAGATTTTTCTCAATATTCAGAAATGTATAGACCTTTGTATGTTCACCTTTCCACCAAATCAGCTTTGACTGTGATATTGAATATTTCTGACTGATACAAATCTGGTTACAGAACTCTCAAAATCGTATGAAGAAGTCAGGTAGTGGTCAAATTAATGAACGTTCTATACTAACAGAGATATTTTTTTGGAAGGAAGATACTATCCCATTTTCCAAGGTCATGCGCAAATGCTTCGGCTGCCTGTCTGCAGTTTTCATTTCATCTTTTTCACTGGGTACCTTCAGCAATTCCAACATGAAGTAGAAATTTTGTAGGCATTAGATGCTTTCATTCTTCATCCTTCATTTCTTCCCTGAACATACTCCTGTTAAAGCTTTGGAGGGGGACCTATTTTTTTAATTGAAGGGAAAAACCCTACAGATTCTATCTGATGATCAATGTACGATACTCACAGCAGATATGAGAATAGGTGGGGATACATAGAGACTCCTGCTACAGACAAGGAACAGACACCCATTCCCTGAGCTAACAAAGAGCTTGTATCCACACTGAACTGTTACAGCCTTGCCATGTAAAAGTGACTGTCTATTTGTATAAGAACACCTTTACTTTCTGCTTTCTCCCCTCCTCAGCATCTGGGTGAATATTTTTTTAATAGTTCCTTCACCTAAAACAATCACTGATTTTTGTCAAAATTGATGGACAGCTCTGCTGAATGTTTCTCTGGATGAGTTCCAAAATCCACTCATTTTGGCTTTCCAAATACAGGAGATTTCAGAGATGAAGGCACTGCCTGTCAAATCAGAGAGATTTCAACCTGGATCTCCCATGTCCTTGGTGAAAGTGCCGAGAGGAACACCTCTTTTTTTTTTTTTTGTTCTGAGTGATATCTAGGTAAACCAGCCCTTTCCCATTATATTTTAAAAAGAGAAAGTTAAAAATTCTCTTCATTTATTAAAAATTCTGAAGATGTAGCTGCTGAGTTAGCCTCAAAGAAAATACAATAGTTATTTTTTTTCCTCCTTAGCACATCATCCTATGTAACTCTGTGGAGTTCCTAGATATTTAGAGACTGAGAAATCACAAGATTTCAAAAATTTGGCGTTTGAGTGCATTTGATAAGCCTTTTTTCCTGTTCTCATCCCCCAAGTAATCACGTCTTACTTTTTTTCAGCTCTAGTCTCTGATTTACACCATCCAGTGTAAAAATTTACTCAGAGCTTATGGCACAGTGCACAGGGGAGAGAGCAGAAGACTTCAACACTCTCTTTGAGAATTTGTAAGGAGGAGTGCACAGAAGCAGTCTACAAACATGACTCACGTTTCCAAGTTGTGGCCAACACTTACCTCCAGCCAGGCAACCACTGTTGGCCCATCCCACTGCGCAAAAGGCAAACCCTTTCTCCGAGCTTCTTCCAGAAGTTCATGTCTAAAAATAGATCAAACATTGTTAAATATCCAGAGTTATATGCAGAGACAACATAAATGCAATGATGCCTTTTTGTTGAGGGTAACAACAGTGAAGCATGATGACAGGCATAGAAAACACCAGTGAACAATACAGCTCCTTCCCTTTTTTGAATGTATTCCTTAATCTCTTCACAGCTCTTCTTTTTCTGTTTTTCTGGTGCATTTTGACATCCCTTTAAACACCTAATATACAAAAAGCAAGGTTTCTGTCTGTTCTTAGATGAAAAAATACAGGACTGGGATACCCTATATAGAAGCCTCACCCATATAATAGAAGACATTGGTGAAGAGAGAAAACTGAGAGATTCCTCCTGAGACTAGCTTAGCTTGGTCTGGTAATGATCCAGAAAGGCCCAAAATTGCCAGCTTCTAGATGTGAGCTAAGCATGGATGTAACGCAGCCAGGTCGGAGAGGTCTCTGAAACACTAAACCTGGTGGATCAGCTATTCACAATTCTAGGGTCTCTGGAGTACAGCTGTTGGCATCTTAAATAAGCCATCCATGGCTAATTAAGTGTTGATTGTATCTTGAATAGTTCCATGTTATTTTTTCATTATTATTGCTTATATACAACAGAAATCCATGTAATCTACTAATGTATACATTTTCATAATTATAGAATTGATGTGGTTTCTCAGTTTTATACATATGCATATATACATATATATTTCTATTGAGTTGATCAGATACCAACCTAGCTCCTGCATCTGCAGCTTCTCTGAACTGCAACCAGCACGTTTGTAAAACATCATTATCAAAGCTTAACACATACTTTTAATACAGCGGCATTATTTGGTAAAATTATGTATAGGCCAGCCAGCCAGCCTATCAGGATAATGCTCTATATAAAATATGTTCAATCATTTCATCAGACATTTTTATTCCTGGAGCAGAAATAAAGAATCTAGTGTGGTGGTGGCAAAGAAAAAGCAGTCCTTCAAAAGTCCTTTTTTTTTAGGTATTTAACAACATATTTTCAACTGCCTCCTACCAAGTGAAACACAAAAGAATGCTCTCAGCAACAAGCTGTAGTGAAAAACAAATTAGATAGGGACTATGCTAATGTACTATTAAAATTTGCTTACATTCCCACATAACAAGGAAATCTTGGAATTATAGCTTCAGTTTTGCTCTGTTCTCCTTTATTACTACTGCTTTTGTGGTTCAGTTATCCCTTGGCAATTCTTCACTGCCTTAGCAGCATTTCAAATATATGTACTACAAAAATCCAGCAGATAAAAGCGATGGAGTGATCTTACTTGTAAGGAGTATTCCTTCCGGGATTTTTGCACTGCCGAGGGGTCAGACTGAGAGAATTTGGCTTTAGTAGAAAAATGGATCTCAAATAGCAATTTTGCATATGTGTTTAAATCCCTCGCTCTGAATATTAATAGAAAGACAGCTGCTTTACTTTCTGTATCTGCTGTAGTAATATGTAACACTACAAATACTTGAGAGCGTTACTGTTTATCTAGCTTCTCCTCCCACACATCCATTGCAGCATACCTTATTCTTTGTTACTCAGATGTCCCAAGACATTGTAGACCTATCCTTACTTTCTGTGAAGGCAGAATCCTCAGTAAAATGCGAAGAAGTTGCTCTTTGGGTACACAACCACCTTGTTACCTTCAGTAGCTGGTGGAGGTGCAGGAATTCCATATTCCCAGGGAGACAAGCAGTGAAGGCCAGTAGAGATATACACACTTGGCTGCTTAGGAAAGCAGAATCTAGGCACGGCCAGACACAGCCACCTCCTAGCTACCTGTGGATGAAGTATCTGGGTTGCAGCCTTCCCTCGGAGCCGGTTCTGTGGGGCGCCTGCAAAGATACAGCAGTGCTGTACCTCCCTCAGATGCCACAGCAGGGTTGCACGGTTTCAGCTGCCAACGGGGCTGCGAGCTGGCATGGCTGTCCCCAGCGAGAGCCAAGCTTTCAGGGATGCCTCTTCCTCATCTGGCCAGTTTTGGTGTCCTGTGGCAGAGCATGGACCCTGCAAAACTCTGTGTGGCTTGCTCCTTCCCCAAAGCCAGCCCAAGCCCAGGGAGCAGCCCCTTCTGCAGCTGGGAATCCCATGGAGACACCATCCTTGGAGGAACCTGAGCCCAGATTTTTCCTTATCTGGGCTATCATCTTTACCCATCCCAGCTAAAAAGAGCAGGGCTGGTTAACACAGTAAGTAAAAAAAGATTATGGCTTTGAGGGTCACTGGCCTTCCTTGCTTCTGCCGGTCTCCTGCTGCAAGCAGGAGAGCAGCAGCACATGGTCTACAAGGAGATGGGGAGGAAGTTTTGACCTATTTCTCTGATTCGGTGTTAAATGCCTGTGTGACCTCAGGAACTGAAAGGCCTGCAGAAGAGGCATTAGGCCTTTAAGGTCTCACTTCCATGAAAAACTTAAATCCTTATGCTAGAATTATAAAGTACGTATTTCTAGGGAGTCTTCTGTGACTTTGCACCATTTGAACTGGTCTGAGGCTTGTTGTGGAGGTTTAGCATTATTTCAGCGCTTCTCCAACAAATAGAGTCACCCAGAGTAGGAGCGCACTTCTGTTATTTCAGAGGCAGTCTGGCTCACAGAGCTAAAGGAAAATATAGTTGTGATGATTATTAATTTTGACTGCAGAAAATAGGGCCATGACAGGAATGGGATGTCCTATGTATGTATACTGTAGCCAAAGACTACAGTATGATAAACATAATCCGAAGGGTCTTGGCATGTAGAAGGGAAGTGTTTTGGTTTGAAAATATTTGTAGTGTAAAGTTAAAACCCTTTACTCGGACATGCAGAGGGAATACAGCCATCATAAGGCCTGTGCCTCACTTACTGATGTGAAATACTATAAGGATTTTTATAACATTTCTTTCCCTTAAAATGAATTTTATGCTTCTGAACTTACACTTCCTTCCTGCAGATGTTTCATTTAAAAACCTCTTCAATATTAAAGTTTAAATTACATTTTACTTTTTGAACTGTGTTCTTTGACTACTTTTTAATCCACACTAGCAGATCTGCAGAACCTGAACCTTCAATTTCTAAGCCAGAAGTAAACCCAGAATTTCTGGGTTTTTTACTGAGAGACATTCTTTAGTTGGCAGTCGAAGAAAACTCTTGGGTTTTTTATATGAACTAGTACTACAGAAAAAACTCCGCTCTTTCAAAATCAGTTTAAAATGTCATGTAGGAAAAAAAACATGTATCATTTTGATCAATAGTGCAAATCATCAGAAAAACTAATCTGGTGATCTCCCTATTTTGGAATATAATGTGAATATTTTAGAACAGCCTGAATGTACTGTTGTTCCTGTGGGACAGTCACTGGCTTCCTGAAAACAGGAAGTCCTCAAAGCCAAATATTGGTGACTGCAGTTTAATTTTCCGTACAAAAACAGGCACCTGATCACAGACGGAAGAAAAGAATACCCTAAAGCTTGTCACTTCCTCTCCCTTTCATTACAAAGATAGGCTTTAGAGATCGTGAACAGCATTATACAGTTTCTCTAATTTGGAAGATGCTTTACAGGAGAACATGGGGATTTTCTCCTCCTAAGACATTGTCAGAAGAATACTACATGTTATAATGTGTCCACTTTGCTTTGGTAAGGAGGCAGGGGAATTAAAATGTAATTATTTCCACGCTCATTTAGGTTTTTTGGCAACATATGAAAACAAGCTGATAAGGAAGAATTGACATTAATTAGGCATTACTGTAAATGCTATTATTTTGTAGATAAGGCTTTAAACCACTTACTACCACTGGAATGAATTCCAAATTAAAGCCGTATTTTTAAAGATAACATTATGACTGTTCAAGAACAAAATCCTCTTCTTGAGACGTTACGGGAGTAACTGCAATATGCTGTTTAAAACATATCATTACCCTGAGCCTCGTTGTGCAGTCAGGAAATTTCATTAACATCAACTGTTTAGCATTCATCTAAAATTTGAGAGATGCTTGTATTTGTCTGTTTTAGAGAAAGTGCCTCATAAAGTAGGATGTCTTCACTCTTTTATCAAAGATAGAAAAGTCATATCATGTCAAGTTGTGTTTTGGAGTTGTATGTCAGAGAAGTGGGGTTGCCTCCCTAGCACTGACTTCTGATGTTCATTTGTCCCCCAAATTACTTCTGAAGGATACTGTTACACTGGGCCATTTTCTTGAGCACCATTCTTGAAAGCCAAGTGCAACTGCCCAATTCAACCTATCAGCCTGGGAGCACAACTGCCTCATACCATGGGGACTACAAATTCTTCAATATCTCTCTGCACAGCAGAGGTACGTGGGAGCAAAAGGAAGGGGGAAATGCTAAGAGCAAAGCTATGTTATTATCCTGCAAATATTCTATTGCATATATATCCTTCCCTTGCACCAGGAAAATTCTAGCTCTGTATCAGCAGCCCTCACCAACTCATTGCATAAAACTCAATGAACTTTATTAAAAATAAGAACAATCTTTAAATAGACTTTGTGTGGGAAGTTAACAAGATCTTGATTTAAAGTATGTCATTCAGTGACATTCAATTTTCTTTATGAAGGTGAGGCTCTCTCCCAAGAAGTGAAAAAGAAATAACGGCTTTGGATTTATGATACACATAATGCAAACACTCTGTGTAGTACACAAAGTCCAGACACTGTCTTGATGAAACTTGAACAATGTTTCAACATAGGTCTTCATATTTCTGCAAATAATAGAATTTACTCTGATAGTTCTAGTAGGGTTCACATGACAAGGCCTCAGGGATATTGTATTGTGCATGTTATAATGTCTCTTAGTTAAAATGTAATCATAAATGTGAGATAAATCGAAATGGAGGCACGGTGAAGTCAGAAACCAAATCATGTAAGCAAAATGAAAGCAGAATTTATTCAAAAATTTTGGCTAGCGGGCAATTTAGATCCTATGAAATGGCCTTTACCCACAGACATTTTCTCGAAAAGGTAACAGACAAAAGTGTTTACCTAGCAGCCCCTCTGATTATTATTACTGACACTATCACAACTATTATTATCACGAATACTAAAGTGTTTATTTTACAACAAAATATTATACACGATTAGTTTCTAGAATAGAAATAGATAGAAACGATAGACGAAATATACTACATTCATCTGAGTAATCATCTGATTTCAAATTACGATTAAACACATCTGCCTCTCGAAAGACTGCAAAATTCAGGAGACAGGATTTCTAATGAACTAAGCTGGATTTGGATTTTGGATTTTATCTTTTCTATTGTCATTTGCTAAATATTGAAGAGAAGCTAGAGTCCTGTAGCTACATTCATTGCATGACAAAGTAAGAGAGTTGAATTTGTATAAATTAAAATGTCTAATTAAAAAAAAACAAGTTACATTGTGTCTATTTATTTTCTCTAAGACTGTAAATGTTTTTTAACTAGTAAGTAGAAAAAAAGAGAGACTCAGACTTGATATTGCCATGAAATGCTGATTTAATTTAATCTGAAAGGATCCATCTGACTTAGAGACTGCACTAATTAAAAACTGGGTCAGATATTGTTTCAACTTTGGCACTTAAGTGACTTTTAAATAATTTGAAATCCTCATTCTTTCTCCTTTTTGATATTTGATATAATAGACTGAGAAAAATGGGCAAAATTCAACTTCCATCTTTACAAAATGTTTTGTATTCAATTTTAAGGAGTTTTTGGAAAAAATGACTGAAATATAGAAATCAAGATGCAACTAATACAAGTTTTTAAATCTATAAAATCAGGAACTATAACTTTAAATTTAACAGCATCCTGGATAACACAGATTAGCAAAGCAGATTTAACAATGCTATAATTTTTCTTTATATGTGTACATTGTAAGGGTACGCAAAATGAAGAGCAGCACTCTTTTTTTTCTGAAGACGCATATTAAACTAAGTGAAGGATGTTCAGAAATGCTTAATAAAGACCCTAACCAATTAGAGCTGCAGAGACCTACTATTAAAAAATATAATAAATCACCTGCAAAATAAACAGACTTGTATAATACATAGCCTTGTGATCTTGTATGTACTGTACTACCTTAGAGACCCCCAGAGTTCCCAGATTTATTAAATGTTATCACTTCTAATTTTATAAAGTCTCTTCATGATCACATATTCTGAATTAATGTGGTAACCCCTCCTCCTTCAGTTCTCCTTCAGTTTTTTATCCTTACACCTTTAGAAAGTTATAGCTCATTTGAATGGATGAAATTTTCTCCCTAAATTCCAAAAACTATTCAAGAAAACATAACATTTGTACAATACATCAAAGAATAGATGAAGACATTAAACTTGCTATCAGGGTAACAATTAAAAAAAAATAAACCCAAAACATAAAAAAACAATGAAGTGGTGAAAAAGAAAATAATAAAATTACATGCACAAATGAAATATTATTGTACTACTACACAGCATAAGGGCTCAAACAGAAAAAAAAGAAATTGTGTACCCTGGATTACTAGAGCATTTATGAGTTTGAGTCCTCCGTGATTTAATTAAACAGAATTTATGCCTTAATAGCATTTGTTAATCTAGGTCTTCACTCTTGTGATTTTTCCACTGACTTAAACTTTCAAATGTCTTTGTGATTCTGGGCTTCTGACTTCCCAAAACGTGTTAATTTAAAAAAATCGACAGAAGTTATCTCCAAGTAGTTAATCCATTCTGTTAAGCCCTGCAGAAAGAAGCCCTGACCTTTATTTGGGTATGCATTTGATGTTTACCATTATTTTGAATATTTTGAGAGTTTTCATTTGGGTCAACGTTCTGTATGGATTTGTTACATAAGGTTCACAGAAAAAAAAAAAAGAAATAAGCATAAAACATAGAAAAGAAACATGGTGCTGAAAATGAATATGTTCAGCAGCCATGGTGTTTTAACTTACCCAGATATGCTTTTCATGAGATGGAGAGAGATGAATGGAAAAAAAGCACATAAATGTTAATGAACATAGAGCAGTCCATAAAAAAAAAAAATCATATGATAGATAAAATAATACCACCATTGTAACTAGAGAAATCTGTCTAACTTGTCTTTGAATGCTTTGCAGAAATTAAATGTTCTTGTGAAGAACAGATGCATCTTTCAAGATGAGATTTTCATTTAAACTGATGTTGGCTATTTATTAGGTACCACTCAGCACAGCACATCTACCATTCACAACACATCTTTGAGCCAAAGATCTGTGAACACAGTGAATGTGGAATACATTTTCATATCAAAGCATTTTGCCCAGATTTGAATAATTTCATAATGATTTCTGTGTAACATCAAAAATCCTGAAAATCCCAGACCTTTGGATTTAAGCAAATTACTATAGAGACACAGTAAAATTGACACACTACAAATCAAGGTTTACTTTTGTATGTGCAGTTTACTAATATTTTAGCAAAATATCTTACAGCAATCATAAATGACCTAGACTTGGTTTTTTGTGATGTTCTTTTTTTTTAAGTTTGCAGATTTCATGCGCACAGGTGACAAGCATTTGTAATGGTTATTCAAGCTATACAGTATTTTAATTTGAGCAGTTATGCTAATACTAGATTAGCAGCAATACTAATTTGCCCTCTAGTGATTTGCCCTCTAGGTAATCTATTCTTTCCAATATAATTGGTAACAGTATCTGCAGGAGAAAAGCAGGATGCCATTGCTCATAATAAACTTTCTTCAGCATCCTTTAATTGCCATCATAAAAAGAAAATTATATGCCTGAATTAAACCCAGACATCTCAGAAAATTATATTTCTATTGACAAATGATTTACTGAGATATAAAAATGCTTGGTAGATATAGCTATAGAAAACTGTGGGATGAAAAGCCTGTGCTCTGATTAATGAAGAAGAGGTTGCAGACATTTCAGTGAGTTCAGGAGAGGTTTGGTTTCAAGACCTTAAATTTTGTTTTCATGTGTGCGAGATCAGCAGAACAGCTGGGAGAGAGGACAGAAAGTGTGATAAGAAAAGTAGACGGAAACAAATGACAAACTTACACACAGAAGAAAGGAAAATTAAGGACAGGAAGGACAAAGGCATGCAATATAAATAAAGGACTATAGAATTATTCAAACAATTACCAAATCTGTGGGAAGTACCATTAGAATTGAATATGGATTTGCAATTTTGGGGCCAAAATCTCCATTATGCTCATTTTTGACAGAGCTAACTGTAAAGACTAACTTGAACACCTGTGCTGGAAAACCTTTTAATTTTGGATATTCCAGAGTCTATTGAACCAGAACTCCCAATTCTTACATCTTCCTCCGAGTACTCCTTTGGGTATGAGTAGAGAGAAATAAACAGGGGAGTTAACTGGAATGCGAGTAATTTTCTGGCAGCTTTAATGAGTTGGCAGTTTGCAGTCACTTGAGGATAACTCATGGGACCTGAAGGCCATTCCAGTCTCTCCCCATTATAGAAGCAGAGGATCAAGGGACATTCCTTCACTTCCTGAGCATCTTGTCCTCAGAACAATAAAACACAGCAGAAAAAAAAAGGATCCTTAAATTCTAGCTTTCGCCTTTTCATAAGACAGTAATTTTATTACCATATTATTGAAGAAACACAACAATTTCACTTAGACATATATTAAACTAAGATATGTGGATTTTTTTCCTCTGCTGTGTTTTATCCATTCTTCCCATAAAACCTAATCCTACGGTTAATCTGACAGGATATTTGCATCTGCTGGAGATCATCATTTGGAGAGCCAGCTGCATGCATGAGAGTAGCCAGAAACCCCAAATTGCAATAGATAGGCCTATATCTGTAGATAACACAGGGACTGGGGCTTTTTTCTGTTTTTGTTTGATTAAAAACTTGCAACTTGTTGATACAAATATCCTTATGTTTTATGAGGAAAAGGATAAAAAAAATTTGGCAAAGGTTAAAAATATTACTTTAAAAATACAAGATTTTTAAAAGTATATGAGTTAGATATAGAATAAAATACATTGTACCAAATTTTTCATTCTCAGAATAATCTGAATAAAGTTTAATAGCCCTCTGCAAGATAAATACCCATATATCCTTACACTTGTAATGCTAAAAGGCTCCAAGTATCAAATGTAATAGCAAGGTATATTTTTAACATTGCAAAAGCTTTGACTGACTCCTGATTTGAAAGGGTCTTCCCCTAAGTGTTAAAAATTTTTGCTAAAGAAATGAAGTTTAAAGAGAAAATTCATCTTTATGTATGTCTTAAGGATTAGACTCCGATCCAACCAAGAGAAAACCATGGTGGACACAGCAGACAATCCTAAACTGCATCTCAGAAGACCGAATACCTCTCCTTCCTCCACTGGAATGAGAAAATAGAAAATTCTAGCTACTGAACACAATATTGCTTGCTAGAAAAGGAGGAAGAATGAAAGATCAATCTGAAAGCTGCTAACAATGTTAGGTAGATTGTCATAGATGAGGTAGGAAGGGAAGAAATTAAATGCAAATCTTAAGTTTTCATTAAGACAATAAATAAAAGATTGGGGGGAAAAAAGGCATCATATTCTAGAGTAAAAAAAAATCATGTACATTTAGGACAGAATGGTATTTAATAAGCATTAAGTATACAGGAACATTAGAAGGATGGCACAAAAAAAGACCTTAATTAATCCAATTGGAATCATTTTTTCAAAATGTGCAATTAAGAAAATCATTAGAAACAGCTATTTGCATACTGCAGAGGACAGAGATTATTTGTAGTCACAAATACACTATATCAAATTCTAATTGCAGTTGCACACAGAAAACCTAGTTAAAGGGGCATTGTGTAGATTCAAAAGCAACTAAATGATAACTACAGCATTTCAAACTCTTATTCCACAGAAAGGTCTACCTAGACATATTTTCAAGTAGCTTGTTGACAGACATCTAAAACTTCCATTTTCTACAGGAAAATCTAAGTCCCAGTGTTCTGTTTTCTTTTACTGATTTTATTTAAATGTGGATTACCACAATATGAGGCCTACTTTCTGTGACTTGTCTCTATCCCAATTTTTGAAGGATATATACAAATGAAAACCAATGAAAGAAAAGGGCAGAAGCATTATTAGGAATTTGTCAAATTTATCAAAGAATTTATCAACATTTATCATCCTTTTTTTCTAGGTAGAAAGGAAGCAGAGTTAATACAACATGCTTTTCTGTTCATATGGAAGTTACTGCTGTTTGATATGTACATCACTGTAGTCAGCTGAGACAACAGCATTGCAGTTCTCTCTGCAAGGTTAATTATAAGGTCATGAATACTTTCCTTTTACATGGTAATTTTTCATATGAGAATTACTTAGGTCTCAATTTTACAAGTCTTTATTCATGTATGTAAGCATTTGTATGTGTCCTGGTATATCAAGGCTTTTCTACCCAAAACAGGTTCATAGGAAAGAATGGTTCTACCTTGATTTTCCTTGGAAAATATAAACTTCACATCTTAAGCTTGTTTTGGAAATGTGGAATCAATCTATTCTTGTCCAGAATCCAGTCAAAATTGGAGGAAAAAGTGCAGGTAACGCTCTGCTCTTGACCCATCCTAACACCACCGGATGACTAGGAGTGACAGCATTATGACACAGTGCAGTTATTTCATCGGCTATGAGGCAAGTAATGATTCTTATTTGAACACTCGTATTAACAAGTGGGGAATTTATCAGCTTCTGGGCTAGAATTCTGTCAGTATGATCCAGGCTAGCTGACTTGCACAAGAAGTTTTTTTCGTGGAGATAATTTGTATTTGGAGTTGCTGAGGAAGTGACGGCACTGGCCAATCTCAAACTGTACTACCAGCATGCACAAGGTCAAATCCACCTCTGTGTGGCAATCTAGGACTACGCAGCACTTAAATGTCTCTCAAAACTTGCCTTACGTTGGTGCCTTGCACAGGATGAAATAAACACATCATGTGAAATATCAGTGATTATGGCCAACCATTGCATACTTTTATGCAACACAGAAGACGTGTATGTCATATGTCTCCAGAGTACTTCTTTCTTCAGGCAGATACTCATTTGCTGCAACACTGTGTATTGTTGCAGATCAAATCAAACATTACATTTGAAAAGCATAATACTACTGGTACTGAGACCTATACTGCAGTTTGAAAGACAACGCAAGACTCTTCAGAGCTGTATTTCCCACCAGTGAGGCTTTTGGGTAAGGACAATTTGACATCACTCCTGAGCAAAACTGTGGACAAGGAGAACACAACTGACGTTCACTAGGACAGCTATAGCAAAAGGGGAAGTAAACATGGCTTTATTTGGTGATACTATTTCAAGTTTGGCCGAGCTCATTGTTAAAGAAAATTTTAATAAAGGGTTTACCATATGCTATTTTGGTGAAAAGGACAATAAAACATTTATAGTGCTTCTGTTAAGTGCCTTAATTTGCTACCTGAGATGAGGTCAGCGGGGATATGTGTTTTTAAAGAGGATACAGATTATTTGATTTTAGGCAGAGTGTTATCTACTTTTTTTCTGAGGTATGAAATGTCTCATGGGACATGTGCCAATCAACTTCTGCTGTCCCAGAGGACACTATACCTGTATCCGAACACCCTGTAAACCTTTATGAGTAGTGACAGAAACTGGACTGACCTGAAACTTTCTATGCTGGGTCTCAGCTTGGGCTGTCATGACAACCCTGAGTGAATGCCAAGTTATTGTGCACCGTCATATTATTCGGTGCTAAAACACCCACGAAGGATGATGTTATGAACAGCTATGGTAGTGCATACACAGTCTCAGAGAAATGGTAGCTGGAGTCAACTACAAAATTCAGAATTGGAAATTATGTAACCCTTTTTTCACAGGGAAACCGGTTAATCACTGAAGGAAGGAAAAAAAAAAAGAGAAAAGCTTTGTTCTTCATCTCAGTGATGAGTGCCTTCTGGAGAGTATACCTTACAGAAATAAAACTTATTATTTAGATGAGTGTAAATTATTTGAATCCTTAGGGGACTCGAATTTAATGGGACATAGAGGGTATCAGTGCCATTAATACTTTTAGTCCTTAACATGGAGTTTTCTTGAAGAAGTTATTAATCAGAGAAACAGGCTCCGAGAGTCAGACAAAAGGCAGAAAATATTATGTACAAAATATTAACAGCTTTTTTATAGAATAAGTGAAATGGAATATAAATGCTAGTTTAAATACTAAAAATGCAGTGCATTATTCTTTGTCACACCCCGATATCAGTTATTTTCACCTAACAATGGAATAACACCCTAAACGCTCTAAATAGCCAACATTATTTTTTTGTTTTCTAGGACTGCATGTGCAAATTACAACTAGGAAGACTTAAAAATTTTTAGTATTAACTAGAGCTGTCACATATTTAATGTCTGACAGTAAACATCTATGGATGAGTCAGGCAATTTAAATTCATCTTTTCAGATGATGTTAGGAACATGTTGGGTGTAATTTAAAAACTCTACACAGCTTCCTTAATTTCTCTTTGATGCCTTAGGAGGAAGACTTGTTCCTAATAAACCTAGTGTAATAACCAAAAGTTGGATGAATAGAGACTCCTATTTAAGGTTTATAAGTGTCTAGTATATAATTGATACAAACTGTTAATTGCATTTTAACGATGTCTAAGTAGTCAATTGAAACTGAAAGAAATTTTACATCTAAATAGCATCTTCTAAGCAAGAAGCAGGAAAACTTTGAAATTTAGATTAATTACACTGTAATCACCAGAGAGAGAATTGGTCTCCAGAATTACCATATTCTTTCATGAAACTTTTCAGAGTGAAATGTATTGTTCAGTAACCTGTTCTATGCATGTAAATTGTGCTAAAATACTATAACACCCTGCAGTGTGTTTGCAACTCCATGAGGCCAGAGCAGGTCAATGCACGTGCTTGCTGCTTGGGGACCAGGTGGCCGGGACACCTGGGTGGACCATCAGTAGCAACCGGCTGCAGCAGCTGGCAACTTGAAACATTGTGCTTCATCCCTGGGGTAGGAGCATCCTTGCTGAATTACTGATGAAGTTGAATACATTCAAAAAAGCAAAATTAGAAATTTAGCATTTTAAGGTATTTTTCACTTAAGAGATTAATTCAACTGAAAGCAATACCATGGATAATATTTCAACAGGAATCTGCCCTTTTTTAATAACGTCTATCCAATTTTAATTTACTGGCTCAAAGCTAACTGCAAACTCTGGTGAAGCTCACGAGTACTGTTCACAGTACTCGTGTGTTGATCACAGTGATGAATTAGACCTCTGGTTTCATGTCAAGGGGAGAATCCTTGTTTTCCTGCACCAGAACTACCATTGAACTGGAAGAGAAGTTCACCGAGATGTTAACAGGGCTGAAAGCCATTTCACCTGACTTATGTGTCTAAGAGAAAGGCAAGTTCAGTTTGTGGTATTATTCCTGTTTTATAGAAAATGGAATTGGCTCTGGGATTACTGTTTTGTTTTTTTAATGTGAGTTGGTTTTTTTTTTTATTTTGTTGTTGTTGGGTTTTTTTTGAGGAAGTGACAAAGCCAGCATAAGTAAATCTCTCCCAGATCTGAAATGTAATACAAAGGAGTGCTTCCCCAGCTTAGCCTATCCTTTAACAACCCTTCTGGTGGGCCTGATTCTCTTGGGGTTTTATGTCCTAATCTAAATTCGCCATAGAAATCCTTACAAGGTGAAGTGCTCTGCTCTGTTTCAATGACTGGGCTCACTGTCTTTGCGGGGTTTGTAGGGCAGTTTTGTTTAGCAGTAAGCAGGAACCAAATTACATCAGTGGACAAGGGAAGAGCTATGGATGTTGTCTATCTGGACTTCCATAAGGCCTTTGACACAGTTCCCCACAACATCCTTCTCTCTAAATTGGAGAAAGATGGATTTGATGGGCAGGCTATTCAGTAGATGAGGAATTGGTTTGTTGGTCGCATCCAGAGGGTAGTGGTCAAAGGCTCAGTGTCCAGGTGGAGCTCAGTGACAAGTGGTGTCCCTCAGGGGTCTGTACTGGGACCAGTACTGTTTAATACCTTCATTAATGACACAGATGGCAGGATCAAGTGCACCTCCAGCAAGTTTGCAGATGACACCAAGCTGAGTGGTGCGGTCAACATGCCTGATGCCATCCAGAGAGACCTGGAAAGCTCAAGAAGTGGGTCTGTGTGAACTTCATGATGTTAAACAAGGCCAAGTGCAAGGTCCTGAACCTTGATCAGGGCAACCCCTGGTATCAGTACAGGCTGTGGGATGACAGGATTGAGGGCAGCCCTGACAAGAAGGACTTGAGAGTTCTGCTGGATGAAAAGCTGGACATGAGCCACTAGTGTGCGCTCGCAGCCCAGAAGGCCAACCATATCCTAGGCTGCATCAAAAGAAGTGTGGCCAGCAGGTCAAAGGAGGTGATTCTGCCCCTCTACTCTGCTCTGGTGAGACCTCACCTGGAGTCCTGTGTCCACCTCTGGAGCCCTCAGCACAGGAAAGACAGGCAGGTGTTGGAGCGGATCCGGAGGAGGGCCACAAAAACGATCAGAGGGATGAAACATCACTCCTGTGAGGAAAGGCTGAGAGAGTAGGGGTTGTTCAGCCTGGAGAAGAGAAGGCTGCGGGGAGACCTTATTAAGGCCTTTCAGTACTTAAAGGGAGCTTACAAGAAAGATGGAGAAAATACTTTTAGCAAGGCCTGTTGTGACAGGACAAGGGGTAATGAGTTTAAACTAAGGGACGGTAGATTTAGACTGGATATAAGGAAGAAATTTTTTGCAGTGAAGGTGGTGAAACACTGGAACAGGTTGCCCAGAGTGGTAGTGGAGGCCCCATCCCTGGCAACATTCAAGGCCAGGTTGGCCGGGGCTCTGAGCAACCTGATCTAGCTAAAGATGTCACTCCTCACTACTGGTGGGTTGGGCTAGATGACCTCTAAAGGTTGCTTCCAACCCAAACTATGCTAGGATTCTATGAAATCTTAGTGCTACCTCACAAGATCACACAAGATGCTCAGATTTCTCTTATTACCTCTTATAAAGATCCATACACATTACTGTCATCCTTAATGATACACCGCATAGTATTCTCATTTGCATTAACCAGATCAGTAATCTTGCAGCTGCTGTACGTACGAGAAGGCTCTACTTCCAGAAGGAGTTACACGTTAAGTGTTGGCAGACAGGAATCTGACCTACTGACAGAAACTTTTCATTTAAATGACTTTCTGGACTGTTTCAACTTAATATTTTCTAAGGTAAGACATGCAAATGCATGACTGCATTTTTTACAAGGAAGAGCTGATTCTCTTATACCCTGTTGATAGCTTGGCATCCTAATGACTGTTAGAATTCAGCAGAACCTCATGTACATTTCTAACACAAAATGTTACATTTTTCCTGTATTGAAGTTCCTCTACAACTATATAATATACATATAAACTAGCAATGTATGTTAACCTTTCTCTGATAGTAAAGAGGAATCTTAAAAGCAGTTGTAAGGATTCCAAAGTGAGAAAATATAAAGACAGACAAATCTAAAGTAACAGGGAAAAAATAAAAAATCTTCATGACATAGGTATATAACATATACTTAGGATAACTGGTATACAGTTCAGACTAGATGACTAGTCATATTCACAAAGGAAAGATTCCTTTCCTTCCAGCAGAGAACATTTTGATTATATCTAATCTCTAAAGAATCAAGGACAGACACACACAGGAGAAAAAAAGGAACGACTTGAAAAGCAGAAAGCGTGGAAAAGTCTGATTGTGTGAGATCAGACAGAGGTCTAAGAACAGATTACCTGTACACCTACTACTGCCAGACCAAAAACTTGGTAGCCACTGTCATATATGACAGTCATGTCATGTATGCAGGAGTATGTGTCAAGTCTTATTTTATGCAGTTTAAGAAACTAACATATGAAAAAGTAAACAAAATGAGCACTTTCATCCCTTCAAAGTGGTTTCAATACTGTCGTACCTTCAGTCCTCAGAGCTGGAAGATAAATAGGGACTGCAAAAAATAGGCTGCTGAAAATTCAATTATATTCTTTACGAATGGTAATAATGGTCTCGAAGATGCTTTCTATATTTAGTAAAAAGGCATAGTAACATACTCTTTATCCATATATTTCTAAATGACTAATTAGTGATAAAAATGTATAGATAAGAAATACAGGGACAAGACTCATCACCCGCAATATCCTTATGAATGTTATTGTGAGTTTCTTAATTGAATTTAAAATGTTCCTTCTCTCTTAGCTAGCATAACAACTGCTTCTTTATCTTTAATTGCTACATTGAGGCTGATTTAAATGGAACACTTACATTTGTACATTACATGGATGTGTACATTAAGTTACTTTTCATCAGGAGCTTGATATGAAAGTAGTGATTGAAAATATTCTACATGTAAATTTAAAGAGAAGCTGAAATATTATCCCTAGATTCTCTGGATTAGAATTGCAAAATCTCTTGAAACTTTGCAAAGAAACATTAAAAGAATGACAGAAACCTGAAAACCCTACAAATTTTAAAAATGAGGCTTTCAGAATCCAAATAATAGCACTAAAGTTAATAGTTATGGATGAAAAGTATACCTGTTTGTTTACAGAATGGATTTGCAGTCATTTTTAAGTACCATCTTTTTTGTCTGACAGTCTCTAATTACACTGGAACTGTGATGCTGCCATGAGGTTTCTTTTGTGTTTGTAGCGTTATTTTAATAGTTCTCCTTTGCTCCTGGCAGCTGTTATGAGTCAGTGTACTGGTTTTACAAGGAGGTGCACCAAGGACAGCATTATTGTATAATTTACGTGAACAAAAAGCTAGGTTGCCATTTGCTGACAGGCAAAAGAAAGTGAAGCTGCTACGATTTATGGAGAGCTTTTGACTTCTATAGAGAGAAATAATCACGTGTTTAACAGATAATGCAAAAAATCTTTTTTCCCCTTCTGAAAAATCTATGTAGTGAGTTATTAAATGCCTGCCTATTTAAGGATTGCATAGAAGTCAAATGGCATGGAATTAATGACAACCTGAAATATAAAGTGTCTCTTTCCCATAAACCTATATTCTTGCACAAATGAAACACTATTGTACAGTTGACAGACTCTAAATATTTTTTCCCTATTCTTTTTTAAGCTTTAAAAGCTTTTACACTGGAAAAAAACTATGCAAAATGGTAAACTGCCATCACAGATAGTCTTGCTTCTCATTACATGTCTTCATAAAAGCAACTGACATTCGAATCCAGTTTGAGACAATGAAAGACAGAAGAAAAAAGGTACTCACTTTTTCTTTAGTCTTCGGTCCTTTTCTGCTTGGGTTCCAAGTTTGCCTAATCCCAGAGATTCCTGAGCTGCTGCCTCTGTTTCCATGTAACCTCCTGGAAAACAAAACAAAACAAACCCCACTGTATATTCCCACAGCTCTTTCCCTGTTGCACCCCTGCTCAACCCTTCAATCCCCCTCCCACCCAGCACCATCATCTATGTCTGTTTCCTTAAGCCATGACATCTTGTGTTTGTGAACCTACAGAATTAAATTCTGGCAAGCGTTTACTACATGGAAAAGAGTAGAAGTAGAGGCAAAAATTGGTTCCTCCTCCTTGTTTTTAGCAGACATGTATGAGAAGACCACCCTGATCTCCTTCACCTGTTTTTGTTTGCCTCCTAAGGTTCAGTCTCGTGGTCCTAAGTAAGCAATTCGCTCACCATTTTTTAATCTTAGCTGGGAAATGTACAAATGAAAGTGCCATCTCAAGAACTGTCTCATTGTTATTAAGACAGCATCACTTAATGTTGTGATACTGAAGTCTTCATTTTGCTCTAACAGTCTTAGTCTTTGAAGTCGTTATCCCTGCAAACTCCCAAGCCAGAGATGATGCAAAGAATCTGTCAGAAGTAAAAAAGCCTCCTAGGTCTCTCTGGAGGTGCCTTGTAGGCACCTAATTGCTTTCAGACTCATAGGAATTTGAATAACTTGCACAGAATGACATGGGAAGCTTGCAGTAAGTCAGGACACCCAGACCAAAATAAAATCATATTACAAACTGTGGACACGACTGGCATTGTATGATCCATGCTGGTCATACAGTATGTCTGCTAAGATGACTTTCCTGGTGCAGAAGTGGAGAGATGCTTTGACTTTTATATCGCTGCCTGGTATTCCCCAAGTAAGGGCAGACTGGATAAGTTTAAAATCAAACAAACAAACAAACAAATAAAAGGCACTCGTCCTCCCTGTAACATTGCTTCTCCCTTCTCCAATAATTAAAAGAAATATTGAAGAATCTAGAAATCTTGAATCTTCATTCTAAGAAAGATCTCCTAAGGTATGAATTTGCCTTTGAACAATAGCGCAAATAGTTTAGCGGAGATGGTAAAAGTAGCAAACTACAAATCAACGAAACTCTGGCAGGTTTAGCAGTTGAAAGCTAATAATTTCGGAGTTTTGCAGGGAACACAGAGCAAGGAAATCTTTTGGGTGATAGCCTGGCTCTGTTGACTTTAGTGATAAAACTTTGGAGATTCCAATATTGCTTCTTCAATATGAGTATAGATTACATGTTATTTTAGAGATATTATAGAATTAGTTACAGAAGTATTATGTGTACTTAGAATGTATAGTATTACTGGGATCCCTAACATCCTTTGCATTGACATAAACCTTTGAAGTGCTCCTTTAAGCATAACTGTGTGCATATGCAAATATGCATATAAGAAAACAAATTCATTTTTCTGAGGCTCAAAATTACATTTATTACCTCTTCAGTATTTGATGTGCTATTGAATAAAGGGTATTTTCTATATCCAAAAATATAAGAAGCATGTATCTATACAAAACTAGAACGTTTAATTTAAGCAAAAAATTAAATGAGATTCTTTTATTGATTTTGCATTATAAATTTAGGTTATGAAAATCATACAAATACACTTCAGTGCAGTGATGTTAGGACTACTATCTAGATTTCTGTGACATAGTATCTGACTATAAATAGAACTATTAATTATATAGCTGCACAGATAGCATACCTGTCACGGAATTGATTCAAGTATTAGCATGATTGCTATTTGTTAAATTTTATTTTGTCTTTAAAGTACTGTCATTGAATGGAAACTGCCACTCTTTTTTTTTTTCTTTTGGTATCTTAAAAACTAAGATGAAAAAAAACTACTCTAATGCAGTTGTTCAATGTTATTTTAATTCCTGAAAATATTTTCCTCCTGTCTTTTGGTCATTTAACAGTCCTACTGTTAATTTTATACATGCTTGTAAACCTAGTTTTCTTGATTAAAATGTGCATTATATGGTAATTTTTGCTGTTGAGCTAAAGGATGGAAGCCACAAAAATTTCATTTAATTGTAAATCTTCACTAATATATTTTTGCAATTTCATGAGCTAGTGTTGGGAATTACAAATAGGCTTTATCCAATTATACATATGTCTTCTTAATCTTGCTAGGTATTATCAATAAATTAATCTATTGCTAGATTACTTTGCTCCTGAGATAATCTTTAAAGTTGTTATTTTATGTTTTTTCCACACTGTAAGGAACTGCAGGAAAGACCAACACATTTATTACATCTTTGTCCTCTATGTTCCTGAGTTACTGTGAAATCAGACTATTATGCATGATCCATCAGTATCAATAAAACTGGTTTTATGGAATGTAAATGTGAATTAATAACACAGTTTAAAGTTATAAAATTCTCCATCAATGCAGATGGTGACCTGCAGGTGTATTTGAGAAACTCATTTAATAGATTCTGAAATACATTAAATAATAAAAGATTGAATAAATCAGTTTTACTCTCCCCACAGTGAGAAAGAATGGAATTTAAATTGTGATTAGAAATTAGGTGGGTTTTTTTTTCCGAAGAACATAAGGTTCTCACAGGCAGAGAAGAGAAATGTTGGAGTAGAAATGGAGAATGCTCAGTTATTCCATTTTACTCTGGTACTTTGACCTTAATATTACCTTATTTTATGCTGTACAATGTTAGAGATCGATTTGTTAGTTGTGATAAGGACATGTTTTAACATGAATTTAGTTTTTTAATTTCAGACTTACATATTAAGCATTTACAGTTACTGCAAACTCTTAAAATTCTTTTACAGGTGTTATGTGGTCACCATGGCAGTAAAAAATTAGTGCCTCACAAATTCATACTATGTGGCATCTTTGTGACTAGGAAAGAGCTAGTATTTCTATTTTATTGACATATCTATACCCATATGATCCTTGTGTTGGCATGTGTATATAAGCTTATCATAACCTAGCTAAATCAGATAGCCTAGCCATACAGACTATGGATGTATTTGTCCATCTGGGCATGCAGGCTATGAGCGTTTGCTGAAGACTGTCACTTAGCCTTCCATTGCTTATGCTACCTGAGGTAGTTCACTATAATTATGCTATGACTGGGGTTTTTTTGCATGTGTTGTAGACACATCCTATGGAATATCACAGAGGAAAAATTTTACTAGGAATTAATTAGAATGAGGTCTTGGCAAGGGAATAAGGCAGAAGAAGTGGGAAGAAAACAGAGCATTGTTGTGGAGAGAGTATAGTGAGGACATTCAATGAGAGGCACTAACAGACATCCATTGACACAATGAAATCTGAAAAGCAGCTACATTTACTTGCAAGGACCTTCCATATCACATAGTTACACCCCTTACAGTGGGTTATTACTTACTACTTTCTCACCTCTTCTTTATTTCTTATTATTTGAGAATACACTGTAAGCACTTTTACCCTAATTCAAGAGAATATTGAAGCAGTGGGTTCAGTGAAGAGGAGGACACTACTAGTTTGTGCCAGAAGTCCATTTTCATTTGCGTTTTAGTCACAGAAAACTCCTGACATATAATTGCTGATAGAAATGAAGTTTAATTGGAAGGTTCTGCCAGACTAAACAGAAAAACAAGCAAATTTGAAAACTCAAAAGAAGCAAAATTAAAAATGGAAAAATGACTGTGAAATGGTGATCTTGGATTGTTACCACTAATTCCTTACTGAGCTGTCCAAGTCGAGCCTTCTCTTTTTTACCAAACAAACGTCCTATTGAAGACTTGATTCCTTTCTTCTTGGGAGCTTTGTGCAGGGAGTCCTGGCTGCTATTGACACTGCCAAGACCAATGCTTTCTGGCTCCAGTGAAGCAGGCAAACTACTACAAAATGATAACAAAGAAACTGAATAGACAAAGTGAGCATTTGCAGGTAATTTTTTATTTTCTTCCGAGCAGTTCTGCAAACAATTAGTTATACTTCAGTAATAACCATCCCACAAGTGAAACAATCATATCTTCTTCCTTAAATGATTTAGAAACAAGAAGAAATCAAGTAATTGTGGAATAGCTAAACAACAAGATGATTTGAAAATAATAATATGTGGTAAATGGTGAAGTACCAATTCATGTTACAAATACCTTACCTTCTGGCATCATTGTGGTATGAAGAAGGAAGGGTATGAGTCATTCTGATAGCTCTGGGTGTTGGAGGAGGAGAAGTTTCACATTTGATTGTGGCTTTATCTTCACGCCCATCTTCTTCAACTACTGCAATCTGGGGGAGAGAGACTCCATGAGAGCAGATTAGGTTTTCAAGAAAGTTTCAACATATGCTGCATGAATTTGACAAGTGAACTGAAGCCTGTATGGATTCAAGTGCAATTTTTTGAGCAAATTGTAAGGATTCTTAGTTTGAAAGAGACTATTGAGAAAGAGCAACCACCTAAATAGGGCGCCTTAAAGTATGTATTTGAAAGAGAAGAGATTGGAGAAGAAATCACAGAATCACAGAATAGTAGGGGTTGGAAGGGACCACTGTGGGTCATCTAGTCCAACCCTCCTGCCGAAGCAGGGTCACCTACAGCAAGCTGCACAGGACCTTGTCCAGGC
>Ga0065711_1001028_pt1 | contig 50882 bp, 23 predicted proteins | sample Hoacrofraction12_FD_59098 | JGI IMG/M metagenome (GOLD analysis project Ga0065711, IMG submission 59098) | Hoatzin crop microbial communities from Cojedes, Venezuela - Epithelial fraction 12 v2 (version 2) | ecosystem: Host-associated > Birds > Digestive system > Esophagus > Crop | place... | reverse complement strand
GAGAAGTCACATGAAATGCTAAAAATTTAGGAAAGGAGTCAACTGAGGAAAATACCAAGGAAAATGAGCTAGTAACGGACACCATCATCTGCAGAAGGCAGAGGTATCAAACCACAGATCCTAAATCTATCAGGGTATCTGACAAAAACAGGGATCCATGACTCCCTTCTAGACTCAAGCAACATAGTGCAGTTGGGAACCTCAAGTTGAGAAATCACAGGATTCGTTAGTTCTCAAAAAAATGGGAATATCTTTTGTATTCTGAAAGAGAAATTAACAAGGACCCATGAAGAATTCTGGAAAACTCAACCGTGTGTAGCAGCATGACTATAATAATTTCAAGTATTAACCCCAGATCATCTTTGTCACATAGGAATAAACAGAGTACACACAAAAAAATCATGAAGAAATGCTACTTGTTCACAGAAGTGGAAAGGTGAAAGAAATGACTGCTCTAAGTAAAGGAGAGAACTGTACACAACAGGGTTCTATTCACAAACTTTTCATTTATTTGTTGCATGCCTTTTCACAATTCACTGCTCTCTTCATCGCTCGCTTTACACAAGTGTAAAATTGGTTCTGTGACAAAGGGATAAAAAAAAGCAGACATTCAATTTTTTAAAAAATTAGCAGTAATAGATATGAGAAAATAATATCCTCAAATAAAACAGATTTAATCTTCCATAATTCTATACCAAATCAAAAAGCAAATATACAGCTCACTATAAATACAAACTGATTGAGAAAACTGAATTTACAGCCAGTAAGAAATGGCCTGTTCTTCACAGAGACGTTTTTATTGCTGTTTATTTTCCTCAGTTAATCACCTAGGCTAACTAAAGACTGAAAAGTTATAGTTATAAAGACAAGTAAAATTAAAGAAACAAAACATTTTGAAACTTCATTTTTAAATGTATTCTGTAGTTCAGAAATATTTACTAAGATGTAATAGCTAACCACCGCAAAATTTTGTAAGCAAAGCTATTGTTTAACACAAAAATAGGACAAAAAAGACCAAGATACAGAATTACATTAGGAAAGAATGAAAATATAACTTTACATTTTCAACAAGGATAACATTTAAGGACCACAGCGACACATCAGGTATACATTTTTCTTTGTCTAATCATCATATTAATTAAAGCGAATTAAAAACACTCAGCAAATAATGCCAAGTTTTCTTAGAAGAAATATTTGTTCCATTTTTTCTTTAAGACATATGAAAAAACATAATCAAGTCAACTGTTAGCTTCATTAGAGAATACCTGTCACCACAGTGAAACTACTGTGAAAGAAGTTCATGTGAATCTGAAGAGAACTGTACCTAAATTTGTTATTGGAAGTATTTGGCTTTAACTCTGCAGGTGGATAAGTTTTATTTTACAGTCCAGGCTATAAATAGACACACACTTCTTGACACATCTGGGACAGTTTCAGACACTGCCTCACTCCTAGAGGGTTGAATCCCCATCATTCTCCAGTGATGAATGATGAAAATTTCCTAGATCCTTTCAGGCAAAACCAGAGGTAAACTCACCCCACACACCAAACCATTTACACCTTCCTGGCTGACAGAGGGAAATTAGGGAGTAACCACACCAAGCACTCAACGCAGCACCCGAGGATTGAGAAGGGACTGCAAAATGGCAGACACAGCAGCCGGCAGCTTCGCCCTCGTCCCTCCATGGCAGCAGGAAGGGCCAAACGGCAGTTCCACTCTCGGGGTGTTCACACCAGCGGGCGATGCTAACTACGCCGCATTGCCAGCAGTTGCTCGCTCACTCCAGCTTGTCAGGGTTACGTTTGCTCTAAACTACTCCACTTTCTCGTTCCTCTGACATGCTGCCTGCTTTGGAGGTCCCATGCAAACAAATGAACCAAAACAAGACTGCATTTTCAACAGCTTTGAAAGCTACTGGCACAGGTCCTCTGAAGTGTTAAAGCAGCATTAAGGGATTACTCATTCACAGTAAACTGTCTCTGTTCTAGTGGCTTTTATTTAGCTAATTCAGATTTTTTTTCACAAGGAACAATCTGAATTCATACTCAACCCTGACCCTGCTTTGTTTTCCCTTAAAACAAAATTGCTTTTAAAACCTGTACAGATTTCTGCTGGAGTACTTGTCAACCTGCAAACAATATAGAACAAGGCTGTTTCCCAGAAAAGGCTTGGTTATTCTAGTTTCTTTTACCACATGTGAACAGCTGAAGTTAAACCAGTTACAGCCTAGTGCAGGTGTATCACTGCATAATTTAGAATCAGAGAAAAAGAAAGGTCAGATGGGAAGAAAAAACCCCACCAACCATAGCACTAGCACACAATTTATCCAAATCATGCTTAAAAGACTGTCTAAGCCAGAACTTCTGCTCCACTCCCCTTGCAGAGGAATGCTTCCAGCATTAAGACTGCAGCATCAGATTCCCCGACTCACAACTCCTGCATTCCTAGGTATGCAGAGCTCACCTTGGAAAGCAGGAATGAAGAAACTTTCCAGTGAGTCACATATTTCACCTGATGAGCACTCTGTAATGATCATTAGAGGAAACACAGACCCTGATTCCCACCCTCAAACGTTCTAACTGCAAGGCTGTTGTGCAAAGTGGCCTCCTTCCTTCTTGTTAAGTGTTTAAAAGAAGAAGATTATTGGGAATCTCCGGATGCCAAAGGAGCTTACCGTGAAAACTCCAACTTAGGTGCACGGAAGACTAGCAGGGTTGTGGAGTTTCCTGATGCCTGCCTGCCTTTCTCCTTACTGTGTGAAAGCATCAACTTGTCTTGCACGACCTGTACAAGGAGGCTCCTTATTCCAGCATCCTGAGTCCCAGGACTTAATTTCTGTTCCATTTGAGAGCACCATATCTAGCGAGGAAGCACCACTTTCTGTGCACACTCAGTTAGTTTCATTTATTACCTTCTTCAAACAGAGAATTGACAGAGAATATTTTCTAAAAATCTGCAGAAAAACAATGTTTTACACCTTTTGTGTTTACACATTTTGTGGAGGTTCCGGTTTTGCTTTACAAATCCAGCATTATGTAAGAAAATGCAGGCACTTAGCTAAAATCTTGAAAGTATACAGGATAAGATTGCTTTGAAAGTTTAGATTTAAATAATACAAAGCAGCAAGTCTGAATACATTTAATCAAGGATATTTTTGTATGCATTTGTTCACAAAATCCATATGTATTTTTTGACCTACAAATACGTTTTATTATTGTAAGTAGCTACAAGTATTCCTTGTAATCACTGAAATGCATACATTCATATAATTAAGATATTCCAGTTAATCACTATGTACTTTACCTGGATAAAGCTGGTAAGAACCACTGTGGTGCCACTTAACCAAATACTTCAAGCTATTCACTGAAAGCCATCCTTCTGAATCCATACCAAGTTCAGCTGCAACCTCCCGGAACCCATTGGGTGCAGATGAGTCTCACCGCACGGCACATTGTTCCTCTGCAACTTTGGGATAAGGCAAGCTAACGCACTTCCCCCCAGCAATTCCTGGTAGCCTCTAACACCATTCTAAACAAATCGATTCTTTACCCACATGGCTTCAAGCAGAGGAAAGCAATAGTATACTTAACACACAGCATTATAAAATGCTACATAAATAATTTAAAGTAAAGACCTTTTGCCACTGCTGCTAAAGGAACTTGAATTATTTATGTTACAGTGGAACACAGCTACAGCAAGCATGGGCTGCCAATGTAAGTGAAAAATAAGTCATATACTTGCTGGAGCAAATAATCCATCTGTATTTACAGTGTAAACAGTAGCATTTTGTTTTATTTGGATCTCACCGCCAATTTTTTGCTCTACCTTCTTTAGTTACTTTCTACAACACAGTTTTACATTATTTATTATTGTAAACATCAGATTCCTTTCAAAAAAGTATTTAAGAATGCTTTTCCTTATGAAAACTTTTCCAGGTGATGAACACTAAAACAAAAAGTCAGTAGAGACTACAGCAAAGTAGTACCTTAGGAAAAAGACATGCATATAGTATCTGTTATGCTTAAGTACGTGGAAGTAAGAGACTTCAGCTGTGTGCAACTGATGTCTGTAGGGAATAGCAGGTCACAAGTGACTTAGAGATTCTTCACAGCTCAGATACCCCACCACCTGTCTGTCTGGGAGATGAATGATGATGTACTTCTATTATATGTCCTTCGACCTTAAGGCTTTCCCTTCTTAAAGTGCCATCTAGGTATGAATAGCCAACATCAGACATAAGCTGGGGACTACTGATCATCCCCATGATGATTTAGATGGCGCAGTGCTCAAAACATCAGCCACAGCCTGCACGCTGTGTACGCACCCTCACTACTCCTACCATCAGCAGGAATGGACAGGTTCCGAGGTGGGAAGCAGGAGAAATCTGCTAATTAAACATCACTGTAGTAACACTAGAGAATAGGTGCTGCAGATTAATTGATCTATAGCAGTGCTCTTGCATCTAAGCATTATTAGTTTGCATTCTGATTGTCTGCAATTCATTAAGCCACTCAATTACAGTTAAGAGTTGCTACTGGTCAGCATCTCTGGAAACAACACTAATTCAAGTACCTATATCTTTTACAGGTTACCTATCCTGCAAAGCCCAAGTGCACAGTTTTGACTAATGAGAACCTGCCAGCCCTGCACAAGCTGAGTTACCATGTACAATAAACGCATCAAGGGGTAGACAGTTTCCAGTGCCTGACTCTAATGTAATAAAAGCCATATGACATGAGGCTTCATTGACCTTGGAAAGAAAACATACAGAGAGCTGTCATGCCTCCCACTATACTGAGGGGATGTATACAAACACATAATAATTACTTTTTACACACAAATTTTCCACTCCAGACTACAGCTTAACAATGTTCTTTATAGCACCTAGTTATATGTACAAATACTAATATCAAGATTTAGTCTAGGAAGGGAAATATGCACTGCTATTCTAATGGCTACACTGGTGCAAATTTCTCTAATCTAGACACGCCCTAAAACATGTAAATCTGTGCATCTATTAATGAATTAGTGAGATTTGAGAAGATTGGAGAAATTTCAATGCTGTGACATATTCCATAAAAGTGAAAGCCTGAAAATATAATTCAGACTTGAATTAGAGCTTTTTACTCAGTGTAGCTCTAAATGAAATTAATTAGAAATTTATTTCATTTCACTTTTTCTGGTTACAGTCTCTCAGGTTCTTCTTTTTCCAATCCACTTTCTAAGTATTTAAGCATTGATTCAACACTATTCAGTACAGTTCAGCGATGAAGAGAGAGTCCATGTTAGATATTCAGCACTAGCTGAAAAAAACAGGTCATACAACTCAGCAGAAAAATGCATATAATTTGTTGCCTGTTCCTTCACCTCTGCAACCTACGTGGCCCTTAGATTTCATGACTGCACAAAACTGTATAGAATTAGCTGTGTAAACACAATTACCTATGGAATTGGAATGAAAACAAAGTCATATTGGAAGAACTGAAAATAAATATGATCTTTAAAATAAACTTTCAGCTGGAAGCATAAAGAGCTTGAAATGACTATCATACGAGTACTGTCATGGGATCTCCAAGTTTGGATAGGCAACAGAAGTAAAATAATTTTCATTAACATGGACCAAGAATCCTCGTGGAGACAAGACACAAGTACATACCATTTTAGCTGAAAAAGACCAGTCACATTTTTTGTCCCTCAGCACCTGGAACTTAATTTAACCACATACACAAACAAAAGAAGTCTGTGCTTTGTCTTGATTTTTCTATCAAACAGGTAACATGTGAGGGGAAAAAAATACATATTTCTCCCACAAAAACACGGGCTACATTTTAGAAACAGAAAGCAGAACAGACACAATGATTTTCTGTTCCCCTCTTTTGTCACTTTGCAGACAAGACAGATACAATATAGAGTCTATCTTTATCTAGGCAGAAGTACTGTTACAGCAGCAGACTGTGTCAGGAGCAGAGAAGGAAAATACCTGACAAAGCAAGCGACCCTTTGGAAAACGGCTTTACCAAAAGGACCAAAAACAGTGATGCTTCTCTCAACTGTAGTTTTAGTATTGCAAGGAATCAGAAGTTAGGACACGATGGAGTTTTGTGAATAGTATTGCTACTTTTGCATTTACATTTGCATGTAATATAAAAAATTATCCTTTCAAAATATTTCTTCAATTTCACTGCACTAATTAGAGCAATAGTTTGCCCCCTTTTTCTTTAATAAAATTGTCTTGTACTGTTGTCAAAAGAACAGCAAAAGTAGTAATACGTATGTAAGTGAGTTTCTCCGCAGGATCAAGTGAACCAACTCTTGCCAAGCAAGACAAGTGAGAAAAGCTCTCCCTTGCGTATCCTAAACTATACAAATTCCTTTATTCCATTAATGAAGCATACTTCAACTGTTTCAATTAACTTCAGGGGTTCAGAAAAATCATCTTCTAACATTTAACAAAGCGTGGACGTTCTTTAGAACATTAAAGCCATGTTGAAATCAAAACAAACAAGCTTAGATGACATAAAGAGTTTACTTAAAACTACTCCAGAACTGCTAGAGCTCCATGCTGGGATTTTACAAGTATCAGATGACTTACCCCGTTCTCAAAATGCATCACACTATAAAGCAATTTCAACCTCAACAAATGCACCAACACAGCTTACAACTCAGGAGCTTGAGCATATCTCTTCAAAAGCAGACAGGGTATGTAAAGGGCAATAAAACAGAACAAGATTTTATCTACCATCCAACTACACGGAAGTCTACCAGCATTGCCTCTTTATTATTATGAATGAAGAAGCCTAGCTATAATAAAAACGTGCATATATAGAGAGATGCGCCACACAAAAAATTATGCAAATGAATCAGTGAGAGTATGTGAACATAATCCTGTAATATTTTTATTGGCACCGTTCCCAAAGAAGTCACAGGGCTCTGCACCACTTTGGACTCACATCGTGTAATATATCACCTTATTTACCACATGTTATGTTACTTAATGTGGAAAATTGATTCTTTTTCATTATAAAAGTAAAAACAAGCTTCAGCTTACCTCCATCAGAAACAGTTGCTGACTGTAATAAGAAAGAGAAAAATAAGCGTTACTAAAGTTTCACAACAAGTGTCAGAAATCTCCGAGCTTCACAGAATGTTTGAAGTGTTAGCTACTTTTATTATCTTATTAACAACCAGGAACATGAGAGAGGAAAATCTAAAGAAGCCAGCTGTTACTTTCACAGATTCCCCCCCACCATGAAGTTCACCACAGGCCTTTTAACCACTGTCCTGGAACTTGATCCCACTAGTACTTACTGGACAAAGTACCTCCTCCTGTGAGTAGCTACACTGATTCCAATCATCCTTCCAAGATGAACAGAGTCAATCGGTTGGTACATGCGAGAAAGCAGGTACCTTCAAAGTGACCCGCAAAGACTTAAAATGAAAACACCACCTCATATACTTCATTTTTCTGCAATATCCGGAGACATGTGGAGTCAAAATTAAAATTCAGGTATTTTGTAAATCAGATTACTCTGAAAACTTCCCCGCTGATGACTTCCAACTTCCACAAAACCAAAAAGATGTGTGTTTCCAATAAGCTAGGTAAGAACTCTTTATCACCTTTACTAGTCTGTTACATCAAATTTTCAAGGACAACTAGTCTTCTAGTGAAATGTTGAAGTTTATGTGTTTATCTGCTCTAAAATTTTCACCTTTGATTACAAATTACCTCAAAGCAGCTAACATTTCTGTAAAACCAAGCAGGTGACCACTTCACAAACGTGTACTCCAGAGCTTGCACCTTGACACTCAGCTGAGTGAAAAACTAGAAGGGCAGATGACTTCTAGATTGACATTTGTATTGATTTTTAATGGCTACTATTACTATTTAAATTTGGGGAACCTTTTCTTGGTCATTTAAAGTCTCCTTGAACCTTTAAATAACTTTCTAAATAGTTAAAAAGAAACTCTCTTCTTTTGCACTGCGCTTTAAAAAGCTAGAGAAGAATGCCCTATGTATCTACAGTATCTCCAAGATGGAATAGACAAGGAAGAAAAAAACCATACATATACACACAATGCAAGAGAAAAGCTGTCTCTCCACAGTTTGTCTGCATTGTCCAGCCTTGGCAACAAACACTCCCTCTGCTCCTCAAAATCCACAAAAACTTCACTAATCTTTAAAAGAATAGTATCTTTTCCTTCCTTTCCTTTTCTACTTCATCGCAGGATCTCATACTGCTGTTAACACCATCTGAAGAATATCACTTGTTCTAAACTGTTGTGGCCTCATCACTCACATCATCAGCAGAGGATCTGATCTCCTTTTTAATGCAAGTATTCTGGAACTTTCAAAGTCTAAACTAGTCTCTATTGACATCATCCCTCTGGTGCTAGTTCAGATAAACACATATACATCTTTCTTGGAAAAGATCAAAAAAAATTATGGCACCACTTCTTTAACTACACAAAAATAAATGCTTCTGAATCCGTGAAGCATAATAATCTAATCAAAAGTGTACCCAGGCCTCTCACTTTTTTTAATAGCACTGTTTCAGGTATCAAAAAAGTACTTCTGTTTTGGGTACAGTTCTTCAGTGAGGCTTAGGACATCTTTTCTACTTCTATTTTGAATGTCAGTCTAGCAAGCATATTATGCATTCAGAAGCCGTAACTTAATTCATGTTTGTAATTTAGAAAATTTAATTTACATTACTTAACTCCGTTTTATAAATATGATTGCTTCTAATTTCTTATTCGCATACTGTACAGAGCAGCTAATGAATAAACAATTCCAATGTCATTTCTCAAAGAATGAAGAAAAGGATGACTCAAAGTGAAGTAGTAGTATCAGTTTACACAGCAGACGGAAAAAAAAACTTTCAAAATATATACATTTTAGGAATGGTCATTTACTTTGGCAGCTTGCATGAATCTAGATTCAAACACCAAGTACAATTCTCCTTCATGTCTTTGAAAGGTATCAGGTAAAATGAACAGGATTCTCCTGATAGTAAAAGGAACATTTGCTCTACCATTTTCAAAAACTGGGAAGTCAACTATTTAAAATGTCATTTTAAAGGAAAAATGGTGTGATTTCATAGAAAAGTTCAAACATTACAGTAATAGTACCACTTCATTAAGTTTCTATGGACAATGAGATACAGTTTTTCCTCAATCCATTTAGCATAAATTAATGCAGTGAGGTTTCTACACACCATGGGTTGGGTTTGTGTCTTTATTTTAAATGCTTTGGCTAATGCACATTACATTACATCTGTCAACATCATAAAATCTCTCCAAGCAAGGCGTCAGTAATTATTATGTTTAAACATTAAAAAATCACCCATAGGAAGAACAGAATTCTTATCTAAATATCAACCACCTATATCTGTGCTATTAAGAAATTTCAAATTTCCCTTTGGTTTTGATATATGCGAACTACATGGTATTTTTTGTACATTACAGTGTCACTAAAACTACCCACCACATTCCAAGAATTATCAGTTTACTTCTGTAGATCACAGAATAAAATTTATTTTAAGAACATTTCTTTAAATACATCTATGTGACTGAACTAAATCCACTTAAGTCTACAAAAACAACTAGAAACTAAAGCTTATAATTATTGTGTAAGAATTTACAGCAATATGTTCAAAACATGTTTGTGAGTACTTAGGAATCTTGATATAAACCTGTCAGAAACTGCATGCAGTCCACATTCAGACAAAGAAGTTTCTCTTCTAAACTGTTCAGCTGAAACTTGTCTAGATTTGCCCAAAGGTGTAAGCTGCAAGACCAGATTTTTTTAAATACTATGATGATCTCATTTTAAAAATTCACTATATGTTGGGGGCTGTTTTTCATCCTTCAGTGCTCACGCTTACCACCACTGGAGGCTCCTCAGGACAGAATTTGATCTACTAAAAAGTTTTATTATTTGCTGAAATTTAACACTTACCATATAGATATTAAGAACTATCTCTTAAAAAAATATATGTATTAAGAAGCCATAAAATTGAACAGTTCCTGTATGTGGCCTTTTCTGAAAGAAACAAAGGGTGAGGCACAACCCTGTGCCAGTTAGGGCTAATGTGAAGATTAAAAAAAAAGTATATAAGTATTTCACTCCAAATGACAGGACATATATGTATTCATTTTGTGAATGCACATATGAACTATCACCCAGAGATAAAATCTAATTATATTCAACCCTCAAATCTTTCACAACCAGATAAGAACTGAAATTAGTTCTTCAAATTACCCTGACTTCCAAATTTGCTTAGGAAAAAGCCCATGGAATATGCCAGGAGTCCAATGGTAACAAGCTACCAAAATTTTTAAAATAAATCTAGTTTAGGAAAACTAAAATGTCTTCCAGTATCTCTCTTCATGGGAACTCTGGCTGCTTCTCTAGCTGGATTAGCAGCTGAGGTACCCAGACACAAACACGCACCCCGCAAAGGTGGAGGATGCAACTCTCTTCCCCAGGCTTCAGGGCAAGATCTCAACCCCTGGGATCCAGGCAAGGAGCTCAGTGCCAAGGCCAGCAAGCTGAACAGTGAATTCCCAATTACCATACACCATGAAAGATGTTCTAGGTCTCTACAAACTGGCAAGTGCTGCAGCATATATTAGATAGCATGAAGTTCTAATTAAGAGTAAACATAAAATTTCTCTTTGTATCATCTCTCTTTGCTAGGTGGAAAAACCAGAAGGGGCCATGAGTTTTTTGATGTCGCGTTCAGGATCTGCTTGCAACAAATCTGAAAGACTATTAGCTTACTATAATTAACATGGAGAAAACTACTTTGTGAGTACTTCAACTTATTGTTCCAGAACAGAAACAGACAACATAGTATCTCGCACCAACAACAGGGTAAAAAGGGAGAGAGGGCATAAAGGCGAATAATTCATAAGGCTGAAACAGCCTGTATCTTTTACCTTTCACGGTCTATAACCTGCTACCTGTGTGCACCACTGCATGAAACTAGTCTCATGACATCTTTCAGTGGACAGAAATTCTTATCCAGAAAACCCACTTAGTTCCATTTTACATGGATCAGGTCCCAGGAAACTAAGTACTGTCAAAGTCTGACATAAAGCCATGAGGCAGAAAACCCAAAAATATCCTACCCGTATCCCAGATATTACACTGAGCAAATAAATCCATGTGTACAGACTACCCAGGTAACACAATGCAAAAACGTCCTTTTTCTCCACCTCAGAATTTGTCATTCAAGTCAAAGTCATGCTCAAGTACTTGAGACGAACAAAAGGAAAGACGGGGATACCGGGAGGGGTGACACATACTAGGAAATGCCAGGCCTTAGCAATAAAATGGAACAACATGAAATCATCTGTGCTAATAGAACGTGGGCGAGTGCCTTCCTGAGTCAAAAAAGACATACATATTTCCAACTCCTTCTGAGATGCGGAGGGATAAAACCTCTAAGGAGAGTGAAGAAGCATTCCACTCTCGTACCCCAACCATGACAAAATCACTGACTAAACAGAAACATATATTTCTTTCCTGGGCATCCAGAAAAATTCAGAGAAAAAGTGATTAAGAATGACCTCTTTATATGTCCTTTCTAAAGCACACTTTCTTCCAATACAGGCATCGACTTTTTGCTGCATCCAAAGAATTCTCTGACTGCTGCTTTCAAAATCTGTCAAGACTTACCTAGTACAATATTACACTACACACCATTTTACAAAAGCCCCTCTAATTAAGCCTTTCAGCTTGGAAAAGCATACCTAGCTCCACCACTCTTCTGAACTGATTTTCTCATACGATTTCAAAATTCAAAATAAGTTTGGAAAACTTGTTGTGTTCTTTAAGAGATGAAAGACTGAAGATTTAGTGACTGAGTAGAAATAGCCAACTTTCAAACATTCTGTCACTCAGCTCAGGGAAAGCCTATCACTCAGTCAATTCTTTGCTTCCATCCAGCTCTGTTCAAGCTCCTTACTAAATCACCTGAAGCAACTTCTCCTTTTGCCAAGGTATGAATTACAAAGCGAGTCCCTAGATCTTAAGTCATGTTACTCCAGGACTTACATTACATACATGTATTTTTATCCTTTTAAATACATTACAGCATTAACATTGTACAAATGCCATGAACCCAAATGATCTCTGGGAGTGAGATCATGTCTCAAAATATACTAAACCATGTTCTAACATTTCAAATAAAAAATAAAGCCATATTACTTATAAGTTATTGCTAGGTTTCCTTACTAATAATCTCAAATGTATTTCTCACCTGAATATTCGAGTAATATTATTTTTACCCTCGGTTCAAAATATTATGGCAATTGGTTTAAAGATCTAGAATTCTGAGAAGGATGCCCCTTCAGAATGCAAGTTAAAGGATGACTATTACATAATTCATCTTTTCTGCCACCAAAGAAGTGCATTTATAATAATTAATACAATAGTATTACAGATGCAAGAATTCCAAAGGAAAAAAAATACAGTACAAGTACTGTACAGTAATTTTACTGAATACATTCTTCTCTGAAAGTTAGATATTTTTGTCAAATATTTAAATCTACAAAAACAACAAATGAACAGTAAATGACGTGACATTTGGAATTCCTTTAAGAAATAAATGTTCAACTTTTTACCCCAAACAAAACCAACTTTATCACATATAAACACTGTGGCTTAAATGCAAAATCCACCCTTAAAATTATTTTTATAAAGATATATACAAAATGCATACAGTTTTACCTAAAGATATAATACTGATATAATGGTACAGAAAGCACACACAAAATACACAGCACAAGTAAAAACTAGGCACAGATTATAAACATACTGATTTTTTAGCTTTATACATATTGGGCACAGTTCATAAATACATCTCAAAATCTGAATGTTAGTTGATAAATAAGACTGTCTTTACTCTGATAATAAAATCCAATGTTTGCATTCACAAAAGAATTTTAACTCAAATACTTTAAAGTAAAAAAAGCTTAAGGGCTAAGCAAAAAGCATTCTAAAGCTGATAACATTCTTCTCTAATTTCTTGCCAATAACAATAGCCTGTTCTAATTTCTCACTGCAAGGATGCCTTGCTTTAGCTAAATATAATTCGTATCACTTACCCGCTCTTCATAAGAAACGGCAGTTATTTTTCCTAACAGTACTCTTCCTAAATTCATCTTCACTTAATATGGAAAAAGCATTTCCTTAACACATCAGCTTCTGAAAGATTAAACTAAAAAATTCAACCCTGTTCCATGCCTGTACATGCCAGTAAAGTTTAAAGGCATTTCATATGAAGTTCTATTTTACTCCCTTTATGTTACCCATAGCAACAGGCCAATGCAGGAAGCTGTGGTTCGTCAGGGATTCAGATTAGATCTCAATTATCTCTCACCAGAAAAGCTAGATCATTTTATATAAATCACACTGATCGTATTTTAAAACGTTTCCTATAACAAATCAGGAAAATAAAATGATGTTGAATTGTGGGATAGTCCTGTATTCAATAAAACAGTTTCCAAGGCAGTTTTCAGAAAAACATTAGTTAATCACCCTAACATTAGTTATAGAAACATTTACATAGTAAACCACTATTTTCAGAGGTTTACATAATGAAAGCCAGAATAAAGTAGGACCTCAAACAGTCTATTCTGCTTAACTTTTGAGTGGTTAACACTATAAATTGCCTGTAAAAATCCTTATTACAAGGAAACCTGGCATATTTGGTTAAACCTAGGAACAGCCCATTGTCACTAAAGACAAAATTCTCCTTTCAGAAACCAACTGATATTCTGCTCTTCCCTCCTCACTACACAAGCCTATGCTCAACCGATGTCAAGACAGTTCTGAGCACAGAGCCTTAGGAACAGAGAGCAAAATAGGTTACTTGTAATGTAAGAGGGAAGTGCTATTAACTTGCCTGTGAGAGCAACATCTTCAAGACACTGTATAAGGAAAGTATAGGATTTCATGAAGTTTGCTACTATTCACAACTAAATAGCAACAGGACCTAAAGCATTCATCACTGTTATTTTTCAAGCAATCAAAATACAATTTTCTGCTAAAAATAAACACCAGAATTGCAAACTGGGAATGATTAGTGGGCATTCTTATGCTAGTGGGATGTCCTTAAAGCCAAGGTGGACTTATTAGCAGTAGTTTAGGAAAGAGGAACCTTCTGCATTTTTAAATGCAGCATGTGGAATCCCCCACATCCATACAGTTCCTAGGTCAAGCCCCTAGTATAAAAATAATCCTATGAAGAAGGCAGATATTCCTCTGAACTTTATAGAGAGAAAATCAAGCAGAAAGAAGAGCCTTTACTGAAGTTCTCACAAGACTGGCTTGCAAAAGACAGTCCAAGTCTGCATATCTTCTCATTTTTGGATTTGAGATGAAGAGACTTAGTTAACAGAAAAACATGATTTTCTCAGTTTAGTTTAGAGTGATCAGAGATTTTAAGTGAATTGCAAATGAAAATGGACACATCACGCTTTAACAAGCATTCCAGAGACACAAGCAAATTGCTGCAATGGACGAAATTCATTTTATGATTGATTACTTGTTCGAATAGGCACACCACCGCACTTAAGAACAGTGTCTTCTGCAAGTATTTAATGCCATGCAGAAATGCGATGGAAACAAATGGGTGGGTAGGTAGGAAGGAATGTGCTTTACAAATTACACCCTCCATTATTTTAGGACTTGGGAAGCAAATCCCCTATGGTACTTGCACAGCACAACAGTTTTACTCTATGTGGATAAGTATCAAAATTTTATAATTCTATGAAGAAAAAAATGCTAGAGCTGTTTATAAACTGTATATGGCTTGACACTAAACCCAGTCGGACGCAGCATGTATTTTCACTTTCAATACCTTAAACAAACAAACAGCAACAACATTAGAAATACGCAGGTGATCAGGTGCATAATAATCCTCACACTGGACGAATAAGGAAAAAGGACAAATAGATCAGAAATGCCTAGAGAACTTTCCTGTGAACACCCCCCGGGGCAACACAAAAAAGAACTTTCATCAATAGTGCTGACTTAGCACTCAACCTAAGTCCTCTAGGAATCACCTAGAAAGACCAAATATACCAGTAGAGTTTAACAGTTGTGTATTCACCCACAAGAGCGCAAGAGTCATTAAGAGAAAAACAACCCCACATGCAATGGGATGTAGTGGCAAGGCTAGCAATTCACCACAGCCACCGTTGCAAACACTGTGTGTGGGCAACGCTTTATACATTCTAGGCACTCATACTTGGCATTATAAACTTAATAATCCCTTAGTTTAAACAGACCTTTAGAGTTGTTGATTTTATTTCATTGAACTGAGCGTTGCACGTCCACATTTTTTCCATACAGTGACTCTGCTAATACTGCAAATAAGCTCTACCAATTAGACAGTACCAGTTAATGATAATGGCTATGAAACATCACGTGACTCTGAAAGCCTTTTAGAAAAGTAATATCCCTCTACATTTTCACAGGTCACTTCAGCAGCTGCCAGATTCAAAACCTCGTGATTTTGTGCACCATACTTGTAAACCAGGCAGGCAACTCAAAGTTCAAAGGTCAAAAGCAGAAGAAATGTTAATTTGCAAAGCTATTAATGGAAAGTGTTAAAATATGACACAACAGCTTTAAAAACCTTATTCAGATATACCAAAGACGACATTTGTAAACCCACATCCATCTGCTTAGAAGCTAAACTGTGGGAAGGGGTAGAGACCCCAGATACGGTTGATCTGTTTTTCTCTTCTACCCTCCCTCCACTCCCTGCTCTTATTTTGTTTCATACATTTGTTTTCAGAGTAGAAAAAGCTGAAGAAAAAGACAGAATGACAGGAAGCCTGGATAAGTTCTAACTTGTCAAAGGAGGAATAGGATTTAATATATTCCTGACTCCTAAAAGAAGAAAACACACACAAAAATGCCAGGCAACTAGAAAGAGGCAATCCCCTGGACTAGCTCCTAGTCACACAAATTCCTAAAGGAAACTGGACTTTGGCAGAATGCACTACCAAAAATCTTAAATCTCATCAAGTATTTCTTTTTTTATCTCACATTAAAGAAAGTAACAGCTACTTGCATCAAAGCCAGAGAAAAAAAAAAATCTGTTAAAAATATGATTTAGCTCACTGACCCTAGATACTGAAATAAAAAGCAGGAGTATCAAAGCCTACACACAAATTAAGAAAACTTTGCTGTGAGTCTTTTTTCCTAGTTCTCCAAATTTTCTGTAATTTGTCTAGACATATTTTTGTCAATGATCTGTCAGCTACTCAACAGGAAACAGACCCCATACATACTACTGATTAAAAGAAGGAGGATTCTCATATTTACAACACTGTGGTTTCCCTCTATCAATTTTACAGATAGAAGTCCTTTCTATTCCAAGGTGCTAGTAAACGAAAAACACTTTCAAGCCAAACTATTTGGAATTTATTCGTTTATAACTAACTGAAATACAAGCTGCCTTGTTAAATCCCAAGACTTCTCACAGAATAAACTCAGTGAAGCAAGGGCCTGGATGGAAACTGCTGTTCCGAGTGCCCCCTGCTGTCTGCCTGCACTTCTGAGGCTGCTGCGGACACTTCCAAGTGTTACATTCAGGAAGAGCTCCCATCCAGAAATCTACTCTAAAAAACAAACATTTGGTTTTGAAAGCTGGATTGTAAACTTTGAAAAATACTTCTGTAGAGCCTGACTGTAAATTGACAATAAAAAAATACACTTTTTCACAAATAATTATAATTTTTTTTCCTTCTGTTGATCAACATTTTAAGAATACTGAATTCTCTCCAGTAATAAAAACATGCAGAAACAGCATAACTTGCCCATTCAGATGGAAGGTGACTTAAAGCTCAACAGTGAATTAAAATTAAATTACAAATTAAGGATGATATGATTAAATGACAGATCACTGAAACACATTAAGCCGCTTCTGAATTTCCTACTGCTGCAGATGGAGCCTCTAAGAATCAATAGATTCTGAGGAAAACAATGTAAAACCGAGCATGAAAACTACTAATTTTTAAGTAAACAATGCAAATATATCTTCCTAAGTCTTGTGATTTATTTCTTTTCCTTTCCATTTTAAAAAATGATAGTTTTGCTGCTATACTTCTAGCATTAAAGACAACTATATTCCAAGATATACAGACATACAGCATAACACTCTAATGTCAAAATTTGATAATACAGCTAGGACCTGTACTTACAAAATATGTGTTTTCTGAGCAACAAGAAGCTAAAACTGGTCTCAAGCCTCTAGACCTCAGAAATTTTCTCATTTATTTTCAGTTATTTTAATAACTCATACCATCTGGATTCTGTTTTATTGGATAAAAATCCATCTGGAAGAAAAATCACTTTAGCTGCACACCTTAAACAACCACTGTAACAATTAGAAGGTAACTTACAACTTTAACATTACATTCTTGCTTCACGAAAATACATGTGCAAGTATAATGAAAAGTAAAAGTTTTATAAAAAACTTAAAGAAAAGTATCTGTATATCTACCATATTCACTCCACATTCTAAAAACAATACAATGCTAAAGAGAGATTTAAAACATATCTATAAAATTGGTGTATTCTTAATTCATAATAGAGCTTATATAGAAAGTCAACTGAAATACTTACGAACTTTGTCTCTTTCAAACCTCATTGAATCCTTAGAAGCATTATTTATCATATTTCACTGCAAGATTTCTTAGCTCGGAAGATTACTCATTAAACCATATTCCTGTTTTCTGTTCGCTTTAGACAAACAAAACTTTATACTTACAGACACTTGACTATCAGTAAAAGTTTTCTCCATGTATAAATAGTTTAATAGCTCATTGTTAAGAAACAGTCCCTTCAACTTTATTATTATGTTCTCTCTGAACACATATTTACTTCTTCCAGAGTCCAGTAAAAAAATGAGGCTTCTCTGTCTGTTGCCCTATCAACACCTCTCCCATTCTCCTCCCTCCCCAGCACATTCTCCGCCCTCAATACTAGTTCTGTATCTTCTCATCAAAAGGAACAGGCAGCTTTTAAAATGTTGTTCAGGCAGGTCCTGTGTAACAATAAAGCTTATGTACAGACAACAGCATGCTGCCGAGGAAGCTGCTAATATAAAATGCACTCACTGAGGGCCTACAGGACACTGTCTTCATGTTTGTCCAAACTTGTTTCAGCATTGAGTCAACATTGTTTTTGCCGCCAAAGTATTCTCTTTTTTAATACATTCCCCTTTGATGAGGATGTTATCTGAATGAACTAGGTCATCAATCCCTATTAAAAATACTTATACTGTAATCTAAAAATAGCACTTTTTTAAAAAAAAAATGTTAAAACTTGTAAGAATCACAGCAACTTTCTTTCCGTTTCTGGCATGCAGGTACGTGTCTCGGTGTGATTACAATCATATGTACGCATATTACGCAATCTATCCCATCCCACCAAAATGTTCCGTGTTCTTTTGAGTAAGCAGGGCATTGGCATTTACAAGGATCACGTTCCCAGTGAAACACGATTCACGTAATTTTCAATACCACACCTACTCTCCAGACAGACCAGCAATAGCTGTGTATTTTCAGAAAGAAATGCACACACTTTCTGCCCAAACAGTAATGTTTAAACACCATCCTTCTGCAGTTTCTTGGTCCAGAATGAAACAGAGGATGAATTTTTACTGTATATTTTTCAGTATCAGAAGAATGATGAAAAGTTTGGAGGATTTAATATCAAACAAAAAGCAGTAGCTCATGTAGTAGAAGCTCCACAGGTGATTGCCTTTTTTTTTTTTTTTTCAAACTTGACTGGACTGATAAATCTATGAGGACAGTGAAAATTAAATGTTACCAGCTCCTAGCCAAAATCCCAGCAGTTTAATCATGGAGATAGGGTCAGAAACAATTCACAGACAGCTACAATGCTACCATTTGTGCCCTATATATTCTGTGATTATACTCTAGAAATACCAATTCAGTTCATTAAATAAGGCCTTAGTTCATTCCCTAACATTAACCAGATCTCACAGAGCAAAAATGCCTCCTCACCGCCATTAGCACGAGACATGACCAAAAGACAAACCAGGTAACAGGAGGAGCAGCCAAGAGAGGGCAGGGACAGCGGCATGAAACCAGCCACCCAGCTCCTCCCTCCCACCCAGAATTACGCGGGCAATGTGGTTTGCAGCAGCAACTCTGCCCAGGAAAGCCACAGGTGCCCTCTCCCTCAGACAGCTGTAGCACACATGGTAAATGCTCCCAGAGCCCACGGCAGTTACACCACGCCAGGAGATACGACGGTCAGCAAGCCCCCCACTCTGCAAACAAACAGGTTTACACCAAGTGTAAGGTAACGCAGCTTCCTCTGCCCAGAGGACAATCCATAATTCCACAGTTAAGGGGAAGCCATGTCCATCCTTTGGGCTAAGAATGTAAGAATCAGTTCAAAATACAGGTTTATCAAACCCAGTATTATTTCCAGTAGTGGCCACACATGGATGTCAGCTGACGAGTAACACAGTGCAACATATAGGACACTTCCCTGACTACATTCTCCCAGACTCCAGGTACTTTTAGTTCAGGACATTTCCTGAACCTGGTGTGGCTTGTCTCCTTAATAATCCCCTGTGGCTCTCTTTTCCAAATACTTGTCCACTTTGCCCCAGGACATGCAAATTTCTTGCATCCACAGCATTGGGTGGTGAGGCGTCCCACAGACCAACTCACCTCCTGCATGAACAATCGTGTTCTTCTGTTTGTTTTGCTCCTGGCTCCAGCTACCTTTAATTAATGGTGTTGACTTCTTGTCCCGAAGGAGACAGTGAGCAGCCAACCCTAACTACTTTTTCTATACCACCTATGATTTTGTACTTCTGTTACGCCTTCCTGAACCTTTTCTACTTCTAACATATCACAACCTTTTTGAAACAGAGAGACCAGAACGTAACATTCAAGGTGTGGGCAAATCACAGATTTATACAATGGAATCATTATGTGGTTATTTCCTCTATTCCTCCCCTAATAATTCATAACATATGATTTTGTTTCATTGCTACTGTATTGAGCTGATGTTTTCATGCAACTGTCTCTTCCAAGTTAAAAACCTCCCTTCTGAGAGGAAACAGCTCAGAGACGTGTACGTATCATTTGATACTTGAAGTTAGGACTATTTTGCCTCATTTGCATTGCTTTACATTTATCTGCATACATTTTCATCTGCCATTTCATTGTCCAGTCTTATAAAAACAGACTTCTCTCATCTTCAGAGACTGCTCATGTCCTTATTACCTTGAGTAACTTCACCTCACTGCTCACCTTCGTGGGAGGAGCCTTAAGAGATGCTCTTGAATCAACAACTGTAACATAAGAAACTGAAGCAAGGGCCAGCCTTAAGCAGCAGGTTATTCTGGGTTTCAATACTAGACCCCAGAGCTTCAAGCTATTACTCTGCCTCAATGTCAGGGGGTTAACAGGCCTCATTAATTTGATCCAGGAGAGCACAGAGTTTTAGTTCAGAGAGAGCAAGCCCATTTTTAAAAGAACCCTAGGTACCAAAGGTTATGGAGAAAGACAGCCCTGAGAGGTTGCCCACCTACCAAAAGTCTCAATCCAGAAAGCACTGACTGTTTCATCACTGCGCAAAGAAACCAGAACCAAAGAAATCAGAACCAAAGGAATGGAGCCAAAACCAAGGTCTCATACCTTACATTGCCGAACTAAGGGATATGACCTCTCTGCAGCTTCAGGTGGTTACCTTAACTTGTTCACCCTGGCTGATCCTTGTAGTTCCACAGACATGACTGCATCAGATATGTTGACAGCTTATGAATTCACCTGTGTCCGTTCAATCACACACCTTAAGAATGTCGATACTGGCTACTGACAAGAAGTAAGGCCTGCTGCCTGAAGATTTAAGCAGAACACAATTTCTCAGCTAGTCCCTGAAAGCATACACTGTGCCTCTGGTTCTGTGACAGAAATTGGCTTGTGTTGGAGAGCCAAGCCCACAGGCAATAAAGCTTGGACAGTGCTTGAGTGGCAGGGTCAGACAATGTACTGATTGCTTCTTCCGGGAGAAATTTCTCCACACAGTGCCAACTGTCTTTGCACACATGGGGACTGAATTCCCTACGGAATCCATCCAAGGCAACACTGTTGGTTTCTTCTCAGGCACTGAAGTATGGGATGAGCGTTGCTATGATGAGCACTGCCACATGCACCTCACAAAGAAAGCAGAGATGAGATCCAGCTCTCAGCACATTCTCTGACTACTCCACTTTTTACATGCAAATTTACATAGCAAATTTCTCCAGAATCTGAAGAAAATAACCCAAAAGCTGTCAAAAAGAATAAACAGTAAAATTACAAAAGTATGGTCACTTTACCATTATTCTCAGTGTCTTGAAAAAAAATCTCACAATTTAAGATTCTGGATTGTATCTAGAAATAAGTATCTCCAATTCACGATAAACAAGAGGTTACACACAGCTGTACTCATCTGTCGACCAAGCCACCTTTGTCAGATACTTTACAAAACTGTGTGAAGAACATAAGAACTTTCCATGACAAAGTCTGTAAACAAAAAGAAAACTGAGAGCACATATCGGTAATCTTTTAAACATTATGATACCATATAAAATAACAGCAAAGAATTAAGTTTAATGCCAGTGCACAATCTGTGGAAAAAATAAATAGATGTATACTGCTAGCATGATATTGTCCTCCTTTAGGTAATAACAATGGATATATCTAAAGTACCTCATAAGATCACACATGCCAAAGTAAAAGAATGAAGAAGATCCTCTACAATACGCTGAAAAGTGTGTTAAATTCTTAACAGAGCAGTCTAGAGAACCAAAAGTGAAAAAATGATGCTCCTGGAAATCTTTAAGGCACATTAAGAATGATGTCAGCAAAAACCAAAAAGACTAAGGGACACCATAGGCATCATCCAGAACCAGATGACTGTAGCCTACAGACACACTGGGTCTATCTGTACATAGATATATCATCTCAAGATGAGCACCATAAGGTACTGCATAGTTGCAAAGACAATTGGTGCTTCGTGGCCACTATCACACCACCAAGCTCTCCCAACCTCCCACCAGTCAAGCTGGTTGCATTCAAACTGCTGCTGGGCACGGTGATGCTAGCTATTAGGGCTAACCTCTAAACCATGTCCGAAATCACTGGAGAAAATGAACTCGTTGGCTTAGGATGAAGCCACATAAAAGGCAACTCTAACAGTGTGACAGTACAAACATCGCAAGCCCCTGCCTGCCCAGTGCCCCGGCACTGTTTCATTTACCCGCGCAGGTGTGCAGCCGCTGTGCAGCACAGCAGAGAAACCACTCCAGCCAGGACTGTAACAAAGGTCTCAACAGAGCAGAAACCACTGAATACTTTCAAAGCCTTACTGATCAGATCCATGACCACGTATGCTACAGTAATTCAAGGAAAAGAAACCAACGTTTAATGTCATGACTAACTTATGCTATTTAAAGCTATATAGTACAGTTCAGCAATAGGGTCTGAGCTATTACAGCAAGTGACTGTAAAATCACAAAGCACACACCTTGTGCTTTGCACTGTTCTAAAAGCTGACCCCGGTGGCACACTCCAAGAAACAGGAGCCGTCACTCGTCGCCACTCCTCTGAGCCACACCAGACAGGTTCTAGCAAAGGGAAAACAGAAACAAAGAACCTAGGCTGCGGTCACAGATCCACACGGCTTTCAAAACAGCAGCGTTAGGGGCTGGGCTGTGTTAGCACCCAGGCTGCAGAATATCCGTAGACGAGACAGGAGTAGCCCTTTAGGAACTCTATTATTAACATGCTAAAAATACAGAACTACCTTTTACATACAAAAATGGAGATTTTATTCTTTCATACAATTTTATTTTGAACTGGCCTTTTCTCCACCTTCATGCAAGCAGACAACAAAATTGTCAATTGGTCAGTTACACCTTAGATAAAAATTAGGACAAAATGCATGAAAAGATGCAATACTTAAAGGTAGTACACAGTGGAAGCTGTGTATACTGGCAGCCCGTGACAAGTCATCATAGCTTAAAAAAAATTGGTGAAACCTAAGACAAAAAATATACATTCTTTTCAAACTTTAAATTCACAATTACAAGATGAGAATAAAGAGGCCTCTTGATTTAAATCACATAATTATACTAGCCATAGTGGTGGTGGTGTGGCCATGGTGATGATCTGAGAACATCAGAGAAGCAAGCTCTGCAGGGAGAGTTCATGCTTTTTATTAGATCAACTGACAGGGTGGGAAAAGTTTGGGGCATGTTTAGCTCTTCTTGTCTGATTTTCCTAGTATACGAGTTGGTCTAATATAAGCTATTATCTCCCTGTGTAAGCTTTGTCTGATTATTTAAATAAGTCAAACAAAGACAGGTACCCACTTAAAAACTCATTATTAAGTCAAATGAGCATTTAGGGTTTTTTGCCACCCACAGATGCCAAAGCTAATATCCAGCAGAGACATGTCATTCATTAGTATAAAAACCTCATACCAAAGAGATGTGTTGTATGCTTTCAATTAGCAGATGAAATGTAAAAGAAGTTGCTTCAGTGGAATTAACAAAACACAAAAAACCCCAAGCATTATTATCTATAATAACAGCTAATAACACTATATTATTAACAGTTATAATTAAGATAGAACATGCTAACAAAATTCCTCACACTGATTTTTAAAAGGAATACAGGATACATTCCAACTTTGAAAAATTACTGAACTCTAGAAATTTGATCCAACAAATGTTCTTTTTCATATAGGATATAGCTTTAAGGACTCCGAAACAGTATGAGGACAAGAAGAAAAGCAGCAACAGCCATATTTTTTTGTCCTGATATTTAACAGTTTTTAATTTTAAAAAGATCTCCACATTAAAAGATTATTTAACGGTAGTCAAAGAGCTTGACACTTCTTTGCTTAAGATACTACATCTCTCTTGATACTATTCTGCCCTATTTTTAACCACAGAGAAATACCAAAGTACAAGTGCCACAATGATTTTCAGGAAACACAACAGCTTTGAATGTTCTCCTTGGTGAGGAGGAATCTAAATTTGTTGACTTCAAGGGAATACCGCAAGGGACCCTCATTTTTACAGTTTAAATTTAAAATCAAGATACAAATGCAATGAACTATAGTTGAAAGTCTTATGGAATCTGGTTCCAAAACTGTTGATGAGTAAAAGGATTACTCTGTTTAATGTAAATTTTTACAAAGGCAGTGTTCTAGTCTCTGTAGTCTCACAGAGTCACCCTTACTGTGTTTATAAATCTAGAAACAATGTCTTTCCCAGGACAGAATCATGCAAGAGGATGAGAGTAGTGGCACTTACCTACACGGAAGAAAATTAGCAAGAAAGATAGGGTCACGCTCTCTTATTAGTCCAAATATTAAATACTCCTAAATCATGGCAAGTTCCATATAGCCTAAGCTACACCTTGCAGATACGAACCAACAAGCATGCTATAAATTAAAATTGGTGGAAATCACAGAATTTTAACACGGTTGTTAATGGATGCTACTTCATAATGACAAATGAGTCACACAGGAAAATTTTTTACTTCATACAAAATAGGCATCTGTCTGTTCTTAACAAAAACAGGTTTCTTGTAATTTAATAAAGAAAAAGTTCTAAATACATTTCTAGAGAAAACAACGTAATTAAGGCATATACTAGACACTAATTTTCTGAATTGAGTTCCAGCTTACAAGATAATCAGTCCTGGTATGAATTAGCACAATTTCCATAGTTCATAAATAAAATTTTGTATTTTGTGTTTTGTGTGACATTTTCTGTACCATAGTCTTAGCATAATTTTGCAATCTCATCCTATTTTGATCCCTGCAGATTTAAAATAATCTTGTATACAGGTTCTACTAGTTAAAACAGCATCTAGAAGTTAATCCTACAGACTTATCTTTTTTTTTCTGTGTATAATACAGCCTCTTCAAGTAAGAGGAAAATGCTTAAGGAGGGAAAACTGTATCATTACAGCTAATTCTAACCTTATAAGAATATTGTCTGTGCATGTATAACAAGCCATAATCCAACAATTTAGAAGAAAAGGTAAAACAGTCTCCTGCAAACACTGTTTTGATTTATTAAAATAATATGTATTAAAATATGTTTCATACTTGGATAGATTTAAAGAAAACTGCAAAGAAATCACGCCACCTTATGGCAGAAGATAGCAAAACTGACAGCTAGCATTTCACACACTACCGCTCCAAAGACAAGAGGAGCTAGTTCATACTTTCACAAAAAATCCAAATACAACCTTCTTCAGACCCAGAAGCAAATGAACAGCGTTCAGCATATACCCATAAAGGAAACTGCGGGGAACCTACTTACACTGCTCAATTTAGAAGACTAAGCTGGATGCCAGCAGCAATCAAACCCAGAGAAACATATTCATTTTCAGACTTCGTGTTTGGGTTAGTACCTTATCCATTCTGCTAAGATAACTGGAAAGAACACAACAGACACCGAGCAGCCTATATAATATGTTCACGATCATTATTCCAAAGGTGGAGTCTCTAAGAACTTCCTGGTATTGTTATTTCCTCTTCCAGCAACTCTAAATAGATGGCCTGAAATAGTCTAAGCACGTAGTAACAACATTTTGTTCTGCTACACTTAGTGTAACAGTACTTGGAAAAAGCGCTGCAGTGGCAATGTTAAAGTTAGAACCAAAATCGAAATGCCTCAACAATATTTTACTTTGACTTATAAAGTTCTTGAAATTCTTCTGTGGGTTGGTATTTCTCCTGGTGGCTTGGATATCACTCTCTAATAGCATGCAGAGGGGAAAAGAGATTTTGAAGTGCAAAGAAGCAATTGCCAGAGAGCAGTCCCCACCCAAACAGCTACATGTAGTAAGGGCATTCATCCAATACAGATTTTTATACAGATTGTTTCTTTGGCCAATTCATACCGTGACCTAGGATGCAAGTTTCCCCATCCAAAGTAACAGCTTTAACAATTAGGACACTGGGTAACACAAAGAGCCTCTCAGTCCCTCAGGTTGGTGCTACTCAATTTATACACATTATCAAATACCAACTAAGACATAATGAGAGAAAAATTAACTTTTTAGGCCAGTGACTATGACCTCTTTCTGAAATTAACAGAAAGTACCAAGTCCCTACTTTAATGAATATTTATGCCATGTAAAACAGCTCCTACCACAGAAATTAAATTATATTCTTGGTGTTTAAAACTCTCTCAAAACATGAGATGTGCATCTAAATCTCTATGAAATTTCAATCTGGAGGAACGTGGTGTGAACCATGTTTTTCCTATTGCACATGAATTACGAGCACTAGGTTCTTAGATATACTAAGAGGATTCTCTCTTACTGTGACCAGAAGTTCTGTCAAAACTGGTAATATATAGTAGCAAGCTTTTTTAATTTTAATTTTTCATTTTCTAATGAAGAAAGATGTAGCTAGACAGTTCTCTAACGGCTTTATCCAGAGGATCTTGCTTTGTTTTTTAAAGTTATGCACTTACTGTATTAAAGTTGAGTGCAAAGAAAGGAAGAAGTATTTTCCATGACTAGAAGAAAAAGCAAGACACTTAAAAGCTTCAGACAAGACAACAGAAAACATCTGAGAAATAAGTAATTACAGTTGCTACCTGCATTCCCTGAGCACGCCAGAAGCTCCTTCCATATATTCTGTTACCTAAAAATCCAGTGCACTGAGCTCCCTTCTCCTTTAGCCCAGAGTCAGTGAAATGCCATTCTTCCTACATTTACCCACAGCAGGAAACTCAGAATATCTTCTTCTTTCCTCCTCCCATCTCAAATGCTTTTTAAACACCTCCTTCCCATTTAGACGAATCAGTGTGCCACATTTCCTCCCATGCGGAGGAACAGTATAATATGTATTACATGGCTCCTATGCCAAGAGCTCTGCACATATTTTTGTTTCTCCTCAACCACAAACCTTATTCCAGATAAGCATGATAAATGGGTAAGGAAAAAATCTCTCTATTCAACTCCATATCACTATGGGTCAGGTTTTCCCAAGGAAGCACACTACAAGAGAAGATAATATGAAGCCATATTCCCACATCTGGTTTAGAAAGGCTCTCAGCAGAGCAGGAGGAGCAGCTTTTTAAAATCAGATGATTTTTCATTCCTTGTTTTCACCAAAATCAATACAGTTTGGCCACTGAGGTCCAGGAAGTGATGTAAAAAGCCTGGTCCAGCAACCCCCTAAAATTTTCTCAATGCAGTGATCATCACCTGAATGAAAAAATGAATACCACGCGCATTTGATTTTTATATCATATCATGATACAATGATTTCTAAGATATCATGAACATTTTAATCAGCAAAATTGTATTGTTTTGTTTTACATGACCAGCTGTGATGGGTAAAATAAAGTCAAAATTCTCCACAGCAAGAACAGCCAGTTCTGGCATCAGTGTAAACTATTAAATACTTAGAAAGTCATGTGATACCTGAAATCTATATTCCCCTCATAAATGTCATATACTGATTAGTAACTTTATTACACTACAGATATTACTTACTTACTTTCATTAATGATCAGCATTAACTACTGCTAAGTTCCTCTCTAGGACTCACTTCTAAGTTTAAAGTGAAAGTTAATTACCTCAAGGTCATCCAGAGAACGAGTAATACTAAATCTCTTAGCTCTTCCAAATGATCTTCGAACAGAAGAACGCGGGGGAGGAGCCTGGTTCAATCCCATTGGATGTCCAAATTTTGCACCCTAAACAAAACAGAAAATATATATTATTATTTTACTCTTTTAATTTTAGTACCCTGCTGATCATAGTGACAGCATCTGAACTTTAAGCATCAATAGGTACAGAATTCCAAGGAGATGGACTTGCAAACCTGTAACAGGACAACAATTTCAACACAAGTTGGTCATTTGCCATGCCCCTGTAAAATCATGTATTAAAATCATTGAAGTTATGACTTTTCCAGTCTCAGGTCAAATATTGTCCACATTCAGCATTAAGGTACTGTATAAACATGAGTCATCAGTTAGGCTGCTAAAGCGTATTGATAAAGTGTTGTGAGGAAAGAAGCTACCTCACTTGGATGTTCCATGGCTAGAATTGGTCGTGCAATAATTATATCTAATTGTTTTCTCTTCTCCTCATAGTCATACTCTGTCTCCTTAAAAAGTCACCAAATGTCAGTTAAGCTACAACAGCTCAGCATATCTATATCTAGCTCATGCCAAACGGGAAAGTGGAAGCTTAAACCTAAGAGTAGGCACACAGTCAGTGGCTGGTGCTAAGCAGATGTACATAAACTCACTACATTATGAAAACTTGTGATTATGTGCCTGAAATTTTGGATTCCTTTCATTGTAACATTCAATGTGGGGAAAATTCCTCCCTGTTTTCTGATGCTTTTTTGCTTTAGAAAATAACAGTTTAATTCAGAGTAAATTTTCTTCTATTTCATTTCAGCACGTTTCTTCATCACAGTAAGCTTAAAAATTTATTTATTAATACCTTTATAATTGCTTATTGGCAGCTTTGTAATATTTATTAAATTTTGTATTTGTTTCTTCCTTTGTGCAAGCTGCTGTGCTCTCAATTCTGAAATATTTTGGTAACACTTTAATCACTCGTTTGAAAGTCTCTATGTGTCACATTAGCCAAAAGAACAATCATAAATCTCCCATTCTTATCATCTTATGCTAACAACCACTCACACAAAGCAGAGAAGAGCACTGAGAACATTACACATACAAGGTATCCAACAGAAGGTGCCTGCCTGTTTGCTTATTCTTATAGAGTCAACACTCTTTCAGCAACAGGGCTCCGATTGCCACCAGTATTCACAACAGACTGCTGACAAGAAATGTCAAGACATAGCAGAGCATAGAGGAATCCGGATCCAAAGTATGTAGCAGGGTTCATCACTGCAACAGTCTGAGACTCCAGGTTCTTCACTCAGCATTGAAAGTGATCCATTTTTATAGGAACTCTCCTTCCCTTCCAATTTTCAATTACTGAGGGGGTTTTTTAATTGGCTGAGAAGAAAATTGTGCAGGTTCTGCCAAGGAAAACTGGAAATCTGGCAACTGGAAATTAGCTTCTAAGGTTTTTAAGAGAACATTTAAAAATGCAGTATAAACAAGCTAAGATAGCTTTTGCTAAAATGATCAGCTAAATGTGAAGACAGGAAGGTTACTCTCTGTAAACACTAACAGGTAGCACTCACTGGAATGAAGCCAGTTCCTGTTTTTTGGAGCAACTTTGAAAATCATCTGCTCATCCAGGCAGGTACCGGTGAGGTAGTTCACCCTTGGCTCATACCTTACAGTCACAGCAGTCTCTCCCACCTAAACTGAAAGCTTACACCTCACGCAGTAATCTGTGTCAAACAGTGAACTCCACATTAACCCTTGACTGAATTCAGCAGTATCCATTACTATTACTGCACAACACAGCAAAATGCTGGCATGGCTCCTCCTGTATGAGTATGCTCCTGTTAAAGCAGCATGAATAGATGTATACAACTACTGGGTTTCACCACTACTCAAGTATGACCACATCGGTTTTGCAATTTCTAAATTTTTAATTTGTGAGTTAATGAAAAAATTATCAGACTACAACTGCTCAGCAAATTCTAAGGCTAGTGAAACGAATGACTGACATTGTTAGTGCGAGTACAATGGATATTTTGAAACTACTCAAATAGCTACACAGTATGGATTTTGCTTAATGGTCTTTCACGTATTTCTCAAGATGCATCCCTCAGAGGACTTCATCTTTCATAAAAGAAAACTAGTGAAGGGAAACAAAGGAAAAAACTATCAATACCAGTCATATTGATATTGAATACAAACACATTTTCACTTCTCTCTAATTCAGCCCAAAAAGAATATAAACCTTTCAGTATATGTTTAAATAGTGGAGATTGCTGTACACAATTCTGGGAGATTACGACATACAACTAGAGCACATACACTCAAAAATTTTTTGAAACAGTAACATTACAAATTGAAGAAACAAACTGCCCAAAGACAAATCTAATTAGATTACACTAAGAAGCAGATTCGAGACAAGATTAATTATCACCAGATGCCCCATTTTAGCAGTGAATGCAGCTTACCTATCTGTGGTCAGAAACATAACAAAGAGGGAGTGTGGACAAAAAACCAAAACACTTGCAATTTGTCTAGTAGTAGTAAAGAGAACAGTAAATTAGTATCTAATAAAAATTTTTATTTATGGTTTTTGACATTCTTACACAGAACTCACTACTGAGCCCTGGATGTGACAGTAAAAGTAAGTGTAAGGGAAAAAAAGACCGAGAGAATAAAACAGTGCTTAAGAAAGGATTACAAAACAAAAAATCACTGAGCTAACCATTTCCCCAATGCATCTGGATAACAATTGCAATTAGGAAAACATTTTCAACTGACAAAAATCTCTTCCTTGCTCTGAAGAATCAAATTAATCATCTAGGAAATTAAGAAAGACATTGATTAAAAAAAAGACTGAAGTTCACAAAGTATTTCATTTCCTGGTAATGGTGCTGAGAAGTCTCCCTTTTCATCCTTTCTTGACTCTCTATTCCAGACATTCAGACTATGAAGGCAGACCTCCTTCTGGAGATCAATTAAAAAAAATTGCCTTGCATACACACACACACAAATAAAGAAAGAATCACGCAGCTTAATCAAATAGCAGCAACATTTTAGCAAACATTTTTCATGCGACCCTGAAGAGTTGGAAATGAAAGCATCCATGACTTGAAGAGAGAACAGCCATTGCAACTAGAATGTACTCATCAGCATGGCTAAAGAAATCCACAGTATTTGAGCAAAGAGAGATTGCTAATGCAATGGCTGATATTACTGTAAATTTTGCAGACTGTTAGCCATAAAGAAATTATCATACTTCTAAAAAACTTTATTACACCATTAAGCAGATATTAAAAAACACTACATGAACCTAAAAAAATTTCAATACAGTACACTATATGACCAACAAAATTCTGTTTCATTCACTGTTACCTGACAAACTAAAACACTGCAATTTGCTACATAATCATCGGACTGTTTGGGGTTGTTTTTTTTTTTTTAATACAAATTGTTTTTAAGCCCTAGAACTATTTACTATCATATCTTAAAGACTCTCTTCCAGAAACACTGTGTTGCTAAATCTGTAAAAGAAAACTCTAAAAATACCTAGATATCCAAGAAAATCCAAGAAAATCTAAGAAATCCTGTCACAGAACTGTATTAGAAACTGAAGTCCATCTGATACTTCACTAAGTATCTTCATTTTAGGAATCCAGAAACAAACAGAAAAGCACAGAAATTTGTGAAAACAAGTTGATTAGTGAAAAGCATGCGCTACAGCAATACATCCTCCACATTTTGCAATACAGATACTTACACCCCTGCTACTACTGTCTATCATGGTGAAAGCACAAAAGAACGTATCTCTAAAAGCCTTTATCCTGTTATGATTTAGCAGATGGAGAGGAAAAACAACAAAGGATTAAAGGAATTAACGCAGTGATGCTTTAAAAAAAGCATTTCTGTTCTTATAACAAAGTAAAAATTATGAACTACCACGGACTGAAATATCAGTTAAATGTATAATCAAAAGAGAAAAAGCAGGACAATGAACGGGTCTGCATAATTTTTTTAATATATGACTACATCACCCCTTTTCCTTAGGCTAACTGGAAATGGCAAGTGCAAATACATTCCCCTGAAATAACCATCAATCCCTGACCAAACTACAGTCTGTCTTTTCCTTCAAATACAATTTTTTGTAATATATATTTCATTCTTAACCTGCTTATTTGGCCTTGTGGATGATTTACCTCCTAATCTACTTGACAACAAAGGCATTAAAAACATAAGTCACCAGACAAGGACTGCTATAGCAGCAGTTTGTGAATGTGTCCAAGTGGGAACAGTTTCTGTCTGGGAACAAGAAAGGTGTACAAGAAAAGTACAAATGAGAAAGTGGAAAATGTTGTAGCAAGACAGAGGCAGTGACGACGCACATGAGTCATGCTAGACTGCTAACGGAGGGACAGAAAGAACAGAAATGATCCAATATAAGGTGACTTGCACATACTTAGTTCTTTAAAGACAGAAAGAAAAAGGATGGGCTCTTCGAAGCAATTTTAACTAATAAACAAGTTAAGCACTAGCTCCATATAACATTTTTTTTCTGCGGCTCTGCTGGCTTAAAGAACTTTGCATGTACCTCTGACCTCTCATGCCAGCTCCCAAACTGCAGCAGTCTGCCCCCTCATCTCCTCTAACAATAAACTATAGCTTACAACATTAAATAATCCTGTTTCTAACACAGATCCACAGACATCCATGACAACATAACTGATGATGCTCACTGCCAACTCCAGCCTGAGGCTGACAGGAACTCTTTAAGTCGGTACTTCCAAAGAAATGCAATGTGAAACTATGATAGCCAATACGATACTCTAACCTAGAGCTTGAGTGCACAGACGCATGTTCATCAAACCTTATCAATTATTCAGAACCCAAAGAAACCAAACACCTTCAGAAAACATCTTCAATTAGCTGACAGAAATTCCCAGCTGTAGCTGTATCACGCTCTTTCATATTCCATCAAATGCACTTATCAAGTATTATAACTTTTTAACAAGTTGTCATATGTAACAACCTGAAATTTCCACTTTGTACTACACAGTCTTTGTGTCTCCCTACAACAATGAGATTCCTCTTCTCTGATGCAACAGTTTTAAAGCTGGAGCAGGAAGAAGGCAGCAAGGAGAGGATACTGCCAGCTCTTGGAGTACAAGAGACTAAGGAAATGGGAGATTTTTGCTACGGGTTCAGGGATCCTTGACAACGACAAAATACAGGGAGCTGGCAGCAGGAATACAGAAAGGGGAATAAAAGGAGAAAGAAAAACCGTGAGGCTTAGACCAGCTTTACAACGTCTAGTAAATTTAATCTTTTCATGGAAAAAACATTACAATTCATGACCTTGAGGAAAACTAAAGGGGCTGAATCTTATGGGACAGAGATTGTGGCTGCTATGTGGAAGAGCAGGAAGAGAGAGAGGTAAATATAAGAAGGGGAGCTAATAAAAAAAATGCTGCTCTAACAAGCCTGATCATCTACATTTACAGAAGGATGCTTTCAAAACTGTTTCACAATGAAAGTTATTCTCACAAGATTCACAGGCACGAGAATGCAATAGTTTTTAAAAATGTTTGAGGAAAAAAAGTCTAAGAAAGCAATTTCAAGTCATCAACAAAGTTCTAGAAGCTCTAAAAATATAGTTACTGATACACAGTAATTTTGATTGAAATTTTTTTCTTCTCCTTTTCAGGTGGAACACGTAAACTACCTTCTGTCCTGACCATTTAAGATAATCAATACAAAAGGACCACACACATGCTGGAATGTCACATCGGACCGCTTGACAGCTGCATTAGAAAGATTCACCAGAACAACAGTTTGAGGAATCTTACGCCATCCAGCTAAACCACGCCTGCAACAGGAACAACCATCACTACCTGGACAGCAACTGGCCATCCTGCTCCAGAGAGTCAACTCCTCTGGTAAGCATCTCCCTATACTAAAAAGGCCAATAAATTACTTTCTTTTAACAAAAACTCTGTGAGTGTCTGTACAAAAGTGTCAATGTGAGTACTGATTTCTGATTAATTGACTCTAAAAAGCACATAACAAAAGGAACATGCTTATATTCACAGATTTTATCGCAATTAAAAAAAGGAACAGCACCATTTAAAAGGCCTCAATTTAAGAAGCTCAACTAATACAGATTTTGCTATGTTCTATGTGTCACAGAGCTTAATCACACTAACTACAAAATCATCAAATTTTAATTTGTCCTACTCCTATTTCCAGCTATTGAAGATTTAAAAAACTCTCACTGCTTTTAGGTTTGACTCCATGACTTTGTATGGTAAAGTGCATAATAGTTTGGAACCCAGATACACAGATCATCTAATCTGAAACTTCTGTGGATATTCAAAACATGCTAAATCTACTCTCAGATGTTTAACAGCAGAAGGGTCAGTCTGGAGCGGCAGTTCATCTTTACAAAAAATGCAGGTTTAAGACTTCAGAAAGTTCCGAACGTAGACCGTTCTGAAAAGGTACAGGAAACAGGGATGCCCAAGTAACGCCAATATAGTCAGTGCACAAAATCGCAAAAAATACTGCAAGTCTTACAGGATCATGGAACAAAGTAGTTGATGCAAATATTTTTCTGCCATCAGTACTAGTCTCCAATCCTGCTGTTGACCATTTGGCTTAACGTTCCTCTGTTGCCCACTACCATCCCACGGTGCCCATTCTCCTGATGACGGGTCCTGTTAGCTCAGTGGCCACCCCTGCAGTACAGCAACACAGAGCAGGCCACGGCCTCCTTCCATCCCTCACCCTACCAGCCAGCATCATGGGCTCCTCCACCCAAAAACTGACAGTGCAGACTCGCAGGACTTGTAAATGGAGGGTCTGCGGGGCCTGAGAACGGGATGGATGGAGAAATGGGGTAGGTTAGGATAAAAGAATTTGGGAGGGAAATGGGAAAAGAGCTTGCTCTGGTCCAGTCCCCTGAACTGCAGCAGGAACAGCAGCAGTAAGTCCTGGGCTACGGGTAGAGAGGTTAATAGAGGGCTTCATATGCTATAGAGCCAAACAAGAACTAAGTAACACCCTGCAGCGTGCCCTGCCCTGCTGCCATCATCATGGAGTGACGTCACCTCGCTAACTCGGATTAGGTGAGGGAGAGTTCATTAAAAAAGGCCTAGCATCATTCAAACTTTACTGACTTTTCCCACAAGCTTTAATTACTGCAATTCCTGTAATATTCGGTGGTTTTTTGGCACCAGTGTAACAAAGGATTCAAATGGTATTACTCAGTGGATATGATCACTTCTAAGAGTATCTCCTCAGTAATTGGATGATAATGACACATTTCATTGCCTTCTAATCGTCACAGTGGCATTTTTAATGGAAGTTGGGCCCATAATATAACCAAGAATGACGTAAAATTTCTTGTAAGACCTCTGCACTTTGGGAAGACATAGAAAAACAGCTGTCCTGTCACACTGGACATCCAAGTAAATAAAATTTATTGCTTGTCTCCTGGACTAAGGACACTAGGCACAGAACACCGACCACCTACAATTCAGTACTATCGTAATCCCTTTTCAAAAAAAACCCCACACGTGTTGATGGTATTAATGCAGATGGAATAGTAAGATCATTTTCTCAGTATAACTAGATAATAGTATCTTGTACGAGTTGGAAGCCTATTAGCTGGAAATTGCAGAGGAGCAGAAAGATCTGAGTACACTAGGGGAAAACGTGGAGAAAATTACAAGTACACACAGAACAACTGGTTCCAAATCATCGTGAGCATTAGGTAGGCATTAGCTGGGAACATTATGTCAGTATGGCCCAACAATCAGTAACAATCAAAAAGGCAAATGAAGAATCATCAGAAAAGCAAAAGAAATCAAGAAATAAGCTTTATGAATACATTGCCTGCCCACATATTTTATAAACTGCTTACAGTTCTGGTCAACCTATCTCAAAAATAATACAGTATGACTAAGGGAGGAAGATTACAATTATGAAAAAAAACTTTTGTATGGGAGGAGATGAAGCTGACTTCTGCTTGGAAAGTAAGTGATTGGTTGTTGAGGTTTAAATTAAAATAAAATTACTAGGAGAAAATAAATAGAAAGGAAGATTGTTCAGTATTTCTCATTACAAATATTAGCAGGTATGAAATGAAACTATATGGAAAGTACTATTACGTACTGTTTTCTTTCCATGCTGTTAAACTACAGAATATACAAGTCAAGTGATACCAGGCATGACAAAAATACAACTGAGCGTAAGAAAGCCAAATTCAAGAACAAAGGTTCACAAAGGTTATTATGCACAATGATGTGGATGGTCTCTCAAACAGAGGAAAGTGTCTAAACCACATGCTGCTGAAAATTAGAAGGATACATATTTTTCACTGCTCTTCCATGGTTTTTCTAAGCAGCTACTCCTGGACAGTGTCCAAAACAGGATATTGGCCTTAAAACTGGATATCTCATCTGATACCTATGGATGGTTTTACTGATCGACTACAAAATAACTCTTAACCATCAATGCTATGTGCTACAAGAAAAAGTAAATAATACATGAAGAGGTATTGTATGAAGTATTAACAATAGAGACAGGAAAACGTACACTACAACTACTCAAAAGCTTGACCAGGAAACAAGCATAAATTTCAGTCACTCAGTTCCAAGAAAGAAGAATTTAAACTACAATAGTTTCAGAAAAGGGCTACTGAAGTTATTGGGAGAATGAAAACTTTACTTCCCAGATAACTAAAAAGAGTGAAAGCCATAACAGAATATGATTTCTGTGCATAAACAAAAAGGTAAACACTGAAGAAAGAGTCACTTTCACTACAGAAGACATTAGCCTTCAGAAGAAAAGGGTATAAGGTGGCCATGACCAGATTTCAGAATGGAAAATAAAAAAAAATTCTGACACCATAATAGCGATGGAATGTTGTTCCCGCAGAAGGCAGGGTGGAAGGGAAAACAGGCTGCAAACACTTTTTTCAAAGGTAGAGCTGCTAAGTGTATGGAAGGCATGATAATACATGCTTGCCTAAAAGAGCTAGAATTCAGCTTAAAGATATAGAATATCCTTCTCTGGTACTATCTTTGCAAACTTATTGATGTGTTAATGACCATTTTACTGATGAATTTTCAAGTCTTTCTCTTGAGGCTTCATTTTTCCATGTTTCTGTTCAGACACTTCATGTAAGTTTTACCAATTCCATATCTATTTTTGTTAATTAAAGACCTTTATTCCATATTGGTCTATTTCTTCACCAGTGAAGAACTGGTATTTTATAGCTCCTTTTCTTCTCTAAATATTCTCAACTGCAAGGAACTGGGGTCTATCTTCATACAACTGAACACTCAGACAATTTAATAATCTCTTATATCAAAGCTTCTACATTTAAAACTTTAAATATAGCCATTTTTCATTATTTCAATTCATTCTGCGCTGATTATTTTTCTCCACACTATTTTCTTCATTGTTGCTCTTGGTTTCTCAAGATGCTACCTTCTCCTATGACTTTGCAACTCAAAACTAGCTCTGAAATACTTAGATGCCTGCATGTCCTCTTATTGCCATGATGTTAATTGAAGTCCAAACCTACAAATGACCACATTTACATTCAGGTGTAATGAAAAATCCTAAATCACTAGCACATAGATTTGAAATGAGAAAATTTCACAAAGTCAACATTGCTCTGCAGACTTTTACTCTCCAGATTTTATCAAATTGTTTTTTCAGAGAAAAGCATCCAGCATTATTCTGGCTTTTTACAGATTTTTTAAAGATCCTAGAACTGGTCACTTTCTTAAATCATTATTTTAGAAGATTACAATGCATATGAAAAAGGCTGCATGAAATTACTAAACATTTAATTGCTTTTCATTTTCTTATAGCAAAACGTATCAGAGGACCTATTTCATATAAACGCCTCTTTGCAGATTAATTCATATTAGCTCATTCTCAGATCTAGCTTGGCGTTTGGGATTTCAGTTGAGTTCTCTTTAAGGTATATACATACATCTCAAATCAGATCAAAGCTATAATTCCAAAGGTTAACATTAAATTGTACTGTGTAAGAATAGCAATCCAGCTGCCATTAATTCTGCTTTATAAACAGCTGGGGTGGAACAATTTAAGCTAGTGAGCAAACAGAATTGTAGAGGAAAGGGAAAAAAAACATGTAATTATACAACAAAAAACAAATATGAGAACCACACAGCTTTGCCAACATTGTCTTTGCATCTAAAATATCTGCCTTTCAGTTAGTTCACTATCCAGTTACCAACAACAAAAACTGCAACTCTTGGATTTCAAGCAAATTACAAATTTTCACAAAAAAAAAAAAATTCCATTTTTACCTTGAACAGCATATCTTTTTCAGTAATACTTCCTTTGGAAACAAAAAAAACTCTGAAGTAGTTACAGTTAAACTTCTGATCAAAACAGAGTAACAATAACAGTAACACAGAAAATATATTAGCAAGGAACGATGCACTAGTGAACCCCACAGCATTGCTTACCCGTCTTCTCTCTCTTCTACATTTTTACAGTATTTTTAGTAGCTTAAATCATGAAGGTTACAAAACAGTTGACATGTTCTTCTGGTTTTAAAACAAAATGTATTTGCAATACTATTGTCCAGTGAGTCTCAGACAACAAGCCTATTTTTTTCTTCCTCTAAAACCTACAAATAAGATCAATTTACAAATCCGCATTCTTCATGAGCACAAACAGTAACATGGTCAAAACAGAAGTCTTACAACAAATGTGAGGCAGAAAAGAGTTTCTAAAAATCAACAGACAAAAATTTAAAAGGCTCTTTAACTAGTTTTTAATAGATCTGTCATATTCATATGGAATAAACGTAGCACCCAAACATTAGTTATTAAGCTCAGGTCGTAAAACGTCTTGTGATCTTAATGTTATACTTGCCTCCATAATATTATAACAGACATTCTTCTTTAAAAAAAAAACGGTGAGACGTCAATGCCTAGGCTTCTGTCCTCATGGCGGGAGAACTCAAATACTAAACCGACAGTTACGAAACTTTCCAGTGGAAAAAGGAGTATTTTCCCAGTAAAATTTAATTTAAAACAGTAATGAGTAGACATTTCTTTGGCCAGGTGCTAGCCCAAAAACAAAGACTGAGGGCTGAACAAAATCAAACGTATTTGATTAATTTAATCTAGAGGGAAACAAAAGCTTTCTTGTTCAGCAATTTCTCAAGACCCTTGCCAATCCCAACATCCCCTGATGTTTTCACATTGCTTATGGTGCTTTTGTTTTGCGTAACCCAAAATCATGCAGAAGGGTGAGTAAGTAAGTGATTGTAACTCAGAAGGATGCTGAAGCAGGTGGAAATAACAAAGCTACAGCAAAGGAAGCAGTACAGTGCAAATGGAATAACAGAAAAAGTGCAGGAATTATTCCACTGAAACCATAACCAGTCTCTCCATCTGCTGGTCTCACAGAGCTCATTAGACCACATACCCCTACCCATTGTCAGTCGTATAGCAATTCAGAAGTTTCCTGCTGCCAGAAATTATCCTCGGTCATTCTGAGATTGAAAGCCACCTTCCATGATCTTCCTTTTCAGGGAATTTCAGCAATATCATCAGGCTTTTCACAGCCAAGGAGACCCCTTGTAAAAGTCTCCTAAGATGCTTCAATAGATCTGTTCACGTGAAACTTCAAAGAAACACGGGAACACGAAATTCAGTAGAGGAAACAATTTTAGAGGTGCAAATGGCCAGAGACACCTTCGAGTAAATCTTAGTCAGAAGAGGATGAATAGAACCAAAAGTTCCCTGATTTGGTTCTCCTCTTCCCATGTACAACCATTTTAAAAGCCAAAGATTAAAAAACAAAAAATACATCAGTTGTGAAAGTATGAGTTCAGTAATTTAGAGATAAATACCTTACAACATTTTAAAGCAAAACAAAAAGCCTCATGCTATCCAGTAACATTTAATCAAATTAGGCATTTTTAATTTTTTCAACTATTCACACTGATATTGAACTTTAAAATGCTTTGTAGCAGTGTGAAGAATATTAATATTTCAAAAGTGGGTTTGCCAATTATTACAAAATTAACCACAATTCTAATTTGTGAGCTGAAAACATCATCATTAAAGGGACTACAATACTAAAGGGAAAATAAAGCTCAGAAAACATGTTTATTTCCTCGCAACCTGAAGTCTGAAATGCCATACCTATTCCTACCCACAAGATACACTTCCCAGGTGCAGTTCTGAAAGTGCAATTTTAAATATGTATGTTCACTAGAGCTTTCTCACATCTGCTCTTGTGTCCTCTACAATCACAAATGTTTTATCAGTGCAGCTATAAAATCAGGAATGAGTTTATGCCTCTTCTTACCCCCCACTAGGACTATACAGTACAGCATATTTTCCTGTATTACCTGCTGTGATTATCACTGTTTAGCTGCACAGCAGTTGTGCTAGATCACAATCGCATCCAGGAACTCCTGTCCTTTCCCCAGTGTCTAACGAAAGCTCCAAAGAAGACAGTACGTAATATGGATGTGCAGAGTTCATCACAAGAACACTACCTTTGGTAACCTTTTCTCCCTCTAGTGGATTCTGCACATTCCCACTTGTAGGATATATTACCCCTTTATTAATGTAAAAGAAAAAAAAAAACCACACCTTAATTATAAAGCAATTTAAGGGCTGCTCTGCCAAATGAAGCACTAGACTTCAGCCACTAGGTTGTAAAAATATGAACGTAATCCCATGTGGCCACTTCATATACTTTATTCCATGACTGGAATGTGTCTGAGCATGCTGTGTAAAACCAGTCCCTACACTTAAAAAGGTCACAGGAAGCTGAGGACATACAGTCTTCTACAACACAGCATTTAACCCATCTGAATAATGTTTTGGAATAGACAGTCTTACATCTTCTCTTCACACAAAGTAAAAACAGAGTTTGAATTTCGGAATGTCACACTCTTATGAAAGTGAATTATTAGCGTTCTAATGTGCAAAAACATGGGTTTTCCCTACTTCTGCAGTACCTAAAGAAGTATAGACGAACGTTCATCAAAAACATCCTCTATTTTCACTAAAGATTTAAGATGAGAACATAGCAGTACTTCATCTTTATGAATTACTCTGAATAATGCTAGGTGTTTGCAATTCACACTTGCAAATAATTTCAAGACTATCATGAGCTTTTCTCATCAGTTTCAATAGCCTTCAATAATATTGACAAACAAAATTAAAATGCAAAAGAGGTTCTGTAGCCTTCATGAGACTAAAGGCTGTAGCCATGTAGGAACACTTTAAATGTGTCTTGCAAACAAATTTGTTATTAATCAAAGAGCAGAATGCCTATTTTACTAGTAAATAGACTTAAAAGGGAAGACTGAGATATTTAGTGTTGGAACATATATTCTGGTATATGCTGATGTGAATGATACAGTAGGTGAAATATTATTACTGTTTACCCACATATAGGACTTTTTTCCTCTTAAAGTGTATAATTTTTTGTGATATTTTCATTAGTATATTCTTGACTTCCATGAAATAAATGTTTCAAACATTTCAAAAAAATTTTTTTTTTTACTTTTAAATATCTGAAAAAAAAAAAATCTAAGCCATATTACTGTCATGGATAGCAATGCAGACCCAAACTTGCTGCAGACACCCTGAAGGAATTTCAACAACATCCCATGCAGCTGGTCCAGCTCCCCAAAGCACTTGGGACCAACATCCACAATGCATCTGCACCAGGTGCTGCATATAAAAAGGCCTTTTCCTTGGTCCATCAGCAAAGAGATCATGAAGCATGTGGTCTTCAGGGTAGCAGACTGAATTGGTGGTTAGGTGGTCTGGATGTTTGTTTACAAATTAAGTGTTTCTGTTTGGACAGTTTGTTTGGCTTTTGAAAGTGCAAATCACCTTGTATTCAAGTTCACTCGAAATTTAATACATTATTGTGGGTCTGGAAAACACTGCTGCCTGTAGCAGTCACTTCACCTTAAATATACACCAGTGTATAACTATTACATATACTAGGTTTTGGGGGGGTTTTTTCAGCATAAAAGAACGCATGTGAAAGTTGTTGGCGTTACAGGGCAAAAAAAACCAATAAACAAATAATTTCTCTTTCCATACCAAAACCAAAATGTTCTGAAGTTCTGCATTCTAATCCCCAAAAAGGCTGTGTCCAAGTGTCACATCAATGCAAAAATTTTGTTTATAACAGTGTTAAGCAACTAATGAACTAATGAACTTGTCATCCATGTGAGCAGCAGTCGGATACTTTTAATCAGGTGAAAAAAACAATTTTTCAAAACGAGATTTGGATAGCATGATGGACACCGGAACCAAACATATAAGCAATACTTCCTCATGGAAGGACAATGTTTCTTGCAGACTAATTTGGAGTATAAGGTTGTGTCTTTCCGTGGAGTCAGCAAATGTTTCAGATACAAATCTGCTACTCTTTCAGCGTAAGACCAATGACCTCCACTTTACTAGAATCCCAGTTATCAACAACAGACTCCCATGAGATTATTTCCCTCAACAGCAAAGCGTGTACGTGACAAAGGGAACGGTATGTAATTATGTCAGATACCCCTCCAACACTTTTTTTGAATCTTCTCGCTTTGGTTTATAAAAGTCTAATAGTAGACAAAACAAGCAGATGAAGCAACAATTTGGAATAAACTTGAATGACAGCTTCCCAGCAGAATGTTAGATTTGTGACCTAATAGTGGACATTATAATCACCACTAACGACTACCCTTTGATGTACGCTTAACGCTACTTGTATTGAGAGGTTTGCTGGAGTGAATTTTTACAATAAAATTGTCTTAGTTAAAGTTAAAAGTGTATAACACAAGTTTTTGACTAATGATCAGACTACATCTCTATAAAAATAGATATCACTAAAATAATGACATTTGCAAGTCAGCCTTCTATAAAAAAGGAACCAGACTGAAGATCCAGACTGTTTCCATTCTTTTGCTGCTGGAGGTCAGAAGGAACTGAAGTTGCTAGAATGTCATGTCTCCTTTTATTGCAATGCCACTGCAACATTTGGAAATAATGAAGAGACAAGAAGAAATGTGAGAAAGCTCTAACAGACAAGTACAATTCCAGAGCTGCACTCAATTAAACAGGAATATGCAAAGCCTCTGTAAAGGAGAATGAACCTCATTATTTTCCTTCATCTGAATTTTTGTAAATAATATAATACATCTTTAAATTTTAGTATGTAAATAATACCATAGGCTGTTGGGCTTGGGGTGTTTTTTTTTTGTTTTTTAGGAGTGGTACCAACATATTCTTACCTTTTTAGCTTCTTTAGACTTCCTAATACTGTGTGGAGGGCCAAATTTGTTCTGCATACAAAACATCTTCTTAGACCATTCATTTTTATTAGATTTTAACTGCGGCTGCCCAAAGCTGCCATCGACTCTGTATCTGTCAGCTGGAATCTTATTCATTGGCGGGGGAAGAGTTCCGCAGTTAACACTCGACCAGCCGTCTGTAGAATCAGTGTACGACTCCTGGTCGCTAGCATTTCCATGCTGCCATTCTTGTAAAACGTGCACAGGCAACCACCTTTGATTGCCTATGCCTGCAGAGTTTTTCTTTGATGGGGGTACTGAATTTCGGGAGGAAACCAGTGGAACTTCAATACGAGCAGAAGGACCTAAGTGTTTGCTTACATTTTGGGATTTATCATTCTGAATTACTTCTAAAGGAATGTTTCCTTCTTGTTCATGACAGAAGCCATTCCAATGGGACGCAGGCTGATTTTGTCCCCTTCCTACGGGATTTTCCCATATGCTGTTAGGAATGTGTTTACTCGGATTGCTACCTAAATCAACCACCAGAACTCTATTATTCTTTTCTTCTTGGTTAAAATTTCCAATTCCACTATCACTGTTACTACTTGTGCTATTATTCTGAAGAGCGTCTGCATCACCATCAAGAAAAGCCCTTGCACGCATCCCCTCAATCAATTCCCCCATATCCCTATATAGGACAGAAATAAACTGAAGAACAGGTAGAGATGATGTTGGAAACTCTAGACAGCCATTTGTGTCTGGATCTGCTGTACATTCCAGTCCAAAACGTCTTGCTATGCCCTGGTGAATTTTATGATGAAATAATTCAGGATCCACCATAAAAACATGGCAAGATGTCCTCAGAACCCCTTCATCTTCCTGAGCCAAGCTTGCATCATCATTTGTCTGCATGGTAACTAGTCCAAAGAATCTTCTATCATCCGGGCAAACAGCACTGAATGCCAGTTTCTCTGCAGGATACTCTGCCACTACACCTGATTTGTCACTGCAGAGCTGAATACAGTCATGCATTATCTTCATCATCACTAGTGAATGGATTTTTTGTTCGGCCCGCAGACGTCTCATGCATCCACGAATAGCCTGCAAACTCTCATTTTCCAGATTTGAGGTTGTTGAAGGAAGTTCAATTGAGCCTAGATAACCTACAACCATGGCAACATTTAAAATGCTTGCGTCTAATCCAAAGTCTTCTGCGCTCTCCAGTCCAACTCTGAAAACTGAATCATCATTCAGGACCTTGGCTATTTCTTCCTTTGACAGTAGGTTTGGATTGCTTACACTTTCATTGCCAGTTTCAAATTTCATAGCAGCAGAATCTGAAAACGATCTTTGTTTTGGTGCACAATTCTCTGAGTTACCAGCACAAAGAGTAGGATTCTCAAAGATCATGTTGAAAATGCCACCAGACTGCATTTCTTCAACAACTTTCTCTGCTCTGTTTATACCCAGAGCTTTAGAGTCAGGTTTGGGTTTCAGCCACCCCCTCCCATCATAAAAACCAACTTCTTCATCACTTGAACATGAATCTATATGACTAATCCCTTCAGCAATGACCATGTGCAGGACTCCAGAACATTTTCCTATAAGTTTCACTACATCTTCATGAGAGGCTTTTTTCACATTAATTTCATTAACTGCAAATATCTGATCTCCTGCTTTAAGTCCAACATAATCTGCAGGGCTTCCTTTCATAACACAACTAAGAACACAAGGAGCTTGTCCAGAAAGCGTAAACCCATAACCCGCTCTTCCTCTAGCAACTTCCACACTTCTTATCCGAGGAGGAGCATGCATGTTGAGTCGACGTTTGACTGTTTCCCCTGGTCTATACATCTTGGGGCTTTTTACTGACACAGGAAAACTTTCAATTAGTCCAGTTTCTCGTCATGTTTCAAGAGTATCACTCCTTCATCTGATGAAGCTCTAAAGAAAGAAAGAAAAAAAAAAACAAGACATTTTAATTCTCAGTCATATTTCATGTTTTTTAGTACCCAGTATTCCCTTTACTGTTCAGAAATATTGGTAGCGAACTCTACCAAAAATCATTTCCAGATAACTACCACAACACTCAAAACAATATGAAAAGAACAGGTACCACAGTCTTCATTTTACTGACGAGAAAGCAGTAGCAAATGCAAATAAAGTGGCTGTCCAAAGTGGCAAAGTAACTGAATGGCAAAGCAAAGAACAGAATATAAGTCTTCTGACGTACAGCCAGTGTTTTTATACCACAGCGTATTACATCTTCCCCAACTCCACCACATCACCTGCTATTCAGTTAACTTCTGTCTTACTGCACCATTGCAATACCACCACATTCTACAGCACAGTGAAAATCCTAGATGAAGCTCATCTATCTTTTCCCAGCAACATAAAAATTAGAGCTCAGGTGTATCTATTCAGCCATAGTCCACTACCCTTTATACTCAATTTACAGAGACAGGTACCAAATACATCCATGTAAAAAAGGTTAGAGAAATTACCCGTAGAGTTGCCTGTATCTCTCCACTGACTGACTGTAAAAGCATCTCAAATTAAGTATCTCAAACTTTTAACTTTCACATATACATTTCAGTTACATATGCAACAATAAATGGACATTCAACCACGTATTAGACCACAGGGATACAAAATCAGATTTACTGTTACACTACGCAATTAATCTACTCAAAAATAACTTGTCAGAAAGCAACCAGTATTTAAAAAATGCATTTCAGTCAGTCATTCCAACATCCACATGTTTTAGTTTAGATAAAAATTTCCAAAAAAAGGAGAAAAAAGAAGGAACTCCACATGCTACCAGTATTAATCTAGTCATGACTTTACAATTAAAATAAAGCCGCTTTATATGAACAGCAAGAAATAATAGATTTGAGTACATTTTGGTTTTGACACTGAAGTCTGGATGTCTTGTTCTAATTATACTCAGGTAAACTCCATTGCTTTAGAGAGGTTTCCTATACTAAGCAGGTTAAAATGCATGAAAATGTTTTAACACAAAGAATAGAAACGACAACTTGTTCAACTTTTGAAACTATCCCCTTGTTGCATGATATCAACTCTTACTTCCACAGGCCTGGAAGATGACTGACTGAAATAACTGGAGGACCACAGCTACCTAAAATTGCAATAAACTCGGTCTGCACAAGTGAGAACTAATCTGAAAATCATTACTTCTTTGAGCTGGTCCACAGGCTTATTCATAACTCAGTCACACTGTAATGTACCTAGATGTACAGGGTACTTGAAAGCAAGTATCATGTATGTGTGGGCAAAATGCAGACAAAATTTTAGATAAATACACATTAAAATATATACACACACACACAGAGACACATATTTGTTTATTATATGTAAAGTGTTAAATTAGTGGTCTCCAACCCATTACTTGCATGGAAGAAAAATGACCAAGAAATCCTTTTGACATTGCTCTCAGCTACAGAAATAACAAAAAAACCCACACTCAAAATGTGATGCAATCCACAGTACACTACTTTCACAATATTTCTGCCTGGGATAGAACAAACAGAAGGGCCATGACTTCAAAAGTTTCACCAAAAAAAACCCACAACCCACTAAAATACAATTCAGGATCAAAGCCTTAACTACATACGAGCTGTTTGATAGCCAAATTTTTAAACCACTGTTATTTCTTGAGTATTCTGCTAAATACTCAACTACAAGACATGATTCTCTTAGGACCCTTCCAAATCCTAAACAGGACAGCCTTCAAGATACTACAGAAGACATTCACTTGGCTTCACTTTTGGGTTTTAGTTTGTATTTTTTTTGAACAAAGGGACATCAGAATTTTATGTCTCCATGGTGCAGCTGCAACTGTTCAGTGTAGTATGGTTTCTGAAAATTGTTTTAATACAGCAATTATCTAGTTTCAATAACAACAGTTCCCCTATAATTTGAGAAAATAGCTTTAAAAAGTAATGAAACTTCACCTTTGAATGGAAATCATAACACAAGAAATGCTTTGCAAACATTTAACCAAACTCACACGTTGCTGTAAAAGACCCCTGTCAACTTGCGTCCAGTCTCATGCCTCAAACGTAGATTAACCTTCTCCTGATGAGGCTAAACCTGTGAGCCAAGAGATCGCTGTGCATTCAGCTATCCCTAATTAGGTCTGGTACTTTCTGAGAACAATCATTAAACATTTTAAGATAAAGTTCTTCAACCAAAAAAATGAACCTACAAATCTCCAACAGTAAATTAAAACCTGCTATCTAGATGCATGAATATATATGTTTCAGTTTGCCTTACAGTGAATATTTCTGTTCTCGATTGTCTGGAGAATAACCTAATGTGTCCCTTGGGTACCCTCCAAAACTGTGCTGCTAACCTGGTCAACATAAAGCACTGTAGTATCTGGCACCTAACAGTGTGCTACTAGCTTGCAAGAGGAAAGAAAACAATTAAAAGAGTATTAGATTATAAATAATCTGATCAAAAAATACAATAAAAAGCAGTAGTTACAAAAAAATTAAGATTCAATATTGTAATGCTGAAGTGGCTGATAAGAGAAAACCAGATTTTTTCCAACTGTCTTTCTAATCTATAAAAAAATACCCTCAAGGCAACTATAAAAAACACACAATGAAAGTGTAGTTAGGCTGTTCTTGGGAAGAAGCAAACCCCAGCACTGTCTTACCTAATGATTCCACTTTTACTACTACAGGATTCCTTTTAACTCTATTGACAAGTCAATTTGTCTATTTGCCTTCCTAACCTATGCCCCTTGCACATCAAGCATTTACCCCCGATGAAAACCACTGATAAGGGAATGTCATTCCAAAAGCCGACCATTACAGAAACTAAACAGCACGCTGCTAATACATGACTTTTCCCTAATGATGAAGTTCCAGAGGTGTGAAGACTTCCAGCTATTAATTTATTTGTTTAATTTTGTGAGTGTAAAGTTAGGAAGTAATTCAACACTAAAGGGTTTTTTGGTATTATTGTATATATACACTAAAAAAAAAAAACACCACACCACAAAGAAAAAACTGCATTACATCACTGGAAAAGCCATCTCTTCCCTCCATCAGCAGCTGAATATAATCATGCATTTTTTGTGCTCATTACATCCATGACAAGTGACAGCTCCCTAAATTTTCTGAGAAAAATTCAAGACAAAGGACAAATGTAGCTCTTCTGCAAGAGCCCTCAGCATTCAAATATGTTTTATTGCAACAATGGCACAAGAGGCAAATGGAAAAATTACAAAAATAGTGTTTCTCGTAACCAGAAATTCCAACAGATCTTAGTTGAATTACAAACTGTTAACAAACTAGTTCAAAACTAAATTATCGAATATCTAACTGCCTAAGTTTTCTTATAATTTCATTGCAGATTTGAAACCTGGAGCTAAAGAGATACGGCAGAAAAATGGCACCAATTTCCACAGTTTCAAAGTAATCATGTGTCTGAATATCCTTTTCCTATAACAGATTACAAAATGTGTAGTGTATCCAGTGAAACAAAGACACCAGTTCAGTTGCACTGATATAAAGCTTTGCAGGTGTCTACATGTTTACTAAAACATTGTTAGTGAACTATAAAACCCATGATAATCATCACGAGTAACCGAAGATAAAATTATGAGCTCTTGATTCTAGTACAAATTAAACACTGAATCTTACTGAGCCTACCAATAACATACCACTGTAATTACTTCTAAAAACTATAGCAGTGGATTTTATTAATTTGATAGCATAATTACATTCAGTCATATACAGTAGGTCAGGAAAACGTTTACACCACAATACTACACATGGCCATCCTCACTTTGACTTGCTGCTGTCAATAAGTATGATAAAGTAGGTCTTAAAGTAAAAAAGTCTGTACAACACCAACATTAGCGAGTATTAGTCAGGAGGATACGAGCATTTTATGGAAGAAAACAGACCTATAAAAGTAGAATAATTTGTAATTGTAATACGTAGTAACTAAATCTTAAGCAAGTATTATAGTTTTGTGAAATTTTAACATACTTACTAAAAACACTGAAAATACAGAATTCCTAGTATCATTTGAAAAACACGGCCAATATAAAATTACTACTATGATGTCACAAAGTTCATCAAAATTTGTACCAGCACAGCTTAGTAATATGACCCAGAACAAATGCAGTTTAATAACTACAAAATATTTCACAGGACATTTCAGACAGAAATGCTAACATACACAAATTAAGAGTTGTTAAAGTATGTGAAATAACATAATTTACCCGTATACATCAGCTTTGCCACAGAACTGCAAAACAAAAAGAAACATTTGAGTTTTCTGCCAGCATACATTCTGGTCTACCATTTCAATCAATTTTTGCGCTACAAAACACCAAAAATATCAGTTGAATTGCACTTTATCCCACAAACAATGCAATTCTTTATGTAATGTTTTTACATATCCATGCTAGCTTTTCATGTCATTTTCAAACCTTCTACTACAGAGAAAATACTACTTATTTGCTTACTTTCAAGGGAGAGAGGTGGTTTGTTTCCTGCTTCTGCTCTTGTTAACTCATAGCAACAAGAGGAGCAAACACAAACAGGAGGCATACTCCTGTTATAGCCTGTGTTAGACTACAACCTTAACAGTTACAGAGCGACTCAGTGAGGGGCTATGTGAAGTTTAAGACTACGTTACAGTTCATTTTGAAGAGCCTTTGGAAACGAGCGGATACTCAGTATTAAAGCGTCCATGTTAATGTGCTTTTTTTTTTTTTTTTTGAAAAGCAGAGAACTGGTTGGCTTCATTTTGTTTTTCAACAGTGAGCCTGTAAAGAGGATAAAGCGTGCAAAGTGGAAGCTTACAGAGGAGAGAGACTGTTCCTTCATCCCGCACGCATGTCTTGCAGTACTGCAAAAGACTCTTCAGCATGGGTGCTGCTCATTAAGGCAGAACTGACTTTCACAAACGATGCTGCTACAAAGATCAAATGAAGTTACAACCTTTGAATTCCACTCGCTATTCAAATGTGGTACATGTTTATAGACAAGTTACACGAGAAATATCACAGCACAACCTGTAGAAGACAGCTACCGGTTGAGAACTTGAGAGGGACAATATTTTTTTACTAAAAAAATTTATCAGCATTTCACAATTGGCAAAAGATACCATTATGTTTCCTCTATAAGCAGCAATTGCTTTGCCAGAAAACAATTAGATGTACCTAGCGCAATTATTCAAAAAACACTGACTTTAATTAGTAACAGCTGGCTAGAAAATAGTTGTTCATAGAAACTCTTCTCATACTGAAGCCAGCATAGTAAGTGTAAAGAACACAATCGGGACATTTGCTGCTTTGTCTGACAAGACTCATGCCACTAAGGACAAAGTTTTCCAACGCTCCTGTATACACAGTCACGTGTTTACAATTCGATTAATTTATTTTTTGTATTTAAGACCGTGAAAAGGTTTTGCTGGTGGTCAGGCATTTCTCCCCCCCCCCTCCTTCTTTTCTTGCAAACGCTCTCCAAAACCGCTGGGACGCCGATAAAGCGAAGGGGCACGGTTCCGGACCGCAGCAAGCGGCCGGGACAGGGCTGGGGACGGTTCGCATTCCCGGCGCGTCCGGGCAAAGGCGAGAGCCGGGAGGGGCTCCCCAGGTTCACGGCGCCGGCTCCTGCGGGGGCAGCGGGGCCCCGGCCGCGGCCCACCGCCCGCCGAGGGGCTCCCGCAACCCGGGGCCGCCGCAGCCCCGAGCAACGCTCCGCCGCGGTGACGCGTTCACCGCCCGGCGGGGCAGCCGCTTCCCCGGCGCGGGGTGGAGCTGCGGGGAGGGGAGAAGCGGCACCTGAGCCCGCGGGGCCGGTTTGAAAAATCCAGCGGTAAAAAGACGGGAGGG
>Ga0065711_1027323_pt1 | contig 50890 bp, 29 predicted proteins | sample Hoacrofraction12_FD_59098 | JGI IMG/M metagenome (GOLD analysis project Ga0065711, IMG submission 59098) | Hoatzin crop microbial communities from Cojedes, Venezuela - Epithelial fraction 12 v2 (version 2) | ecosystem: Host-associated > Birds > Digestive system > Esophagus > Crop | place... | reverse complement strand
TTTTTTTTTTTTTTTTTTTTTTTTTTTTTTTCTTTCTCCCCCTGTGTTATACTTTATTTTACAGCGGTACAGAAAAAAAGAAGGAAAAACCTCCAGGACAGAAAGAAAAAAAAGTGGAATCTCATTCTAATGATCAAAGTCCACAAACTCAAGCATCACCTTCTCCCCAGCCCTCCTCACAGACTCTCCAAACACACAGGCAAACTCAAGAAAGCAAGAGTTCTGCTCCAGCTAAAAGGTTTTCACAGTACTACAGTACAGAACTAGATAATTATTGTAATGGTACTGAGTTCATATTTGACAAGTCATGTGAAATAGTTCCAGTCTCATGATCAAGTTAATAAATGTTTGCTATTTTTTGTGCTAAAGAAAATGCATTCAACATGCATTGCAACAGAGCAAATATGTAAAAATGCAGTTTTTCTTTGAAGAAATTTTTAAGATTACAAAGTGGTTTTTTGTTCTCTGTAGTTGAAATCCTAATATAGTAGATTACCTCTAATCAGTCATTATTCTAAAATATTTAATGATGACTGTGGCTTTATAATTATCAAAATACACTTCATATGTTTTGTCTGGCATAGCTGAATGGCGGAGTGTATTTTGCACATGGCTATTGACTACATCTCATAACAGCATTTGTTAAATACTTGTATCATTGCTGCTCCTCAGGTGTGTTTCTTCTCAAGTTATTCTATAAAACGACTGCAGTGTGGATTTTTTGTTTTTTTTTGCAGCCCTTCCCTTTTCAATTTCTGCTAGGTTGCAGGGTGATTCACTTTGATTCTTTACATGAGTGAAGTTCTGGTTTTACACCCACATAATAGAACTGCTTGACTTGAGTGAACGTAGAAGTTTGTTTAGGATTGCCTCTAAGTTCCCACTTATTCTAGTGGGAATTAGGCACAGAACAAATGGTACGTCTTTTTTACTTTCCTTTTTTTTTTCTCTTTTTTTTTTCTTTTTTTTTTTTTAAAACCAAGGAAATGGTTTTTAAGATTTGGGTGGTTACTTCGGAGTTTCAAAACTATGCAGATCACTCAGTGTGGTTTCTTTTTTCTTTTTTTGGTTCACTGTCACCTTACTGTTTTGGAAGGTGTCAACTTTTCTTTTACCGTTTGGCATTTAGGAGACTGAAACAAGCTCTTAAATAAATGAAATCTATTCTTCTGAAATTTACTGTAGTGCACAAGATTATGTTGTCTTGCATTGCTTGAATTCACAGCTCTAATAAATATTTAAACTTTCACTTGACTGATGCATGTTATAACACTCCATAAAGGCTCTGTCTCCATGTCTTGCACAAAACATAAGTTGTCTGAAGCTGAACTTGCAGCCTGTTGTTCTCCTGCCTGGTATCTCACTGTAAAGATGTTTGTCTGAAGTCTCGCTTACTAATCTTTTGCAGTGTGGGGAAAAAAATAAATGCTTTGTTTAGTCTCCTAATGGTTTAACTTGATTAACTCGTTTGTCGCAGGACCTTTCAGCCTGTTGAGGTGCTGTGGAAGGAGCTTGCCATTTCTAAGGTTGCGGTTCAAGACTTACTCCTGCAAAAAGCTTTTCTGACAGGATGAAGTACGATACTGTTAGCAGGACATATGCAGAGTCTAATTCAGCTGGCTGAAGAATAATTTGGGCTAAGTCACTCTAGAACATGTTTTCCGTGGTTAAGATGTGTGCGAAATTAATGAACTATTGACTGGAAAACTTGCAGGTTCCCATTAGCGTAAATTGGCTACAATAAGATTCCTGAAAAATTATATCAGAATTCATGGATTTAATCATCTGTAGTATTGGACCAAACCTAGCTTGCCTTTTTCGTGCAGGAAGTTTGCAGACATTTGTTTCAAAAAGATTAAAGCCATTAATGTGGTTTAGAATGTGCTATCTGCAAAACAGCCATATGAAACTGTAATCTGATAGAACTGTTCTGCCTCAGAAATCAGTGTGTTAAAGCTGGTGAACAGTTAATCAGGGGAAAAAATTATACTTTTCGTTGTTACCTTCTTAAGTGTTTGGTTTTAAATATTATTATTTATGGCTAATATATTGTAGCCTCTTTTTTTTTTCCACTTTTGTAATTTGTTAGCAATATAATAATGAAGTACAGAGTTATTTTGTTTAAATCTCTATGAAAGAGGATTTGGAAATGGAAAGAAGTGGATAAAACATTTGGCAGCTGTCTTGCTCAATTGTTTTCATTCATCCAGTTAGAACTTTTTGACTAATAGTTTTTTCCTGTTTCATGCTTCAGCTTGAAGAAAGACCTAGCTCTGCTTTTGTCTCCTGCTGCTTGATCTGTCAGTTGCATACGAGTTCCAGTTATTGTTATCTTATTATCTTGTCATTTTAAAATATATTTTTGTTTCTTCTAGCATAAAGAAATCTTTGATTGCTGAAAAACCTCACAGTGCTTGGGAGAGTTCAGATGACAGTCGTAACAAGCTGCTGAGGGTAGCATCAACATCTAAATTAATTTCAAAAGTGGCAAAGAATGCAGACAAGTAAGTATCAGTTGGCATATAAAAGCTAGTGAACTTTGGAGTCAAAATATTATGAAATTGCAGGATTTTAGTGAACTTACTTATGTCTGTGCTAAGACCATGTGCATCTTTTTTTTTTACCAAAGGTAATTACTTGCATAACCTGGCAACGTGGCACTCCAGGTCCTGTGAAATCTTAAACTTATTATAAAAATGTGAATGCAGGATTTGAGTGTACATATATTTTAATGTTGCCCATTTGGGCTAGTGGAATTATGCACTATAGTTAAGATTTATGGCTTAATGCCACTGTTGTGAAGCTTCCAAGCAGTTTTTTCCTGATTAAAACTGATCTGAAAATGCAAATGTATTTCCTTGAAGTTAATTTACTGGATTTGACATAGTATGTGTGTTTCTAAAGTAGGCTGTAATATTAAGAACATACTTCTGGATAATAGGCAGGGATGTTCTTTTCAGCTTCTCCTTCGGTAGGTGATGTGCCTATCATTCCTCTCATGCTCTTCTTCAGCAGCAGGTTTTCTCAGTTTGTGGTCTCCAGTGTGGCCTCACCAGAGATGAACAGCCCAGAGTGACTACTTCTCCTTCTGTCAGCACAGGGACAAGAGTTTGCATTTCTCTGTGACTCCACATTGCTGACCCCTGTTGTGACCCACTTCTTGTCCTCAGTACTTTTTGCCAATTGGGCTTCCTCTTCATATTCGCATACTTAGTTTCTTTTTTTGACTTTGTTGATATTTTGTTGAATTTGTTGAAATTGTTGTGTTGACTTTTTGACTGACCCCTGTCCCATTTTCTGAGATCCCCTTAGCGTGCTGGCAGCTTCTCCCAGCTTGATGTCATCTGTGGGTTTTGTACATCTGCTCGTTATTCTTCATTCAAATAGCCATTAGCTCTTTTAAGACAGAACTACCTGAAGAACCCTCACACAAATAAAACTCTCTGAACTTTCAGAATAATTTCCAGTCTTTTTATGATCTGGTCTGTAGTACTCTCCTTGGCTTGCATATAAGACTGTCAAATAACATACTTAGAGTCAAGAGCGGTGCAATTGCATTCCTTCTTTCCTAGGAATGGGAAGAATGAAAACTTCTTAAATTAATCTTGGGTGTGGATATCAGCACATTTACTAAAAGCTTTATGCTTACACTGAAGAGTTCTGCAGTGCAGTGAAGTGCTGTGTGTGAGGGATTATGGGTTACATATTTTGCAAGTATTTATTTTCCTTTTATAATTGGTTTTCACTGTTGGAATTTAAAAGCCCTTTGGCAATTTAGATTATAGCAGGGTATGGCTAGATAATATTTTGGGATAAAAACCCCTCTGTCTTGATTTCTGCTTGTCAAGTTTCTTTTCCTGGTTTTTGTTATACTACTAAAATATCTTTGATAACGTGTTATATACTTCAGAATTGCTAATAATAAAAAATAAATTTTACTTTTTTTGGCATTTTATATATTGGTTCACGCATGATCAAAATAGAGGTATCTTACTTAATTTTCCTGTGATTCTGCTTATTTTCTGCACTTCAGCAGTCTCTAATGTAGGGAAAGCAGGTATGTAACAAAAGAGTAGACAAGGAAAGATTAGGACTAATTCTTGTTAGAGAAAGTGGTCTGTTCACCACTTGGAGGTGTTGTATCTTAAAGTATTTGGCAAGTAGTAAAGCTTCAAGCGTTATCAATTGTAGACCATCATCTGATTGAAGACTCTATTGTATGGGTATGTATTGTTTGTGTACCTTGCTCAGGTTTATAATAAAAGCAGTATTTGCATTCAATAGCACACATTAATACTAATTTCTCACTCTCATCCTGTGTGCCCACTTTCTAAAAGAACTGGTTAGTATTGTGCAAAGGCATATTGTTATATTGCATTTATCGTTCCCAATTAAGAAACGTTGGCCTAATCTGCCTGAAGTTACCCGAGTCTTGTGAAAGGGAATAGAATTCAGCCCCTAATGTGGGCCCCAGGACAGAAATGTTTTACATATGCTTTGCGCTACTAGCCTGGGATATGAACTTTGTTTAGTAAGCTCAGTCTTTAAGCCAGCACTGAGCTGTAAATCAGTCTGATAAAGCCATAAGAAGTAAGAGGGTTCTCATGGCAGCCCATCATTCAGTGTTTTTCAAGCAAGACTGGGAGTCCAGTTTTAGTTTCGCATTTGGCAGTGTGATGAAGGGTGATTCTACCAATAGCCAGAGATGACTTTCCTCATGCATGTGCTTGACCCTTTGTCACTGTTGCAAAAATTTGACCTCCATCCAGCTGAAAATACTGGATGCCACTCATACCTTCCTGCTGAATTTCAAATGAATTCAAGAGGGGTTTTTATGCAATACATTCTCCCTTCAAGGAGTGTTATTCTGGTAAAAAGTAGCTCTGATGCTGGAAATTAGTATTTCTTCCCTCTTCACAAAAAAGGACTGAGGTTTTTTGAGGGTGGTTCATTCCTGGTTCTGGCAAGGACAGATGTCTCAACTGCACTGCTTGGAAGACTTTGTGTTGTACATCCAGTAATGCTGCATGGATCTAGTTTAAATGAATCTGCAATTTGCTTACATTTAGTCCATGTGTCTAACAGGGTTAGTTCCTAGAAAAATTTGTGTTCTTGTGTTCTGACAGCTTATTTTGACAGGTGTTAAATGCTTTGCATGCAGGTCTGAGGGTGTTTGGCAGCTTAAAACATTTCGTTATTACAAGTTTGTTCTCTCAAAATGGAACTTTCTGTGCACAAGGAATATACTGTCCATAATAAATTCTTAAAAGCTTTTTGTATTTTGTTGTTATCACAGTAATTCTTAGGAACCCTTGCCATAGGGGCAAAGACTTTAAGTTACTCAAAAGATACGATGAACTGCATAAGATAACATATAGGTAAAAATGCACTACGATGACCAAGATTAGTTATTTAGCTTCCTATACTACAGTTACACTGTACACAGAATCTGGTGAGATCGTCAAATGCAATAATGTGTAAGAACTAGATGGTATTGGCTTGATAAGCATTTCACATGTTATTAACAATATTATTTTGAATTTTTCCCCAGGCACAAAGATGTCATCGTAAGCCAAGGTAAATAAAAACATTTTTTTTTAAATACTGGATGAAGTTGAAAAGATTTGCTTTTGACTGAATAGTATTTCATGTAAATAAATACATTGGGACGTATGCTTATGAAACAGGGATATGGAGCTAAAATAGCATTAATAATTACTCCAGGTATTCATCTGACCAGAAGTTACTCGAGACCTGTATAAGGATCTTTGAAATTATGGACAAATGCCTCTTCAAGTTGGAACTTTAGGAAGGATAGAAATTTTTGGTGGGTGGTGGGAGGATTCATTTTACTTTTTTGATTATTTTCTCTGTGTGTGTGTGCATAAATAGAGAGAGGTTATGAAAACAAAAATTGAGAGTTTTGACCTGTGTGCCAGTCTTCATCCAAGCAGGTGTGAGTGAGACTTTAGAAATAGTTTTAAGATATTTTATTTCTGTCCCATAACCAGCAAAAATGTCAACTCGTGAAAAAAACAGCCAAGGTAAGAAATAAGCTATGCCCTTTGGTCGCTTTCTAATTTAGCACTCTCACGAATCTTTTATTTGGCTTTTCACCATCAAAGAACATCAGTGGGTGATTTCTTAAAAAATATGAGCATTTAAATAAATATTTCAGCCTTCTTATGGAAATGTATATGCATATGCACATTGCAAACTATGTGAGAATTATTTGGGAGTAGTCTAAAATTAATTACTACATGCATAATTTCGTGAGAGAGGAATGTGTGTTCAAATAAGATTCTAGAAGTCTTGCATTGTTGCCTGCGATACCAGAATATTAAGAACTGCCAACTAAAAGATTTGTTTTATCTCAGCTTTCTGTCTTGCCAATATTACCACATATACATGCTGATTAGACGAGAACAGAGACTGAAGGTTTTAATATAGTCTCCTAAAATGAAAAATGAGTCTCTTCTAAAGTGTATGCCTTTACACTAATGAATCTTGTGTTATGTGGCTATCTGCTGCTGCTGGCTTGTTCAGACAGGAAAAGGAGCCGTCTATCTGAACATGGTGGGATGTGACAACGAAAGAAATCCACTTCTTGAGTCACACAACTACTCTGCTTTGATGTCCTGCAAACTGTACTGAAGCATGCAGTTTCAAAACTAAAGCATGTAATCCAAGTGCATGCTGTACACAACATATATCTATCTACAGAGGTTCTGTCTCATGCTTTTTTGCTGCTAATTAACAAATCTGTAGTCTCCAAATTCTGTGCTGTAAGCGAGATTACATTATACACAGTTTAATTACTTTTGATCTCCTCTGGATTTTTCTTTCAAAAAGAAAAAAAACACTCAGATTTTTTGGAAGTTAATATATGAGTTGTTGTAATGAAAGCAAAATCAACTTGAATCCAAATGCTTTATCTTTTTCTAATTCATAGAGAAATTACACATTTAAAAATACTCTAAATTGCTTCTTACCAAAAGCATCCTTCAAAGAAAGTAGGGGTGAAAGCATGTGCATAAGCATCAGGAACAAGGAAGAAATGTTTCTGTATGACAGGTTGCTTAACACCAGCTGTGGAACAGTACATACGTACAGCAATGGTTAGTGTAAAAAGAAAACTAATCAATAGTGTCCAGACCAGCTGCAATTTAACTTTACAAGAATTAAATAAAACTTATATTAAAAATACCCTTTCTACCAAACACAACTTTTCACAAAACCAAGTTGCATACAGCTAAAATACCTTCAATACTAATTCTTTCCTTACATTGTGCTTCTACAATTCTACGTGTTCTGCCAAGAATGGGCCGTACTTCGGTTGTCTCGCCTTGGTAGCTGTAACTTACATGGCCTCGATGCGTGCCCTGCTGTCTGTTGTGTTACTCTGCGGATGATGTGAGCTGTCACTGAGTGGTGAATGGATGCCTTCCGTGTGCGTCACGCCTTAGTCTGTTCTGAGCCCAACTGGAATGAGAGAGAAATATGATGCAGATGACAGTGGTCATGTATATGGAAGATGAGGAGAAAATCTTGTCATCGAAAATGCATGTACTAACATTATAAACACAGTGGCAAAACATCATTCTGCCTTTAACATGGATAAAGTTGTAATTAGCAGGATTCAGCCTACAAAGATATTTTTTTGTTGTTGTTGTTGTATGGACCAATGAGTGTATTTTTTGACAGTTTGTAGAGTATGCGTCTCTGTGTGTGTGTGTAAGGCTGTGTTAGGTTTTGTGCTGTGTTTACTGCCACAGAAGTAAACTACCTGTTAGTAACTGTAGTTGCAGAGGGTCCCCCCATCCTTTCCAGTATAAGCTTGGCCGTACTCAACCAGTTCTCTCTAGTGCAACGTCCTGTTCAGGGCAGGTGACTTCAGCCTGGTTTGTACATGACAGTTGCCGCATAAATAAACTGATTTCCAGCTGGCACCTTGACCCAACTGTTTAGAAAGTTGAAGAGTTGCACAGACAGTTAACATGGTTTCTGGAGGTAAATCCCAAGCAGCTGGACAGAGTTGTCTTGGGCAGGGTGGGATGAGGGGTAGCCTTTGCGCATGCTTTTTGTGAAGGACCTTCCTGCTCTGCAACGCAAAGGCGTGGAAAGCTATAGCTGCTTTAATGCTCCTTTGTGGCTTGCCAGCCTTTGCCTCTCGAGGCAAGCAGTCTCCAGCACGGTGTTAATGAAGTTGCAGCAGCTCCCCTGGGCTGCTCGTTTCACGAGGCTGTATGTGCAACACTGCGTGCGCCCACGGCACACACCTCCCACGCCAGCGATGGTGTCGATGCGCTTCCTAGAAATTGGGAGGGGGACACACATGACTCTTAGGAAGACTGCTGCTGTGCAAACTGTCGAGCTTCAAAGCGAATCTATGCAAAAATACTTCAGTGTCTTTACACAGACATAGAATAGGTTTGGAAGCAGTGAAATTGCAAACTGTCATAGCAGAAGGTGTTTGCATGGGATAATACGATGGAAGGTGACAATTCTGTGTCACTTTGAACATCGTGGAATCACTTGTGTTTCATTTTCTGATTCAGCTATTAAAGAAACTGCTTTGAAATATGTCACTGTAGTGCAATACCACAAAAATGTAGAGAAATGTGGTTTTGCACATTTAGTTCTTGGAATCTTATTTTTGTAGCAGCAGATGTTAGTGCAGTATTGTCTGTGTTGTGACCATCTGTGCGTGTTCGTTGTGATTTCTACTGATAGTATGTATTAGCTGTAAAAGTGAAAGACTTGAGGAGCAAGTGGGGATTAATCTTAGATGAGCTTCCATAGTGAAGGGCATTGGCTTCAATGTGGAGTGCCCCAGAGCTTACGCTGCAGGTATCGCATGGGAATGTCAGCAAGACCCGGGCACTTCTCTCCTCCTGCCAGCAGCAGTGCGGGGAGCTGCAGCCTGCAGCGGCCTTGCAGTTGGTCACTGGAGTTTGCTCTGTTCAGCACCATGCCGAGGCCAGGCATGCTACCAGTGTTGGTCATGTGCCAGCTATCTCAATACCCAGTTTTGCTCCCTCAGTGCTTTTATCGTTCTTTCTTGCATTGAGTTGCACCTGCTGCCCATTAAGGTTAGGCCTGAGCTTTATGCATCTGGGTGTGTGCTGAAGCAGAGGTAATACAGACAGGAATGCTTTGGTGATGCCAGTCCGATGAGGGAAGTATTATACGCACTTCCATACGTTTGCTGAAGAGGTTTTGGAGTTTAGGGTTTTCAGCTGATCTTTGAACATCTGTTTATTTATCCTTGCAAACCAGGACAATCTTTGTACAATGAAATCCAGTACTAAGGAGGTATTAAAATTCTGTGAAAATCCAATAAAGCTGTGGGTAAAATGATCAGGTGCTTACTACAGCCTGAAAAGGACACCAGCTAAAGTTATTCTTTTAAATTCTTTACCAGCAGGTGTTTATAATTGCCTGTAAAAGCCATCTTGCTTTTCACTTCAGCAGAGACATTTTTGAAGTATTAATCACAAAGCGTTCATATTTTTATACCCAGAAGTTAAATACCTGGGTTATTTTATGATAAAAGGTAATTTTTTTTTCACTGAAAGTCCATGTTTGAGTTTGGTTCTCAGTGGTAGCAGCTCTGTATATGAATCACTTGTTCACTTATTATAAAGTAATAAGAGACACTTAGACTTTTTTGGATGGCAATAAAAACCATATGTGAAAGAATTAATGAGAAACATTCACTGCATTCCTAAGTTTGTTTCTTTTTAGATTGTTCTTTATTAGTTTCCAGTACTTTTTCTTCTGTTAGTTCTTGCTTCACAGAACGGGGCAATCATGAAGCACACTATGGAGAAATTTGCCCTGCTGACAATGTGTCTTGTCCACGGAGAGTGCAAAATTCAGTAACATCCTTGGATCAGTTTTTTCAGCAGACACAGATTTTTTGTCAGACGCTTATTGAAGGTGTTCACGTACCTGAGGGCAGATGGAGACAGTCTGTCTCATTATTATTGGGCTGCTTGCTCACATTCAGGCACAGTGCATATTATTAAAAACCATAGACACTGTCAGAAAAACAAAATGATATTTGGATGTTTTTACCATTGATTCTTGGTGGTCAGGATTTTATTATTTAAGGAGGAAGCATTTAGATACAGTCTTATTGAGTTTGTTTGTGTCCAGTGCTCGTTTTGAATCCTTTTGTTTTTTTAATAAAAAGAGTTTAGTATTCAGCTTGAATTATTTTAATACAAATAGTGACAGTTGTTAATACCTAGATTCTTCATGTCACTTGGTACATGCAAAAACAGGATTTTAACTGTGATATAAAGTTATATGTAATTAATAACCAAAGATCTATTAAGAAATCACAAAGCAAAGCTGTAAAATCATTCCAAACCAAAGCAAATCTCTTGTGTCATGTGCTTTTTTCGACTGTGTGGTTTGCATTGCACCAGTGCTCAATAGCAACAGAGCATGTCCGCTTGTCACGTTCAGCAAGCATTAACACATAGCTTAGGGTGAGAGATGGCAGACCTGCAGTTGCATTTTAATTCCAATGTAACTCAAAATGTAATGGTCTGGGCATGGTGGCTGGATTTGGTTGTATTCGTCTCTGTGCTGTTAGCACTGGTTTAAATTAGAAACAGGCTTCTAAGCCTTTGTCCCTCAGGTTAGTGGTCCTACAGAGTTCTTGGACACAGGCCTGAAAGCAGAAAGCTTGTGGGAAAGAAGCTATTTGTAGTATTAAAAAGCATAACTTCACTGGTCAAGCAACTAGAAGGTGAAGACAGATTAATAAATGTACTCTGGATGTGGTAGTTTATTGTATGTTATTAAAGAGTTCTGTTTGGCCAAGCTAGTTGGAGTCTTCTGGCGTTTTTCATTTGCTTGTAATTCACTTTAAGGGTAAGATTCAGATGCTTAAAACAAGTAGAACTGAGCTGAGGGATTTGATGCATCGGTCCATGTTGCTCTTTCAAACTAGATGGGGTGGGACCAACTGAAAAATACTAATAATTTGCAAGGTAAGACTATTGTGATGATTCACAGAATCACAGAATGGTAGGGGTTGGAAGGGACCTCTGGGGATCATCTAGTCCAACCCCCCTGCCAAAGCACATTCGCCTAGAGCAGGCTGCACAGGACCATGTCCAGGCGGGCTTTGAATATCTCTGGAGATGGAGACTCCAGCACCTCCCTGGGCAGCCTGTTCCAGTTCTCTGTCACCCTCAGAGTGAAGAGGTTCTTCCTCGTGTTCAGGTGGAACTTCCTATGCTTCAGTTTGTGCCCGTTGCCCCTTGTCCTGTCGCTGGGCACCACTGAAAAGAGTCTGGCCTCATCCTCTTGACACCCACCCTGAAGATATTTATGGGCATTTAGAAGGTCCCCTCTCAGCCTTCTCTTCTTCAGGCTGAACAAACCCAGCTCCCTCAGCCTTTCCTCGGAGAGAAACTCCAGTCCCCTCACCATCCTTGTAGCCCTCCTCTGGACTCTCTCCAGTAGTTCCTTGTCTTTCCTGAACTGGGGAGGCCTTACTCCTTAACAATTAAACGTACAACCGTATAGACAAACAGATAATTTTGGTTTTTATTCACTATTATCTGCCCTATGTGAGTGTATGTGCGTGTATAAAATCTATTGCATGCTCATTAGACTTCCTATAATGTGTACACTTGCTAGCTGAAGAGCAGTTAACTACAGTACAGACTTGCGGGGCTACCTCAGGGTCTGTCTAAATAATAATGAATTAATGAATAATGTGAAAGAAAATAACGTTCTTCTAGTATTTTGTCAGTTTTGTTGACAAAATCAGTAATTGAGGATGAGGGCGTCTCATATGCTGCTAGGAAACTACTGTGTGTTCCTTGACAATTTCATTTTGAGGCATGTTTTTTGGAAACCAAGAGGATTTTGGTTTTGTTATGTCACTGTCTTCAAATTTCTGAAGGATCTGAACAGTAGCTTTCATGTCTCCTGAATTGCTTTTCTCTGTAGATACTTCTTAGTTAATCTGCAAAGACTTCTTTGATATTTTTTCTTCTCCTTTCAGTTCCTGTTATTTTTATTATTTTTCTCTGAGAACCATCCTTATTACCCTAAGAATGTGATTCACAGAAAGTAGTAAATTGCTGAAGTGTCATTGCATGAGTTTCTGTGCTGACTTAGTGGAAGCGCTAATTTCAGCCTTTTGGATGGTTTGTATTGCCATATCTGTGCTGGCTGTTATCACCGGCAGTGTTTTGCGTTGGTCTTACCTTCCAGCTTGCTTTCCCTGAATTGCTGGGTTTTGAACTTTCTTTCAAGACCAATTTAATAGGCGTGGTTTGAGGTTGAATTTTGCTGTAACTTTTGTGCTGCTTTTTCTTTGTTGTTGTTTTTTCTCTTTCTGTTGTATAAGATCCGATTAAAAGATTATTAATGGTAACCTCTCTATGATACAAGGAGGCTTTGATGAAAATTTTCAGCCACTGTCTACTGTTTGTCTACAATTTTTTATTTGCCTGTAGTTTTAGTCCTGGATTCTTGGTGTTGCATGCCTTACCAACAGTTTCTGTGCATGCAAGGTAAGTACGCTGGCTTACAGTGACTGTCAGGGAAGAAGATGCACGTGTTTCCTTGCAGATCAGACAGACTTATAGGGTTCCCTCTCAGCAGCAGCACCTTATTTCACTGACATTGCTCTAGCAGGCTATAAATTTTCAAAGAACCCACAGTAGATGCTCTGGTTGCTAACATCTGCGTGCAGCCTGCTGGGACCTATTTGACCTAGTGTTTAAACTAATGAACTTAACACAGGAAAGTAGGAGCACGGATGAAATTTCACTGGTGACGTGAAGCTGAGAGACCAAACAGATACAGTGGAAGCTGAGATTTTAATACAGTAAGACCTAGATGTTCCTGAGGCCTGGAGTAGTAGAAGACAAAATTATATTATTCAAAGTGCAAGATCACAAATGCAGGAGTTGCTAGCAAAGTTTTGGCTGTAAGCACGTTGTCTACCAGAATTAAATGGTGAGGAAAAACATGCTTGTTAGTCACATGAAGATTGAACCACTGACTTACGAAAACACAAAGGCAATCCCAGGATGTATCAGAAGTAATTCTAATGGAGATGTGCAGCCTTCTGGAAAATGTTAAGGCATCAAAACCCTGATGGGTCCTCCTCTATAACACTGCATATAGTTACAGCCACCCACAATCATAAAAGGTAAATTTTGTGGTGGTGTGGACACAGACTGAAACCTTATCACGCAAAAAGAGAGTTAAATAGCGGGGTGTTTTTATTTTTGCAAAATGAATGCTAGGAGGGGGAAGAGCATGACTGCAGTTTTCATGCTCACCTGATGCGCTTTCAGACAGCAGATGGACAGACCTCTGCTGAAGTTAACAGCCACGCTGTCACACGCACAAAAAGCAACCAACCTGGCCATGTTTTACTGTCTCCTGGGAGCTGAGAGGCTGTGATGTTCTTCTGGCTCCTGGCATGGGTTTGCAGAGCCTCATGGCTGATCAGCGCTCGGATCCACCTTCAGGTGGGCCCTCGCCAAGTCGCTGGGCTTTGTCTTTGTGCCACTGTCCCTGAGCGCTGTTTTGTGTCCCTTCAGATGACTGGGGCTGTGGTATAGTCAGATCAAGTGTTTCTGCATCTTTGGGGCTGAGTTAGTAATTTCCCCAGACCCCTGGGGATCCCACAGAGTGCTGGGATCTGCATGGAGTTTGCTTGGGTCTGGCACACCCAGAGGGCTCCCATATGAGGCTAATGAGCCTGAGCCTATCCTGGGAGCAAAAATTGGGAGTGCTGGTCCTGTGTCCCCTGGCACTTGTGCAAAGAGATTGTTGAGGCTCCAGAGGCGAATTATTACGGAGCCAAGCAGAGTCTGGCAGAGGCTGTGAATTTGAACTCAAAGCTGCACAAAAGCAGCTACAGCTGTTCCCAGCACAGAGCTGGCCCCTGAAGCCAGAGTACTGATGCTGCCTTTTGTAGCAACCCTGGGCGAGAGCTGTTCCTTTTTGTGTCGCATGGACAATCCCCGGCAACTGGGTGTGCTATCTACAGAGCTTCAGCTGTACTTTTAGGTTGGTTTGATCCATACTTCAGTTGCAGATTAGTCAGATTAATTAATTTAGCAAGCCCCAAGGTCCTTTCAGATATCTCCTCCTGTCCCATCCTTGGCCCCTCTCTGCTTCTGCACAGTGGGTAGTGGGGTCTGAACATCTGTTTATATGGGGTAGACAATTTTTACTTCCATCCCTGTTTGCAGGCTGGTAGGTACCAGAATTGTTGGGGGGTGGGGGCGGGAGGTGTCCCTACTCTTAAAACTTCTGACTTTATCTCCCCTTACCTACGTCTGTTATGACGTGACCAAGGCTCTTTTCTTTCAAGCAAGTGAGGAGAAAAAAGTCTTGACATGCTGCTTTGTACCTGGAAATAGTGAGAATGCAGGAAACAAACAGATAGTCTGATGCGCTTGAGCATTCAGTTGAGCCAGTGTGCTATGAAAGAGTTAAATCACTGGTTTTCTGAACTTGCAAATACAAGTATTTGGCCTCAGGCAATTAGATGCTGTTTGAGAATGGTTTTGTTGATATGCTGCCATCCTCTCTAGTATTTAAAAAGATTTTTACATTAATATTATATCTGCCCTGCAGGTTATTCTGACAAAAGGATATTTACAGTCTTAGACAAAAATCTTTCAGTGGTTTGTCTGTTTTTTTTTTTTTTTTTAATCCTTCCTCTTCTGTAGGGAGAGGCTTAATCAAGTTATACCTAGCCTGTGTGTCTCTAACAAGTGTGTTAAATATGTGTCTTCAAAGGTAATCTTGAATAACATGCAGCCAGCTAATAAAAACAAAAAAATGTTCTTTCTTTGATGGGGAAGTTCAGAGAGCTAATTTGTATCTGAATGCCCTGTAGATAATCTTTTCCCTGAGCTCCAGCAGAGCCTCTGCTTTTCTGGCCAAAGACCTGACTGAATTCCTCTTGGGCTCTTCATCTCTCTGTCTGCAGAGTCCGACAGGTGCGACTGCCTCCCTCCATTTGAATCTCAGTTGCAGCCTGTCTTGACTGATCTAAGCAGTGGTGAGAAATTTGATCCTAAATTTCTGGTGTCATTTTGCATTGATCTTGTGGAAACAGAATTGCCAAGCACAGTGTAAAATCAAAAATTTGACTTGTACAAATGAATGGTCTTTTCTAAATACCCTCAGGCTATGCTGTGCTTTAATTTATAAGAGTGTGAGCACCAGATTTTAATAGAAAGGTCATTATTCATGTGTTACTGTTGGTTTTGGCCAGTGTTATTTTATCTCTGTAAAATACATACTATAAAAAACTATTTTGGTGGAAAATTAGACATGTTACTAGTTTGGAGTAATTATCTAAACACTTGTGTCAAACTAGTGACAACATTGATCTTTAGCTTTTCTCAGCAATGCGATTAAGCAATGCACATTTGGTAAAATAACTATTGTTTCTAATATAGCTGCTGGGAAGTTATTTTCTTTGTTCTCTGGTATCTGATCTGAGGCAAGTTTTCTACTCTTATCAGTGGATGGACTCACAGGGTTCTTGTTCAAAGGAGTTGTATTTGTTTTAGAAAGAAGCAGGACAACTGTTTTTCATCTTCTTGGTATTTGTTCCTTTGACACCAGACTTAAATGGCTCAACTTTCATTGTATTGATACTCTAAATATGGAAAAATATTTACAAATGTATTAGTTTTACATTGCTCAATTATTACCATTTCTATTTAGGAATTATTTTTTGAGCCTGTGTGGGTTTTTACATTAGCTTTTAGTTGTATTTGAACTGTCATAGGATAATTCCCTTGTCTTGCCTCCAGTGGAGAATAAACCTGCCATCGGGCTCAAAAGCGACACATTCAGGTAAAATGAATTCTTGATCTCAGAAGGTTGACTTGAACACACTAGAAGTGGAAAAAGAGTCACACTGTCGTCTTTTAATGTGGGAACTTGGTAAATTTGATAAAATGTGGTCTGTTCCATCAAACAATTAAAAATAAGTTGATAAAAGTGTTAAGCATCATCTCAACACACAATAGTGTGTTGAGAAGAAAACCAAAAAAGTATTTCACAAATTGAACCGTATGTGTTGTGAAATCTTCAAAGCGAGTATCACGCACGTAGTAGAATACTTTTAACTAGCTTAAGTTCAGGTACATGGATTCATTGACCTAGTTAAGTTTGAGCAATCCTGTGACAAGTGATGTTAAAACCACACAAGCTCATGGGTAGTTCTTTCTCTGGCTGTAGGAGTTACTGAATATATTATATGATTTGGTCATCATAGATTTTTCCTGTCTGTGTCAGTGCCGTCCAAGTCATTGGCATGTGCTAGGTTCCTCAATTCTGCATTCAAAGCTAGTGCTTTCCAGTGTTTTCAGAGCTGGGGTGGTATTCCACAGAATTTCACACAACCGATAAAAATCCTCTGTGATCAGAAATACTTCTTTTAAATAACCTAGAACATTCACCACTTTGCTTCATTAGACTGATGATTGTCAGTCTTCCAGCTTGTCTAGCTGTAGAAGAAAGACCTAGTGTGTCAAGAATTCATTTCCAAACTTTGTGCAAGACTGGTTTATGTCTTTAGTGGATGAAAATAGTTACAGATTTTGTCTCTTGCATTCTCTTCTGACTGCAGTGATATCGAATATGTTTCTGCAGTCTGTATTGTAGGGGTGTTTCAAATTCAGAGAAGGGTAGAGACCCTGGCTTGAGGTTGGTCTTGCTCACAGCTTCGATTATTTCTTGATCTTTGCATCTTCTAAAATATTTCTTTAAGCAAGAGGCTGTTTTGGAGTCGACGTTGCTTCTGCTGTCATTGAAATTACCTGCTTTTCCTTGCCTTCTTAGATCTCCAAGTTTGACTTGAGCTGTTAAGCTGTAATTTTGTGGGAATAAGTCTGAGTTTCTCCTGATTTTGATTTTAGTTGTTTTAGGGAATGCAAAATGTAGATGGCATGTTCATGCAGTCTGAGTAATAATTTTACACTTAATTGGGGAATATTTACAAGCGTTCCCTGGGCATTTATGGGAAGCCTGTCTCATGTTTGTCTGTTGAAAGACGAAAGTAACTGTTTAAAGATCTTGATTTTATAGTTCAATATTGATTGCATCAAATGCAATGAGAGATTTCTTAATACTATATTGGTAATTCATAGCTATGCTTCTACTCCAGTCCTACTCAACTATTTACATTTTGGTTTGAAACTTTGGGTTCCCTCTGTCTGCTGTGATTTTCAAATTACTACTCATAAAAATAGCAGAGTTCCAGATTCACTGCAGAATATTATATTACTTTGGGTTTGTGATACTAGTTGCATTAACAATGGATATTAACTGCTAAAGAAGTTGGAGCGATAACAAGTTACCGTTTCATTGATGCAAAATCAGTGAAATTTGTGGATCTTTGTCATTAGTGCTTTTCAAAATGAAATTCCTGTGTCAGCAATGTTGGAGGCTGGCATTAATCCTTGTGGATTTGAGGCCTGATTTAACCATGGTTTAACAGCATTTCAGTGCTGGTTTTGCTGTGTTGGTGGGGTATAAATGCTTTTCAAAGCCTCCATGGGCTTTTCTGTCCTTCTGAAGTTAGAAAATTATTATTGTTGTAGTGTGGAGGGAAGACTCCTGTAGAGCACCTGATATACTAGTTGCAATCATGTATTCATTAAATCCGGATGACTTACCTTCCAACGACTAGCTAATGTGTTTGACCAAGCCACTCAGCTACTCTGTAATTAATTGTCTCTGCTGGAAAATAATCTCGTGTTCCTTGAAAAGGAACTCCTGAACACTTGTGAAGTGCTCAGATGCCCCAACAGACATACGCATGTATTTTGTCACAGCTATAGACAGTATTGCAGCTGGAGTTATTAGGAGCTGTTGCTTCTTTCCATTATTGAGGATGTGAAGCAATATGCAGTAGCATGCAATTGGAATGGTTTCAATAAATTAATAATTCAGGCTAGTGTGTTTGTTTGCAATGATATGTAGTTTCAGGTGATATTCCTCAGCAAAGCTTTTGACACATGTTCCTGCAGTGTCCTTGTGTCTTAGCTGGGCTGTTACAGTTTGGGTGGCTGGGCAGCTGCGTGGGTAGAAGAACCAGTTGGATGGTTGGCCTCAGAGGGCCGTGGTTAATGGGTCGTGCTCTGCCTGCTGGCCAGTAGGTAGCAAGTGAAGTCTGCAGGGGTCTGTCCTGAACCTGTCCTGTTTAACATCTTTAGCAACGACCCGGGGCAGGCAACAGTGTAGTGTTGCAAATGACAGCAGACCAGGGGGCCCAGCTGATATGCTGGAGGGTAGAGCTTCGAACCAGGGGTACCTGGGCGGGTTGGAGGGGTGGGTCTGCAGGAAACACACAAAATTAAGCGAGGACAAATGCCAAGGCCTGCACCTGGGGGCAAGAAGAGCCCGTGGCAGGGATGCAGGCTGGGGACAGAGGGGCTGCAGGGAGCAGCTCTGTGGGAAAGGCCCTGGGGGTGCTGACAGACAGCCAGGTGCCAAGAAGTTGTGCCATCTCCATCCTTGGAAGTTTTCAAGACCACACCAGACAAAACCCTGAGCAACCTAGTCTCACCTCGCAGCTGACCCTGCTTTGAGCCAGAGGTTGGACTTAAAGACTTCCTGAGGTCCACTTCAACCTGAAATACCTTATTCTGCGATTCTGACTACTTCGTTATTCAATTTCAGATTGTAATTTGAAATTTGCCTGTTATTTAATTTGCATGTCTAAAATGTTACATGCCCAGTCTGTTCTATCACAAGTTCAACTAACACTTACTGTGTGTGTGTTTTAGTGTTCCGTTTAAAAAAAAAAAAAAAATTTAAATCTGGGCCTTTACCAAGCTTGCATTTCAAAAATAGTTGTTATATCGCAAGTGTTATTTGCATCCCTGTGCTTATTACTTGTTTCTTTTGTACTTATTTCTTGTGTAAACTTGCCATAGGACTAATATACTTTTTTGTTTCAACAGAGGGAGAATATATCAAGATGTTCATGCGGGGTCGACCAATCACAATGTTCATTCCTTCTGATGTAGAAAACTACGATGATATTAGGACAGAGCTGCCTCCTGAAAAGTTAAAACTGGAGTGGGTGTATCCTTGATATCAGTAACTACTTGCAGTTCCATTTTTGTCTTGTCTTGCCTTTTTTTTCGTTTAGAATCTGGTCTTGTGCCTTCTCTGTTCAGAGATAAAAATTACTTTTAAGCAGGGAAAAAAAGTTCAGTTTAATATAACAATTAAAATGGTTTGTAGCCACTTTATAGTGTGGCTTTAGGCTGCAAAATAAATAGGCACGCAAAAGCTGTACTTTTTATTTGTTTGTTTTTCTGTTGAAACTAACTGCAATTTTAGTGTGAAAGTAAGTGTTTTCGGAAAGTTACTGAGTTTGAAAAATCTCCCCCTCCGCACCCCCACTATATTAATGTAGGCTTTGTGTTCAGGAACATTGTTAGTTTTCAATCTGTGTTCATTTTTAGGAGCTTTTAGAGCTATGGAAGATCTTGAATAAGATCCAGAATTTCTCTTTGTCCTTACCTTTCGAGCGAGGATTGCAGAAGCAGCCATCTGCAGAGTTCTTTGCACTACTTCTGTGTTTCAGCTCCTAAGCGAAGGGGTTCACTTCTTAGAGAATAATATATGTTAAATGTAACTATCATGTGAAGGATGGAGTTAGTTCATGTGTGGCTGACAACACTTCTCCAGGCTTAGTAGATCAGATGTTAAGTTCATTATAAGAGATGTGCATCTGCACAAGTTTGGGTCTTCCTGTCACTCCCTGCCATCGCTGCAGATTCCTCCAGTAAGCTGTGATTGTATAATTAAGTTTCTTAATACTTCAGTTAAATAACATGTCTAGGCAGCACTTGAGTTGGTGTTATAATCTCAAGTTTGATCCTTCTGATGTTGCTGAAAGCAGGAAGATTTTTAGGAATGTTGATGATACACTGTCGTATGTCAGGGTATGTACAGACAGAGGCTGCCTGTACCCCTCAGCATATCTGTCAGTGATTAAGGTATACGTGTATTTGAAGTCACCCCTTGTTACTTACTTTTAGGAAGGAAGATTTCTCTATTCTGCTTTTATTAACTAATAGATGTTTGAAACAAATAATGTTGGGTACTGGGTTATGAAGAGCAGCTGTGAAGCTCATGTCCTCTGAACTATTCAGTGACACTGTGGAAGCTTAGACTAGAAAGGAGGGAAAGTTTTGCATTAAAAGCCTGACTGGAAGAAAAATGGAGCTCTTATTCATGCTTTGCAAAGTTGTGGTGCCCAGCTTTCCTGTTGTCACAGCTCTTGGGTGCTGGTGCTGGTACTCGTATGACTGTGGAGTGAATTTGGTCACTGATCTAGCTGGAATGTAATCTTTTTTTGTGGCGTTAACTTTTGGCAGGATCAACTGATTATTTTGATTTGCCCCACAAACATGCAAGGGCTAGAACTAGCATACTGGAGGAAGATCAGATCTACTTTTCCAGCAGCAGTGAGGAGTTTGGACTGATGAAAACTGATCATGAAATCACAGTCTCACTTAAGTAGGTGGAAATCCCAGTGTGGACACACTATTTAATGTACAAGGACCTTAAGTTCAGGTTAAACCAGTTTCCTGCTGAGGGCTAATTAAAGTGAAATAAATCTAGTCTAAACAGACTGACCATATGTTTTTGGAATCTGTTTAAGGAAATGTCATCCTAAATCACACCAGTATATTTTTGAGCGTAGGGTATCTTTTGGATACAGTGGTGAAGAAAGCAATGAGGAAAAGGTAATAAAATTTGAGGGCTTAATATTTTTCCCTGTGAAGTTGCACAAAATTGCTCTTCAGTTTTGGTGACAGGAAGATAACAGCAGCAGAACATCTTGTACTTCATGCACAGGTTTAGCAAGGGGAAGAAATCTGCAAGTCAGCCCTAACTTCCAAATATGATGACAAACTGAAGGCCGCACATCTTATTAAAAAGGGACAGTGATTGACAGAATATTTTAGTAATGTCAGTGTTTTGCAGCTGAAAGGTCAGTTGAGTGTTGAATTGTTCAGTCTATAAGTTTTGTTTTGAATGCGTTTAGTTCTTCTGCCTTCTGGATGATTGATTGTTTATCATTGGGTTTTTCTTTGTTATTGCTGTTTTGGAAGATGCTGATCAGCTATGAGCAAGACAAGAACAGAAGGGTTCTTGTTGTGGGTTTTTTGTTTGGGTTTTTTATTTTTATTGTTGGTTGGTTTGGGAGGGGGGTGTCCTGTTTAGATGAACTGTGTCCTGAAGGTATATTCAACTACTGATACCCAGTACTGTAGATTCAACAGAAGACACTTAGCTTTTGTCTGCCCTGCAGATTACTGTCAATTGAAGAAATACCTAAGCTGCTTGGCAAGATACAGTAGCTCATGGGGAAGTCTGAGCTCTTCACTGGCCTCCTGAGTGATCTAATGTCAACTTTGTGGTGCAATCTTCCTTACTGCACTTCAGAACTGGTTAAAGCGTATCTGGCATTCTGAGTAATAGCAAAATGGGCTTATTTAGCAGCTACAGAGGTCACAGTCAGTGCTGCTGTTGACAGGCAGTGACTTTACAGACTCTTTATTCCAATGTACAGTAGCTCAGTTTCTGGAGGGTATTATAGGATTATTTTTAGCACTGGTGCTCTTCTTTCTAAGAATAATTGAAGTCAGTGGTAGATATACTGTTGAATTGGGGTGTACAGTGGATCACTTTTGATGAGGGCCATGGCTATTCTCAGCCAATTAAAAACAAAAAAAACCCCAAACTAGAAGCTTTTAAGCATATCAAATTTTGTGACAAAACAGTCCTTGTAATTGGTGAGAAATATTCAGAATATGAAGAATTTCCCTGGTTGAAAGATCCATCTGATTGAAAGATTAATATTGAAATTTAGTGGAAATTAAGCTTCAAAGTTGTCACCCCTTTTTCTATAGAGAGTGACTCACTTATTGTATTAACATATCTGCTGCTTTGTTCTGAGTGTGTGGAGAAGGAAAGAAGTGCTGTGGAGCAACAACTCCTCTCAGTTTCTCTGAAGATAGTCTGGGATGGAGAACGAAGAAAGCAAAAAATTTATCCTAAGAAACAGGTTGTTCCTTTACATGCTCGTAAAAAACAAGTTCCTAGAAAATGCAGCTGCTCTGTGGTACTTTATTACGTAGGAGGGGTAAAGGAAAGGAATGGACTGAGAAAACGTGACCCTGTTTTGCAGCCTCTTGAATGCCAGAGCTCGAAGGTGGGTGCCAAAATACTTAGCATTAGCTTTGTATAGTAGACATCTGCTGTGGAAAGCGTTTGTGTAAGTCATTACTACTTTTTAGGATGAATGTTCAAAGATGTCAATCTCAATAAATCCTTATCAATACAATCTCTTTTGTATACAGCAGATTAACAAGATCTGCCTTTCTCCTCTGAGAAGGCATTTAGAATAGCATTCTTCATGCTGCAGTGTATGAAAAATATTTTCATTGGTTTGTAGCCCATCGTTTTTGAAGTTCAGTGATGTGGTTGTTTTGGTTTGGTTTCTTTTTGTTCCATTAGTGTTTAAAAGAAGAAGAAAGAGAAAAAATTAGTGGGGAAGTAAGTAGTGATGAAGGAGAAGCAGAGGCATCCTTATTTTTCTGTCTTCAGCATTGTGTTGTATCAGCATTTCTCTGTATATTATTTGCTAAGCAAGCCAGTGAATAACCTCTGCTTCAGAGGAGCCATGGTGTTCTTCCGTAATAAACGAAAGACAAGCAAGATACAAATCCGTTTTCTGTACTGTTAAGGAATTTAATTGACAACTGAATGCAGTGTCCCTCTTTGAACTATTGTTTGGTTGCAGCATGTGTTTAAATTTGCGAGTTTTCCTGTGGTACAGCGATCCTGTGGTTTGATGGGAGTGCAGAAGAGGAAAGGTAGTGTGATGGGGGATTTTTGGGGCTGAGGGGGTGGCATTGGAAGGTACGTGGTGGTATTGTTGGTAGAAAGGTAGCCCTTTTCCAACAAAAAGAGGCCAGACTGTCAGCTTAGGAGGTGTCAGTTTAAATACTCCCAAACTTGGACTACTGCACCTGCTTTCATTTATGAGAAAGGGCCAGCTTCATCCATCCAACTTTCTGCATGTGGGTCTTTGACTTCCTTTTATTTACCTGATTAACTGGGATCTAAGGCTGGAATCCTTTAGCCAAAGTTGCTGAATGTATTTCGCGTATATTCCTTACTGTTGCAGATGTATTACTTGGCACTGAAGTGTGGACCTCTCTGAAATGCTGGACATAACAGGAAAATTATATTTTTTGAGGCTAAAGAGCTATGCTTAAAGTCTGAATTTTGATGTTAATAGCACATGACCCTGGGAATTGAAATACAGGCAGACAGCCACATTAATAGTCTAGATAAAGAAAACTGCACCTGTTTCAGAGAAATAACGGGTTGTAATAACATTTGATCAGGGCTAACCAAGGCTAGTTTGCAGTGTGTAAAATTTCTGAATGTCATTAGGAGTCATGCAGGTTTCCTACAAAAATCATCCCTTTTAGATATTTTGGGTAGATTTGGATAGAGTATTTTTCTCTGTGTCAGTTTCCTTTTGAGTTTTGTTTGTTTTAAAAATACTCTACAACAGCCTAAAGAAATATTTCCTGAACTTGGCAGCTGCTGTGCAGAAGCTTGCCTTTTTCTGAAGGGCATTAGGAATTTTCACACGCTTGTTTTAAAAGGCCAAATGGAAGTAATACTGGTGCCTGGGGTACAGATGCATAGCTCTGCTGCTGTAAAAAATGTTAAGCCGGTACAGTGAGTCCTGCTATTACCTAATGAAACTTCACATGGAAGTTTTTAGAAGATGACAACACTGTATTTGTTTTACTTCAGTGTGCCTTATATATTTTATTTTTGACATCAATGAATGTTACTTTTTAAGAGATTTGCTTTCCTGAAGTCCAGTTGTTTCGGTTTTGTTTTGTTTTTTTAAACTGTGTTACTGAAATTGTGCTATAGTTCCAGAGTTAAAACATAAAAGGTATTTGCTGACATGAGAGCTCCCCAGGAATCCTTTAACAAACAAACAAACAAAAAAAAAAACCTTGGGATTTTTTTTGTGGTGTACAGTGATTATGAAGACCTTGACTTTAAAAAAAAATATGTATAGCTATGGGTATCGTGGAAGAGACTGTCGAGCCAATGTTTACCTCCTTCCTACCGGAGAAATTGTATATTTCATAGCATCAGTGGTGGTACTATTTAACTATGAGGAGAGAACTCAACGACACTACTTGGGTCATACAGACTGTGTGAAATGGTTAGTATATAATATTTGCATGTAAGTATGTGTGCAATAATGTAGAAATGTATTTTTTAATTCTCTCCTACTGTATGTATAAGCTCATTAATGTCATCATATTTGTAGTTATTTTCTGTTTCATTCCTCACAGTAGATTTCACTGTAGTAAACATGGCACGAATGAACGGTGCTAGAGCAGTCTGTGCTAGCTTATGGTTTCTGGCTTAAATGTAAAACAGGATATATAGACAATGCAAGAGTGCCAGATTAGAGAAAGGATCTTTGCATAGATTATTCTAAATAGATGTCCCAGAAGTTAAAAATTGCTGTCAGCCTAATTTTAAACCAGTGATTCACAGGCGGTATGGCGGAGGTGTAGTCTTAAGGGAGAATTAGAAAACTAAATGGGAAACTGAGGAATAATTTTCTCACTTTTTTTAATGGATGCCCCATCCAAGTATTAAGAATGTCTGGAATCAGAAAGATGTTTGCAAAACAAAACAAAGAAGCAGGGAAATTGAAAGCAATGTCATTGTGGGTGCAAAGGCAGTTGCTGACTTTACGATGTTGGTCTGGAGAGTAGTGCATGTAATGTAATGGTAAACATAAGCTCCCTACTGTACCGGAATGGAGAAGAGCTGCCATCTAAACCTCTTTTCTGCTGGCTCTGCTTTGATAATTGTAATTGCGTCCTGTTGGAGGAATGTAGTCAGTCTTTTGTTCTTCACTTTCATTCAGAAAGCTAGACTGAACTGTAAATGCTTTTGGTGTCCATCATTCTGACCTCTTCAGGCTCCCCCTTGCTCCTCCTTTCCTGTTTCAATGGCTTTCGTCACCTTTGTAATGTTACAGAGAAAGCAAATAAGAAGATCAATCAAAAAATCGCTAGGTCTAAGAGAATGTGTACTCTGAAATCTTTTTTTTTTTTTTCACATCAGCTCCAAAGCAAAATGTGGTAAGCAAAGGCAGATTTTTACTTACACTAGTAGTGCACCATACTGGAGAACTTTGTTAGTACAATTACATCAGTAACTCCTTTCAAGTGGCAGTAATCCCTGACTCCTGGGTGCACAAGCCCTCAGCCAACTTTTCAGCTCCTTTTTTCCCCAGGTTCATGCTATCTGTATAGGTTTTATCTGTAGGTTTATGGATAAAGTATGCTGTAGTGTTTATAAATATGGCACATAACTACATGTAGGAAGTTCATCATGAGACAATGTGTATTTTGTTACAGCAGACTCCCAGTGTAGAGCAAACCTTAGATTTGTCAGAGCACGTGGGGAGGTGGCTCTTCAGGCACTGCTGGTTGTGTGCCAGCAGCCATCACAAGAGCCTGATCAACCCATCAGTACAGCGTGTCATGAAATAGTCTGATGAGAAACATTCAAGCTGTCTCATGAAAAGTGGGATTTAGGATCATAGGTGTCTTCATGGGCTGCTGTTGAGAAAGAAAAAGAAATTTACAAGAAACCTCTCAGTTTTGAAGACCTATGACAGCAAAAGCAAGTCATATTTCTGTCTGTCTTAGTCTTGCAGTTCATCCAGACAAAATTAGAATTGCAACAGGACAGTTAGCTGGAGTGGATAAAGATGGAAGGGTAAGTAATAGAGCTGTTGAGCAGTAGTATCTTGTTTTGAAAATCAGGAAAAAGTGTTTTGTTTTTTTTTTAATCTCATCATCACCTTCTGTTTGCAGTTTATTTTATGCACTGCATTTGCTGAGGTATTATGCTGTTTCGAAAGTAACAGCCTATATCTCTGGCAAAAGATAGTAACAACTAAGCACTCAGCTGTACATCAAAAAGAGCAGAAGCTCATAAAGTCCTTTATCTGTGACACAAGAAACTCAATTTTAATTCTGCAAGCAAACGTGAAGTTTGTAATTGATTTATAAGGGCACATCATTTCTGTCACATTTCTTTCAAGAAGTCTTCTCCCAGCGGAGAAGTCGTCCCCACTTCTGTGGGTCAGTGTACTCTTAAGGCTTCATGGAAGAGGAAACCAACTTTCAGAATCCATGGAAGGTGTGTCAAGCTTTCCTAGAAACTTGCTCATTTGAGAGCAAGTGTGTTTAAATGCTCTTGGCCCTGGCTGTTGGGAAACACTGTCAGAATTTGAATAATTGGATTATCTTCACGAGGTTATAGACAAAAGAAAAAAAAGGGCGGGGGGACAGATACTATGAGGTGCAGAAGCATGTTAAATATAACCCTTACGCAGATGTTCAACTTAATTTCTTAGATTTTGTAAGAAATAAATGTGGGGTTTTTTCTATAGATGTTATGATTTCCACTGAACATTTCTTGACTTTCTTGTTAGGTCTGATTGGTTTACTTTTCCGTCAGTGGAATGATTTATTGTCATTTTCAATGGTGAATGCTGTCCTTAAGTCAACTTAATTCCCACTTTATTTGTGATTATTTCACATTTATGAAGTTAAGCTGGTTTGGGATAGTACTCGTATGAAATACAGCCATGGAGATTTTCATTGAGTGGTTGGTGATGTTTAGGGGACTCAGTGCACTAGGGTTTTTGCTATGGTTTGGCACTTTTTCTTTCTTTATATATAAAAGAAGCAAGGTTTGATCATTATTTTCAGTTGATGCATAAGATTACTACGACTAGGGTCTGAAATGCAAGATGACTCTTCCATTATTTGTTCAAATTTTGTTCAATTTGTAAATTGGGCAAAGATTTATTTTCCCAACTACCAAATGCCACCTCACTTAATTTCTTGCCTCAGTGGCACCACTGTGATGTTTGTAGCCCGGACACAGGGAGAAGGACTGTGTTGACTCTCACCTTTTGACCTTCCAGATACTATCCAGCAGCAGCATTTGCACAGGTCATCCTGCATTTCGGTCGGCAGTTTGTAATTCAGGTAGCATCTGCTCAACAGACACCTGCATACAATGCTTTCACTGTTGATGACACTGTTTGTCCCGTTGCGTTTTCCCCGCAGCCTCTGCAGCCCCATGTTAGAGTGTGGGACTCGGTGAGCCTGGCGACGCTGCAGGTTATCGGCCTCGGGACTTTCGAACGTGGAGTGGGGTGTTTGGATTTTTCAAAAGCGGTAAGGCGGGTGCCATTACTTTGTGTGTGAAATAGTTTAACTGGTGCTACATAAATAGGAAGGAAATCTCTGGAGGTTTTTGTGTGTGGTTGTGTAGCTGATCTGTTTTGGTATTAAAAGTATGTCAGTAAAGTTTATGTATACCTTGTAAAACCAACTGACAGTGAGCTAGCTGGAAAAACAGGAAGTTGCTCATCTAAAATTGCGGTAACAAACTAGCACAGTGAATAAATAGCTGGCAAGAAAAGCCTTAACTAGAAGCTGAAGTCTGTGCTGGTTTTGGTGGTTTTGTTTTGTTTGTAAGGGGCTTGGTTTTTTGTTTGGATGTTAAAAACAGGCTTGTTAGTGAGGTTTGTGAAGACAAATTTTAGTGAGTTCTGATAGAAAGGGTAACTTTTCTGCTTGCACAGCTGGAGTAGGTTTTTATCCACCAACAGGAAATTAAAAAACAAAACAAAACACATTATCTTGTGCTGTTTTTCCCTGAGAAACAATCTGTTCAATTTGTGCCTCTTTTTTTACATAGAAAACAAATAGAAGTCTTATTACTGGGCCTGCAGAATTTATCAGAAAAATCAGTAGCAAACGGAGATGTGCTACTTGGTAGTGGTAAAGTTCTTATTTCAAAATTGACAAAGAGTTTATTTTTTGTAAAATATGTGTATATTTTAATCTTTAAGCTGCCTTTGTTTTTTTTGCCACAGCCCTAAGCCATATCAGACTTCCTGAAAACCCAGGCTGTGATTCTAGCATCCCAGCAAGAAGAATTAGTATATGAAAAAATAAAAAAAAAATACATAAAAAGAATGTCTGTTGTATTTTGCTAATAGAGGAAGAGATTCACGGGGGGGCTGAGGTGGGAAGGGAGGCCTGGAGATCACTTTATCCACCGTCCTGCTCACAGCAGGCTGCTCAGGGCTGTGTCCAGCTGGGTTTGGCGTGACTCCGAGGATGGGACACTCAGCAGTATCGCTGGGCGACCTGTTGGAAAGAAATGCTTACACATTGAAATGTCGCTAAGTTAGTTGTGTCTAGGTTTTGTCTTTCAGTAAATAAAAGAATTTTTTATTTGTTTTGTTTGAGGGTGTTTTTTTGAGTTTTGAGGTTTTTTTTCCAAATACAGGGTAGCATAAGTAAAATAATAATAATAAATAAATAAATTAGAGTCGTGTGAGGGGAATACTATCATTCCTGTCACTAAGAAACCAGTAAAACTTTTAAACTTGGATACATTTTTTTTTCCAAGGTGAATAAGTACGTGTTCCATCATTCAAAACAAATATAAATAATACATGTTCCATCAAACAAAACAAAAAGAACCCTAAGGAATTTTTGAGGACTAGATTTTAGTTTTTATTAGTTTCTTTTGCAGCTGAAACTGATTTCGATACTGTATTACAGTCTCACGTGATTCCTTGCTAGACTAAAACAGGGAGTGTGCAGTATCTGTCTTCACTCTGAGGGTGATGGAGCACTGGAACAGGCTGCCCAGAGAGGCTGTGAATTCTTCTTCTCTGGAGATACTCAAAATCCGCCTGGACGAGGTCGTGTGCTACCTGCTCTAGGTGACCCTGCTTTGGCAGGGGGCTTGGACCAGATGATCCCCAGGGGTCCCTTCCAATCCCTACCATTCTGTGATTCTGTGATCTAGAACTGTGGTTTTACTACATAATTCCATTAACGCATACAAGAGCTGTGTATATCGCCAATGCTGGCTCCAGGATATCTTTCCACTTAATATATGACATGTATATGTGCATATTGCTGCTAATAATAGGACTTGGGAATAAAAACTTCAACCACCTCTATCTTCGTAATTTGTTAGAGAATGCAGTTGGACTGCAAGTATCAACTTTAAAATAAATAAGGCCTTCTCCAAATCTTTCTACACATGTCCTTGAAACAACCAGTTTGTGCAAGTATGTGTTGTTGTGAAGAAGTATGGTTTTGTTCCATGATTTTCTGTCTGCTGTTTTAATTCTGTATATCCATATTTACCATTTTGTTGTGAAATCATTCAAAATAAGCCGTTTCAGTTATTTAATACCATAGATGCCAATCTTCCTGCTCTAAAAGCATCATTTTATTCAGACAGTGCTACCTTTGCTGCAGTTTTACCAACTATATGATGAAACTGCTGGTACTTAATGCTCCTTGAAGAAAAAATGAGATGAGCTTACAAAATTTTGTAATGTAAAGTTGTGTGTATATGATGGTGACATTTAAGAAAAAACCACAAGTGGAGCTGTGTATGTCCTCTGAGACCTGAGAAAAGGCAAATTATTTGGAGAATAAAAAAGGGAGAAACCTCTTTGCTACTAACATGATATTGCAAACAAGAAAGCAAAAAAAGACAAAAATGAACTAAAAGGGAAAGACTTGGTAAGACACTTTTAAAGCTTTCCCAGAGTATTATTTGAAGCATGGTCATTTTTTGTGAGATTATGCAAAAATTTATGTCTGTCTGTAAGAGAAAAGAAAAATACCAGATATATTGAGTTTATAATTACTTTAAAAGGACTTGATTAATTTGTATTTGTACCTTTGCTTTTTTTAAAATACTATTACCGTGCCCTGTTTCTAAATGGAGTATGATTATACTTTCTCAACACTTCTTTTTTGCATTTTCTTTATAGGATTCTGGTACTCATTTGTGTGTAATTGATGACTCTAATGAGCATATGCTTACTGTGTGGGATTGGCAGAGGAAATCAAAAATAGCAGAAATAAAGGTAAGTATTGCACAAATGAATATTCTGAAATAGAAGTGGGTTTATTACCATAAATACAACAGTTTGAGAGACACACATTTGATCTTACTTGGAAACTGCGACTGTGTAATACTGCTGGCTTGTGTAAGGGCATAAAAGAGGTGTATTCTTAACTTATATATTGGAAGGGGTTTGAATATTGGAGTGCTTATAATTACATTTTACTCATCTGTAAGAGCCAATCCAAATAAAGTCGTTCTCTAATATTTTCCTAATTTAGAAAAAAAAAGTCCCGGGAACTTTAAGAAACTAAAGTGATGATTTAGTCTCTAGTTGTTTATTTAAAAAAAAAATACCTGTAGACATTCCATATTTTCATTTTTGTCTGAATCAACTTCCAGACATTGATTCTCAGTACATGTGTCTCTTCTCATCTGAAGTCCGTTAGTACTTTTGTAGATTGCAATCTTGTCTGCTTTCCTCTTTCTTTCGTAACCTTCTAAATTTCTGATTGATGAGAAGCGTTCAGAGGTGTTGCTCTCAATGTTCATGTAAAGTTGATTCCCAATCCAATAATAACTTGCTGTTAAAGTCCATATTTTGAGACATCTTGCTTTGCATTATACAGTATCAAGCAAGGAGATATTTACATGGATGTGGAACTGAGTATTTGTTTTTTTTTAATCATGAGTCAGCAAGTGGAATACGCTACAAGCATATATGTCTATATGATTACAAACTTGCAACTTCAGATAATAAAATCAGGTCGATTTGACCCATTTTCTTTAAATGGTGTTGACCAGTACTAATTATATTCTGTTCTGTAAGTTGTAAAGTAATTTAATGTGAAGCTATTTGGCATTTGCCTTGTATTTCCAATTTTATTGACACTGTGTTTTGACTATTTTCACTCTCTAGGGAGTTCCTTGGTGTTTCAGAATTGACTAAAAACAATTTAGCAGGGACAGATTGCCCTTCAGTACTTATTCAAGTTTAGGACTTGATCGTGTATTATCTGTAGCACCTTCCACAATAAGTGGTGTGAATAGTTTCATCCCTTGAGCTAGGGTGCAAACCAGAAGCGTTTACTCAGCTGAACTCGATTAAATTTTTCAGTCCTTAGTTTCCATACAATTTGTGGATATAACAGATCCACTCGTGTGGAGGAAACTGTGTGAGAAGCATAATTCAATAAATATGGCCATCAATAAAAAATGAAGCTTAAGAAGGTTGTTTTCCTAAAGTGAGCCAAAAATGATGGAGTGGGAAAGGGTAATCCCATGGTTGCTGATTCAGCAGGACTTTTAAAGCCCTTTGAAGCATGGGCTTAAATCCTGTAGAAGTAAACACATTGCTGCATTTACTTGAGTGCATTGCCTCCAGGAGATTGTCTTCAAAGACATTTTAGTTGAATATAGATTAGAAGTTGGATAAATGACCAGTCAGTTTATGTGTGTAAACTCTGTTGGTAAAGGATGAAATACCCACTGAGGTGTTAGTAATTCAGTAACAGTATATGCATCCAGTAAATATACGAAGGTGTTTCAGAGTTTTGAGTTATGCAGGCTTCTTTTTTTCTTCTTTGTGAGGATGAAAGGAGAGGAGGGAAGAATCCAAAGGAAATTTTATAGAATTTCAGAAAGAGAATGATGGGTATAATCCTGCTATGTTGCCATTGTCTCACTTGCCCCTGTCGCAGCTTTGTTATCCAGAAGCTTTGTTATTCAGAATAGCAAACTAGTCTGTATAAAAACTAAACAGGGTTTTCAACCCATAAAAGCATCTTTTATACATCGTTCACTTTCCATGGAAGAAGTCTTAGCTATTCCAGAGAGCAGAAGCTTTTGTGATTTAAAAAGTGAATGTAAAACACTGACTTTTCTACTGAAGCTTTATAAAGATCTCTTATGAATGTAAAAAATAAATATATATAAAATTATATGTGTGGTCATTCAGACAGATGATTTAGCATGAACACTTCCAGATTTTTTTTTAAGCATACAATGCGCTGTCTAGTTCCTCATGTGTCTGTTCTGAAACTTGGGATTTTACATGTTTCTAGTAGTTAAATCCCATCTGAATAAATACTATTTCTGTTATTATTTCAGACTACAAATGAAGTTGTTCTTGGTATAGAATTCCATCCAACTGATGCAAATACCATAATAACATGTGGCAAATCTCATATATTTTTCTGGACCTGGAGTGGCAATTCATTATCAAGGAAGCAAGGGATATTTGGGGTAAGAATGTCTTGATATCAGGTCAGTTTTAAATCAGTGGTATGATCTGCAATAGCGATGATATGATAGCGACCATGAAATGGTAGAGTTCTGGGTTCGAGGTGAAGTTAAGAGGGGGGGGCCAGCAAAACCACCACAACGGACTTTCAGAGGGCAGACTTTGGCCTGTTCAGGAAGCTGGTTGAGAGGGTCCCCTGGGAGAGAGTCCTGAAACGCAAAGGGGTCCAGGAAGGCTGGACATTCTTCAAGGAGGAAGTCTTAAAGGCACAGCAGCAGGCTTCCCCATGTGCTGCAAGACGAACCGTCAGGGAAGGTGACCGGCCTGGCTGATCAGGGAGCTCTTGCTGGGACTCAGGAAAAACAGGAGCGTCTGCCACCTATGGAAGCAAGGGCAGGTGACTCAAGAGGAGTACAGGGGTCTCGTTAGGTTGTACAGAGAGGAAATCAGAAAGGCAGAAGCCCACCTAGAACTCAGGCTGGCCACTGTTGTAAGGGACAACAAAAAATGTTTTTACAAATACATCAAGAACAAAAAGAGGGCCAAGGAGAGTCTCCATCCCCTACTGGATGTGAGGGGGAATATTGCCAATAAGGACAAGGAAAAGACTGAGGTACTCTAATGCCTTCTTCGCCTCAGTTTTTAATACTCAGACTGGTTACCCCCAGGGTAGTCAACCCCCAGTGATGGAAGATAGGGTAGGAGAGCGGAACAAACCTCCCATAATCCAGGAGGAAGTGGTTAACAACGTGCTATGCTACCTGGCCACTCACAGGTCTATGGGGCTGTATGGGGTCCACCCAAGAGTGCTGAGGGAACTGGTGGAGGAGCTGGCCAAGCCACTCTCCATCCTCTGTCAGCAGTCCTGGCTAACAGGGGAGGTCCCGGATGACTGCAGGATAGCCAGTGTAACACCCATCTACAAGAAGGGCCGGAAGGAGGATCCTGGGAACTGCAGGCTTGTCAGCCTGACTTCAGTGCTGGGCAAGATTATGGGGCGATTCATCCTGAGTGTGCTTACCGGGCATGTGAAGGACAACCAGGGGATCAGGCCCAGCCAGCATGGGTTCATGAAAGGCAGGTCCTGCTTGACCAATCTAATCTCCTTCTATGACCAGGTGACCCAACTACTGGACGAGGGTAAGGCTGTGGATGTTATCTACCTGGAGTTTAGTAAGGCCTTTGACACTGTTGCCCACAGTATCCCCCTGGAGAAACTGGCTGCCCATGGTTTGCATGGGTGTACTCTCTGCTGGATAAAGAACTGGCTGAATGGCTGAGCGCAGATTGGTAGTCAGTGGAGTTAAATCCAGTTGGTGACTGGTCACAAGTGGTGTTCCCCAGGGCTCAGTTTTGTGTCCAGTCTTGTTTGACATCTTTATCAGTGATCTGGATGAGGGGATTGAGTGCTCCCTCAGTAAGTTGCAGATGACACCAAGTTGGGTGGGAGTGTTGATCTGCTTGAGGGTGAGAAGGCTCTGCAGAGGGATCTGGACAGGCTAGATCGGTGGGCCGAGGCCAACTGTATGAGGTTCAACAAGGCCAAGTGCCGGATCCTGCACTTGGGTCGCAACAACCCCACGCAACGCTGCAGGCTTGGGGAGGAGTGGCTGGCAGGCTGCCCAGCGGAAAAGGACCCTGGGGTGTTGGTCGACAGCCGGCTGAACATGAGCCAGCAGTGTGCCCAGGTGGCCAAGAAGGCCAACAGCGTCCTGGCTTGTATCAGGAATAGTGTGGCCAGCAGTAGGGAGGTGATCGTGCCCCTGTACTCGGCACTGGTGAGGCCACACCTGCAGTACTGTTTTCAGTTTTGGGCCCCTCAAGAAAGACATGGAGTTGCTGGAGTGTGTCCAGAGAAGGGCAACAAGGCTGTTGAGGGGTCTGGAGAACAAGTCTTATGAGGAGCAGCTGAGGGAACTGGGGCTGTTTAGTCTGTAGAAGAGGAGGCTGAGGGGAGACCTTATCACTCTCTAGAACTACCTGAAAGGAGGTTGTAGTGAGGTGGGTGTTGGTCTCTTCTCCCAGGTAACTAGCGTCAGGACAAGAGGCAATGGCCTCAAGCTGCGCCAGGGGAGGTTCAGATTGGATATTAGGAATAATTTCTTTACTGAAAGAGTGGTCAGGCACTGGAACATGCTGCCTAGGGAGGTGGTTGAGTCGCCGTCCCTGAAGGTATTAAAAAAATGTGTAGATGTGGCACTTTGGGATATGGTTTGGTAGGCATGCTGGTGTTAGGCTGGTGGTTGGACTGGATGATCTTACAGGTCTTTTCCAACCTATGATTCTATGATCTACTCACACTTTCTATAAATTTGCTCTGTTGTTACCATGTACTGTTTGAGCAGAGAGGTAAACAAACAAGGTTAAATTCTGCTTACAAGTATGCAGGGTGCATGGGTGCGGATATGTTATACTAATTACGTGAAGAGCACAAGCAGTTATGCCTTTCTTTTGCTTATTTTGTTTCAGAAATATGAAAAACCCAAATTTGTTCAGTGTTTGGCTTTTTTGGGAAATGGTGATGTGCTCACTGGAGACTCAGGTGGGATAATACTTATATGGGGCAAAACTACTGTAGAAGCTACTCCAGGAAAAGGACCTAAAGGTAGGATACATTCATATTTAATCACAAATTTTAGAGAGTATGTAGAAGACACACATAGAGGATTGCATTAGAAAAGGAACAGGGAAATAGTCCTGACTAAGGGTGTACACTTCCCATTATTAACAGGTGATACTGAACTCCTTCAAGTCTCAGGAATTTGCTGCCTTAACAGCAATCTAGAGTTTCTCAATAATTAATGAGACTGTGCCTGAAGTGAATAAAAACTACTTTATCTAAATGTTTTGCATTTTAAAAATATGCAGTTAATCTGCTTTCCTTTCATCCTGTAATTTGAAAAAGGCTGTAGGATCAGTTTGAGGATTCTTCAGGCTACCTTTGCCGATTAAGGCTGACGTTGTACCATCCTCAGTCTCTGAGCAATACCATTAAGTGTTGAAGCTGATGTTAATAGGATGTGTATGTGAAGGAAAAATACAATGTGTAGTTGCACCAGATAAGCAAATAACAATACCTGGTTTAACAGATACTCAGGTCTTGGCTGTAAAATATGCTTTAAAACCCATCTTATTTGAAGTTTGGGTTAAATTTACTCTTTAGGGCAAAGCCTTTGTAAAAAAGAAAGGAAAATGATTTGTTACCCAACATATGCAGACCTGGCACAGTTGAACCCTAAGGTAACTTAAAAATTCAAGGATAATTTATTTTACTTGGCAGCTATTTCAGACACTTTGGTTTAAATTGGTATGCCAGGAAAACATTCATGTAAAAAGTAAATTTTTAACGGTAAGTCTGTTTTTGTAGGTAAATCTTTTTCTTGTCTCTCAAGCTAACTGCAGTGGAAAAGTAATGTAACAAATTATCTGATGTTTAATTTTGAAGTTCTTGTGCAAAAATAACCTTTTCCTAGTATAATCTTAATACAGAATGAACATTTATTTACATTGACTTAATTAAATATGGGATCTTTTAGTTGGTTAATCACATTAAATTGGTCACATGACTTGATCCAAACTCTTTTTCAGAGTGTGAGAGCATGCTGACTTCAACTGTCTTGAGCCGTAGGCAGAGTCAGCAAAATTGGTATTTGTCTGGGTGGTGTTTTAGGCTTTTTCTGTGATTGCTATTTGAAAATACGCAAGTCTCAAAGTACCAGAATCTTGCACATCCAGCATTAGATATTAGATTCATGCATCCTGGAAACTTTGCTACAAATAATTTGCTTTTTATTCCCCTAAGACTATGGACAAGAAGTCTTTGAGTTTCTTGTAGTAAAACAGCTTTATTTCTTTTCTAATAATGACTTGATAAATATTGATTGACTGTAAAGGACAGTTTCTCTTGCATCTGGAAAAACTGTGTTCCCTTGGATAGCAGGGAGATGAAAGCATTTTGCATATAGTTGTTGTTCCTGCCTTCACAAGTTGTAGGACAGCCAGTCTCAAAAAAGTTTGTAGTCAGAAAGGCAGGCCTTTGTTTTATCTTTTCATCCTGTAAGAAAACACTACCACCTTGTGTTTGCAATTCCGATGCAATACTAATAGCCTGACATTCCAAATGTAATTATTTATTATACGCTGTTACTTTGCTCTTCTGCCAAAAGGCACAGCTCCTTGTAAACCCCAGGTGGAAAAAGGAGTAGTGTTCTTTATTATTTTCTTTTTGTGCATGTAGGAGTATATCAGATAAGCAGACAAATCAAAGCTCATGATGGCAGCGTGTTCACACTCTGTCAAATGAGGAATGGGATGCTGCTGACTGGAGGTGGGAAGGACCGAAGGATCATCCTGTGGGATCATGATTTGAATCCTGAAAGGGAAATTGAGGTAAGAAAGCAAGAGTGAGAAGGAAATTTGCCTTGAGCAAGGTATTGACTAGCAAGAGGGAGCGCTCCCCACCCTTTGGAGAATCAGTAGTTAGGATGACAGAGTTCTTCTGGTTGCTGTCTCTTTTAGTGGATGATGGTGTTTTATTGTAAAAATGTATCAATTTTCAGACTATAAATGAACCTATCTGAGGCTTCAGTTCTCTTCTGTTTACTTAACAGAAATTGTATGTTTTTGTTTTTGTTTTCTCAAAGCCCTTCTGTAGTTTCTTTTATTCATCCATTTTTTAAGAATATTATTTAGTATCACCTGTGTTTTTGTTAAGTTTACCTGTCTGGAGAAAGACAATGTTACCAGGATCTGAGGGGTTTTTTATAGAATTTTTGACAAAGACAAACAACAGGTAGAATACATATGGGTACTCTAAGAACGTGAGAGCTATGTTGAGGAACTTCTTTTGACTTTAACCTAAAAGTTGTTTGGCGAATGTGTATGTCTGTGATTTGGCTATATGGCAATGCCAGGTAAATGGGGATTAACTGGAAAAAAATGTGCATTATGGATTTCAGAATTCTCCCCCCACCTGACAATGAGATGACTTCTTGGAATAGTATATTCTTTTTAAACAGTTGTTCTAGTCACGGTTTACTCCACTTACCTAGTATCCATTTATAGCAGCATTTTTTGCTTAACATGTATGTTTAGTTCTATCTGGACTTTGTTATTACCTTGACTCTAATATTGACCTTTAGAAAGCATGGCTGAGAGTAAGTAAGCATTGACTATCATATACAACTCTTAGACTTGAATAATATATTCTACTCATATCAGTGTCTCTGTTTTCCTTCTGTTAGTAATGTTATATTAAAACTGATTTTTTTTATGTTGACAAACATTACCAGAACACTGGCACACAACTTTCTGAATGATTGTACGGTTTTTCTGCCTTGTGTGGCTAATATTAAAGTTAGTGTATTTTCTAAATATAAACCATTTAGAAAACCAAACAACTGAATACTGTAAAAGAAAGCAGTGTATCAGAATTCAAGCATGCACTAAACAAACTCAATAAAACTTGGAGTCATTGCTGACATAAGGTGTATGAACATTTACTTCAGGTTAATCAGGAAGCATTAAGAAAATCGGGAAGCATTTGCTGTGTGCCGCAAGGTTTTTTTCTTACTTTTCACGATGTGTTTTGAAAAGTAACCAGTAACTATGTATTATTCCTGTGCTTATATGATGAGATGTAAAGATGTGGAATGCATTTGTTTATTGTATTTGACACTTAAAAATCCACGGAACTTAATTTGTAATTTTTTTTTCTATTGTTAAAATGGCATAATTGTGATTGTTTTGGAGTGAGATCCTCTTGTATGTGGCTGTACTGAAAAAATAAATGAGGTAGGTTTCAAGTCAAGGCCTGATCTAGTGTATGCCTGATCAGATTATTTTTACTGGGAGAACTGCAGTTCTGGTACTGTCATTGTGCACTATTTGTGGCCTTCAAAAATAAGCCCGTATTAAGATGCATGATGTGGCTTTACAGATGTTTCTTTTCCTAGGTTCCTGACCAGTATGGAACAATCAGAGCAGTAGCAGAAGGAAAAGCAGATCAATTCTTAGTGGGTACTTCAAGAAACTTTGTTTTACGGGGAACATTTAATGATGGTTTCCTAGTAGAGGTACAGGTGAGCACAACTTTTTTTTTTTTTTTTCCCCACAAAAATGTAAAGGGTTTCCCTGCTGGTGTATTATTTTAAGATAGTCTTTATTAATTTTTAAATCATGTGTGTTTTCTTTCCAGGGACATACGGATGAACTCTGGGGGCTGGCATCCCATCCTTTCAAAGACTTATTTTTAACATGTGCTCAAGATAGGCAAGTCTGTATGTGGAACTCTGTGGACCACACACTGGAATGGACCAGGCTGCTAGATGTATGTCAACCCTTTAACATTAAATATAAAGTTGGAAAATAGAAAAAGCATTAATTTTCTGAAATATCCTTGTCCTATGTGATTGCAAGAGAAGCAAAAATCCTGTAGTTACGGCGTTAAAAACAGCCATTTGGAAGCTTTGATAAACTTAACCAGGCTCATCAGACATTGTATAGACTGTGATCCAGTTACCATTGTCTGCTGCCATTCGAACGATCCAGGTCAAATAAAATTCAACGTCCTTTGTTCTTGTTAGAGTTCAACTTTTTTTCCAGTTCTTCAGACAATTTGAAGAGGACGTGATACAAATGTGCAAGGTTTGGCTGTAGAAGTCCTTCCTTGCTGTCATTGTTTGTTTCATATTTTGGCTAGTTCTGTCCTAATATCCAACCAAAAGTATCTTTTTATGGAGAGACTTAGGCTTTTTACTTGTGAGAAGGTTATGTAATCCCTGTCACTGATACATTGAAAGAAAATCCGTCTGAGGATTGTAAGCATGCTGCTAACTAATTAGTTTTTCACCATGTCAGTTCACCTCAGGCTTTTAGAGTAGCTTTGGTACGAGGAGAAGTGTTTGACTGTAAGGAAGAGGGCAGGTGAATGACATGTTTGTGCCTCTCCATTCAGGAACCGGGGCACTGTGCTGACTTCCATCCCAGTGGAGCAGTGGTCGCGATAGGAACGCACTCGGGCAGGTAAACGCCTTTTGGTTGTCTTGTGAAATTTCAAAGGAGACGAGTTGATACTAGATGTCTTGTATATTGGAATTCATATATCATTAGGTTTTTCTGGTTTTTGCTTGAGGTTAAGTAGCCTAAAAAGGTTGGGGGAAGGGGACAGATCTTTCTTAGGTGGGTTACATGAAGACAGAAGGATTGTTTGACTGCTGGTAGGCTGTTTTGGGTTTTTGACTACGCTTTCATGAAAACCCAGATGTTGATTTTTTTTTTTTTAACTATTTTTTGTGGAGGCGTTATTTGCTTTACCGAGTATCATATATTTCAATATTGTGTTTGTGTGACATTTGTTTATAAAATGGGTACAGTACAGATCTTTCTCCTTCCCAAATCAAACACACTTGCAACCTTCTAAATTGACATGGAAAGGCAAGTGAACAGGCTAGTATTTTGATTTTTGTGTAAGACAGAGTTCAGTATAGCACAATGCTGCCATAAAGTGCTATTGAGCTATTCACATTGATTTTTAAAATGGTTGCTTATTTGAAAGCTATCAAAACACAAGCCAAATACTTTAACTCAGGTTTCAGTGGTAGAAAAAATTGTTTTGATTCATATCCAAACTCTGGCTTGGTATCATCTCACAAGAAATTAGTCCCAGACAACAGATTTTTGGTAAGTTACAAAAGAAAAAAATGGGATATTCATAGCATAAGAAAGGGGAGAGGAACAGAGAGTAGATATCTACTGGCTTTTTTATTCTGTTTTTCAAGTCTACCTTGACAACTCGATGATAAATTAACACAGTACATGTAAGAAAAGGGGGGTGGGGCGTGGTGTAATTTCCCTTCCCGAATTTTTTTTAATACCTAAAACCCATCAAAAATTTGGTTTTAAAAACTGCTGAACATGAACAACATCCTTTAACTTTCCTGGAAAAACTAAACATTAAGTACTTCTGAAGGAGGTTTCCTTCTCCAAGATGAAGATGCAGTCTTCACTACATTCATTAGATAAAACATCAGGCTAGGAAGCCTAGTTTACCTCCCTATGAAGAATCTTGCTGAGCTCTTGTAAATTTGGTTTCCACATTGTACCTTTCCATTTTTTCATCTCTTTCTAATCACAGCATTAAATTGAACAAGTGTTTCTAAATTCATTAAAAAGAGCAGAAGGTACTGACCTAGTAGTATTTGAAACAGGGAAGAGGGAAAAGAAGGTCAGGCTACATTTTTTGGTAGTTGTTAGAGGTTTTTGAAATCATATCAAAGCACAATGAAGGCATATTGAGCAGCCGAAGCGTTCAGTGTTGTGTTTGCTTTTGACATTTCCCTCCCCCCACCAAAGCATTTTAACATTACTTTTTCAGTTCATCACTTTTCAGTTTAAATTCATACTTTTTAATTACTTGAGGCAACTGGTTTATACTGTGTTGAATAAATTTATGATGATGGCCTTGGGGTATTTTTTTTTACTTTTTTTTACTGTGCTCTTCTTGGATCAGAGCAGTTATATTTTCACCATTGTATTTTATTGCGTTCTGAAATTGCATGATTCAATAATAGGTTTGAGATATACAAATGAAACTGAATTGAAGTGAGGCCTGGTAAGTGTACAAGTGCATGAGAAATAAATGGAGTTGTGAATTAAGATAAACAGAACAGTTTTAAATTTACTGCCTAACCGTCAGCACCATGTGGTGCTTTCCACGCCAGACAATCCAGTCCAAGGGAGTTATTTCTCAAGGAATGAGGGCTGCATGATGTATCTCGATTAACGTGCAAGAGAAAATAGTCTCAAGCCCTTAAGATGTTATTAAATAACTTATTTGATTCATAGCCCAAAATGCATAAAGCCAATATTAAATGAGTCTAGTTTCTTTAGAGTTCCATAAACCTTGGAAGTGTCTGTTGTCGTTCTAGTGCTGCTCTGCTTCCACTACGGAGGTCAGTGAGACAGGGCTAGGGAATGGAGCATTATGAAAGTTGGGCTTGATGGTTAAATTTGTGACATCTGAAGAAAACTGAATTTTCTACCTCTCTTCCCATTCTTGTCTGTTGTTTCATAGCTGTTTGCTGGAAGTGCACAGCTGAAAAAGGGCTGGCAATTAGAAATCGTACCAGAAAAGTGAGTTTTTCAAGGCACTATACAGATCATTGTTGCCGTGCTGCCAGTGGTAGTATTTGCAGGGTAGTAGACCTTTCTGTGACTATTCATGTAGAATATCTTGAGTGCTGTGCCCTGCAGAAAAGACGACTTACAGGATTCTTACAAAAATACTAACATTATTAAGAAAACTGGAGGCTGGAGGACAAGACCAGCGTAAGCCAAAGCTACAAGGAGGGTAAATCAGTCAATAGACCTGTTGCGATTTATACTAGTTCAGCATCTGTTGTGATATGAAGAAGCCTAAATATCCCAGGGAACCAGTCTTACAAGATGGGTTGGTTTGTTCACTCTGATTAATGCCTAGTATTAACTAAGTGTGGGAATTGCAAGTGCAATAATATATTACTACTTTGAAATACTGTTTCCCTGGTGATTTCATCAGAAAAATTCTTCATTCACAGATGTGAATTATCAGTAATAAATGTCTGTTATGGATCAGAATTTGTTTTCCAAAAGAGAGCAGTTTAAGGGATTTTGTTTCTAAAAACATTTATTTTTTAGATAAATTATTGGTGTTTTTTTAAAGCAAAGGAATGGGAAGACCAGAAATAGATGAAAATGGCAAAAGTTCTGTCTTGTTTATGTGAACTCACAAGTTAAGCATGTTATCTTCAGTAACAATTGGGGGAAAAAAATCAATAAAAACCAGGCGAAGCAAACAGCTACTGTCTTGCAGCTGGGATACCATTCATCCATTTATTTCATCCGATGTAGGGATCAGAAGTTCACTTGGCAGCCAAGCTTTGCATTTCACGGCCCTGTAGGACTTTTTCAGGGTCAGCTGCTGTTTGCACGTTGCTTCCCTTTGTGTTGGAAGGAAGCTCCTCTCCCGAAGCACAGTCTCAAGGTGGACCCCAGCTGTTTGCAAGAAGGGCCTTTGTGGGGCATGCCGACGAGCTGCGGTAGCCACTAAACTGGAGACACATTTCATGGAGTGTTTTGGTCTGGCCTGGATAAATGTCAGGTGCCCACCAAAACTGCTCTGTCACACCTCCTCCTCAGCTGGATGGGGGAGAGGAAATATAATGAAAGGCTCGAGGGTCGAGACAAGGACAGGGCGAGATCACTCAGCAATTACCATCACAGACAAGACAGGCTGAACTTGGGGAGAAAAGGGAGTGTAACTTATCACAAATCAAATCAGAGTAGGATAGTGAGAAATAAACCCAGATCTTAAAACACCTCCCCCCACCACTCCGTTCTTCCCGGGCTCAGCTTCACTCCTGTTTCTCTGGGGGACGGGGAATGGGGGTTACGGTCAGTTCATCACACGTTGTCTCTGCCGCTCCTTCCTCCTCAGGGGGAGGACTCCTCACACTCTTCCCCTGCTCCAGCATGAAGGTTCCTCTCATGGGACACAGTCCTCCACAAACTTCTCCAATGTGAGTCCTTCCCATGGGCTGCAGCTCTTCACGAACTTGCCCCAGCGTGGGTCCCTCCCACGGGGTGCAGTCCTTTACGAACAGGCTCCTCCAGCATGGGTCCCCCATGGGGTCCCAAGCCCTGCCACCAAACCTGCTCTGGCTTGGGCTCCTCTCTCCACGGCTCCGCAGGTCCTGGCAGGAGCCTGCTCCAGCGCGAGCTCCCCATGGGGTCACAGCTTCCTTCAGACATCCACCTGCTCCAGCATGGGGTCCCTTCCACGGGCTACAGGTGGATATCTGCTCCACCATGGGCCTCCATGGGCTGCAGGGGAACAACCTGCCTCGCCATGGTCTTCATCACGAGCTGCAAGGGAAGGCTCTCTGCTCTGACATTTCAGGCACCTCCTCCTCGCCTCCTTCTTCACTGACCTTGGTGTCCAGAGTTGTTTCTCTGTCATTGTCTCACTCCTCTCTCTCTACCCTGCTGTTTCACTGCAGTTTTTTTTCTTCCCCTTCTTAAATATGTTATCACAGAGGCGCTACCACCGTTGCTGACTGGCTTGGCCTTGGCCAGCAGCGGGTCCGTCTTAGAGCCGGCTGGCACTGGCTTTATCAGACATGGGGGAAGCTTCTCACAGCTTCTCACAGAAGCTACCCCTGTAGTCCCCCGCTACCAAAACTTTGCCATGCAAACCCGTAACATGGAGAGAGGCTTTCTTGCTAGCAGTTGCGGTGTTTGCCACAGCACTGGGAGAGTTTGGGATCTGATTACAGCTTGTGGAAGCATCAAGAAACAGCTGAACTAGGTGTGACCCAACACTTCCTGTCTTAAATTAATATCAAAATTGTCACAGTGCACTGACTTTTTCCTCAGTCTACTTAGTTTGCTGCTAATATCTCTTGTTCAGAAAAATTTTTGGAGAAGGACTGGTGACACAAAATGCTGTCCCCAATGCCAAATGAAGTTCAGTATGCCCTCTTAAACGCAGCAGAAGTTTTGCGTTGTGTTTGATACCACACAATACCACCTCTGTGCTTGCAGTAAAGTACTGTGGTTTTGCATGTTTTTCCAGTTGCATTTTAGGCTTTGGGTATTTTTCATTTTACATGTTAACTGGACGATTACCTGGTTCAGGGAACAGCCTCAAAGGACCAATATAAAGAGCCGGTCTCGGGGCCAGCATCAAGAGGCGTGTCCCTGCCACAGCAGCCTCTCTGCTCTGGTTGTGTATTTCCGGACACCGAGGGCTCAGCCCTCCCCTTGGCTCTCTGGCAGAAGCTCTGTGCTGCGCGGTCACCTGCAGGAGGGCATGGGAAGGGGGTACCCATCTGCTTTGTGGAGGAAGGCTGCTTCTGCTGGTTACTGTGCTCGTGATCAGTTTTTATATCCAGGCACCACAGTCATGCTGCTCAATGTAAACAGGTGTCATGCTGTGTTGTCTTACTAGGTAAATAGATTTTACAGTATAGTACCTAAGTTTTCTGGTAAAGCAAAAGGTCTTCCTGTCTCCTGTTTTGCTGTCTGTGCACAAGAGATGTGTTGCCCACCTGGGCTGAAGCAGTGAGGAGCCTCCACCCTGTGCTGGATTCAGCAAGACACAAATAAAAATGAGACGGTGAGGCATTTGCTTTCAGACCAGCTTCTTGTGTTGCTTGAAAACCAGATGACTTCAACTCAGTGAAGCCTCCATGTGTGTTCTTCCCACTTCTGTTGTTGTCCCATCAGGATGTACTATTAGTTTTGCTGTCATGATGGAGTGATGGTTTTTCTTTCTGTGGTGGCAAAATAGCATAAGTACCCTCTCTCTTCTCACCTGCAAAACCCTTTTGAGGTTTTGGTTGGGGTTTGGGGTTTTTTTTTAATTTATTTTGGTTTGTTCTTTAATATCCACACCATTATCAGGGTTATCAGCCAGGTAACATTTTAGCGAAGCTTTTCGCAGGGCCAAAGAGGGGCATAGTTTGAACTAAATAGCAGAATAGCAACTTGTAACTCCCAGTGTGTTCAGAGAACCTGCAGATCGTCATTGTGTAGATTGGAAGAAATCAAATGTCCGCTTTCAGCAGATTGCAGCAGAGAAACTCTGAGTGCGGTTTCTACTGCTGTCCAATGCAAACATGTTAGCTGTTTTCCACTGGTTCTATCTGTCTTGCACACAGATTATTCGGCAGTCCATGGCATGTGGGGCTGGGTGTGTTTTTATGCATATGTTGAATTTCTTTTATGTGGTTTTCTAACCACAAGCTGCTTTTAAGCCACTGGGACCAGGCCACTTTCCAGATACCTAGCTGCTGTACACTAGATCAACACAAGCTGGAATCTCATCTGAATCTATAGACAGCAGCGATGTGCACTGTTGTTCCTGGAGTTTGTTTTAGGTTATAGAAGTTTGTTATGGAATAAATGGTCCTAGCTTTAGCGGTGTTCCACTGAGTTCACGATGAGACAGTGGGTGGAATCGTCTTACTCGTTTCCACAGTGTGTGAACTTGCTGTTTGCCACTAGGGATGGAAAACTGGCTGTGGTGTATCCATGTGGTTGTGAGATCAGAAGTTTGGAGCAAAGAAATTAAATTCTGAGTACTGCTTTAGTGAATTTAGCCATGTTGACATCTTACATTTTCATTATATATGTGTATATATATATATTTTTATTAAATTTTCATTGTCTTTGTTTTGCTAAAGTTCGCTGTATTTAGGAGTTAGGTGGGCATCAGAACCACTGCAAAATGCTCTGGTTCTGCTGGTCTTGCCTGTCTTGCTGTCAGTGGCCATTTCGGTGTATGGGCCACCGAGTTTTTGTAAACTTCTCTGACATTTTATATGTGCCTCATAACTAATACTGCAGGTTAAAAGTTGTTGTTAAATAATAATAAATGCAATTAATTACCTTAGTTATAAATCATTCAAGCAGGAAGTAAAAAAAAAAAGCTAGGTTATGAACCATCAAATTTCAGTAAATAGTTACTTCGTTTTACTTTGATAAAATTATTCCTAGAAATGGAGAGGACTGAGAGGAAAATACTACATTAGAATATACTTTGTGTTTGAAACGAGCATGGAAAGGTTTTCCACTCCCTCCTATTTTTATTTTTTTTAACTTTGCTTCATACAAATTGAAAGGTCGGTTTTTATATCAAAGCTGTTCTTGAAAATGGGAAAGTAGTACTAGATTAAAATTTGGCTGTAGCCTTAAGGCTTCAGATTGCTAAGGTGCAGTCGTATTAGCTATCTGGTGACATGTTTATCATCCAGTAGATATTTTGATGATTACTACAGTGTTCAGGGAGGGGGGGAAAAATTGGGCTGTGTTTAGAATCTGTTATATATTCTTCACTGAAACTTGTATCGCTTTGTGAACCAGAAAAGTGTTCCATTAAAAACAGATGTTCAGCGTGCTGCCCTTGAGGGGCTAACATGAGAAGATGAAAGCAGGCAGTGATTGTTGCTCATTTGCGTACTTTTTTGTTTATTGGAAGTGATACTCATTGGAATTCTCCTCTCTCTAGGTGGTTTGTTTTGGATGCAGAAACGAGGGATCTGGTTTCAATACACACTGATGGCAACGAACAGCTCTCTGTGATGCGCTACTCAGTAGGTAGGCAGACTTGTACATTCAGAATAACTGCTGATAAATGAGATGTCTGTTCTGTTAAACGATGTTATACTACTCCCTAGTCACTAGAAAAGTCAGAGCTTTGGAAAAAGAAATGTTTAAGATGCTTAATATATAACTGAATCCTTCATTACAGATTTGTTTGTGTATGCTAAATCTTGGAGTTTTGTAACTGCAAACAGTACAGTCACCTTTTCCAGCCTTTCCTTCGCATAAAAGTGTGCTGCTGTTATAAACGTTAGCTTTTGCCCCAGAAAAATTATAAGTTCTCTACTAAATAGTTGTCAGGTTAACAGAAGAGTCTGCAAAAAGCTTAGCATTTCAGTTATATTCTAATATACTTATTAGTTAAGGTTCAAGTTCATTAATACAAAACCGTAAAACTAAGCTCAGGTCTGTCTGAAACTCAGAACTGTTTGTTAAGTATTTGCTATGGGATTACATGGAGACCAAGCCAGTATTGAGTCTCCTCTTCAGACGCAACATGACAGATCATTGGAGGCTGACTCCTCTCTGTTAAAACTGGACGAAGAATGCTCTCGTAAATGTGTTTCTTGTTTGCTTTTGGATAACATGCCATGTCAGTGGGCAGAATATTCTTCTGCTGCTGCGACATCTGCCAAGTGCAACCATTTATTTTAACGCACTGATGTTCATTGACACTAGAGGCATTTGATTGTGATTCAAGGCAACTCTAGTCCACGTACTTTTATTTTTTTTAATGGAGACAACATACATTAGAAAACTGCTTATAATGTTTGGACTCTCCACTTCTTCTTTAGACATTATTTAGTGGTGATGTGTATGCAATCTCCCCCCCTCCAAAGCTAAGCTCACTACAGAGTAAATACTGCTCTGCATTTTTTGTGATGCAGAAAACTAAAGCCTGCCCGCTGTTGACAGTTTCCAGAAATCCAGTGCAATCTGAGGATTTGTACCCTGTCCGTTGGACACCTATATAAAAAAGCAGAAGTGAAAGAACTTGCCCAAAAACCATACCCACAAAGTAAACAGATACTGACTGAAAACCAACATAATGTAAACAGTTATGTATCCTTAAATGCAGTTCTTAAGCAGTAGTTTAATTGAGACTGTTGTCTTAGTGATAAATCTGAAATCATTAAAATTTGGAAGACAAACATGCTGCTAATTTATATCAAATATTTTGTGTTGTAGATGGCACCTTACTTGCAGTTGGATCCCATGACAACTTTATTTACCTCTACGTAGTAACAGAAAATGGAAGAAAGTATAGCAGATATGGAAAATGCACTGTAAGTTTTAGAGCAAATATAATAGGCAGTTCTTGCATTCTGATGTTATACATACACTGGGATGTTAAGCAGTGGAATTCTCTCTGGGTTGGTGCTTTTCAGTTTTTAGCTTTGGTTATAGGTTTTGTGGGGGGGGTTTCAGCATTTGATTGGTTTTAAACTTCGGTCTGATGGGTACTGCAACCATTAGTGTTAGGTGAACACTTCTGCGACAAATATGACTAATTTCTCAGACTATGGACTCTGTCTTGGAAATGGGAAACTAGCAATAAGATGAAGGAATGCCTTGTACCTATACGCTGAAACTCTTTCAGGGAAAATATTACGCTTGCTTAGGGGTATTTTTCCCCTATTGGTAAAGTACTCCTTAGACCAACATAACATTAGATGGTGGAATTCCATTAGAATATGTAATTTGGGAGGTTGCAAATACGCCCTATTTTCAGCTGCAATTGTTGCTACAGAATTTGGAAATGGGGGATACGTGACCAATAAATTTCTGGCACAGGATAAATAAATATAAGTGTAGCACAAGTAGTGGAGTTTATATTAGTACTTCCACTTATATGAGGCTGTCCCAGTGCTAAAAAGACATACTTTTTTTTATCCTGAAGTGTTTAGTTATCTAACATCTTGGCTTTAAGTTTAGTTATCTCTTCAGATTAGTGGGAATATTTATATAAAGAACATGTGAACCTTAATGGGATTTGCAAAAGATATCGTAAGAATAGGTTCACATTTGACATGTTAAATGTTTTTTCAGGAATGCATCCCCCGCTCAAAACACTTTTCATAAGTTTGTCACCAATTGCATTTCTTTAGTTTTAAAAATAAGATAACTTCCTAAGCTGCTTTGTTACCTTGAAAACAGAGTTAAATTGGGGGGGGGGTATTTTTTATTATTATTATTTTTCTAGAACCTTATTGCAAGACTTGCAGTGGGAACTGTTAGCTAGGAGGAAACAAACAGGCATTAGCGAGCCCTTTAGTGCCATGTATGGTGTCTTTGTGAGATTTCAACCCATTATTTGGCTGAGGATGCCCCATGCTCCTAGAGCATGGGCGTCCAGAGCAGCCTGGGTTGAGGTGCTGCTGGAGGCACGGGGCTGCCAGGGCAGTCAGCAGTGGTGAGTTTGCTCTGTCACTGTGGTGTGGAAGCTGGCAGGGAGAACTCGGCGCTGGCATGGGATACGGCTGGGAGGGAGGGCTGTTCGGTGTGGTGGAGACTCCTCGATGGCAGGGTTGTGGTGCAGGGTGAGCCAGGGCATCCTGCAGCCCCTGAGCAGGGTGGTGATGGGCTTAGCCAATAGCACAACGGTCGTGAGATGAGAAATCAAGTCTGCAGCCTTCTTGGGGAGCTCAGGCAGTGGAGAAAGGACTGAACCTACAGGGAGGTCAGACTGGGGGCCCAGTGGGGCTGGTGGGGACGGCAGCCGATGGCTGTGCCTCAGTACAGCATTTCACCCCATCACTTATTTTTTAACCGTGGAAGATAAAATCACTCAGAGATGGCTAATCTTAACATACATAATGTTTAGCTTGGTATACACTTCAAGGTCTCTGTGAGCTCTTTGAAGATGTATGAGATCATTTATTTCTGTATGTTGTATGTATTATGTATCAGGAGAGAGCACAGTGTAATTTAAAACAGGATCTGTATGTCTGCCCTGCCCGTCCCTCTGCCTTGGCAGGAAAGACGTGTGTAAAAATTGGGATGGGAGAAATGAGCATTGTTATATTCAGTCAGAAGCGTTAAGGCTTCAAAGCAGATTTCTGTTAACCATTTTTTTTTTTTTCCAGTCTGAGTGACTGTGTAACAGCCAAAATTAGCAGCCTGGTTTCTGTCGGGGCTGAGCTCCTCTGACCCTTGGAGCTCGCGCAGAAGGCAGCAGCGGCGCGTTGGCTGACCGGTGCTGCCTCTGCCGCTCGGGTTTCACCGTCCCGCGGGTCCCCGCTACCGGTGGGCCTGCACCCGTGTGGTGCTGAGCGCGGAGCCAGCATGCTCGGGACCCAGCGCACTCTCCCAGCCGGTGCCGGGGCGCTGGCACCGTGTCCTGCTGCTGTCCTGCTGCCATTCAGTAGCCTCGCCAGTGACCTCCAAGCAGTGTGACTCAGTCCTCCTGGTAGTCAACTTCTGGTGGTTTCTTCCAGCTTGAATACGTTATTTCAGAAGGATTTTATCTACTGAACCAGCATCAGCTTGTGCGGGAGGGCTGTATGCCCACTGTTACGTTTAAATCCCCTTTTCAGTCATGGCTAGGCTTTCTGCTGCTGCCGCAGGGGCGAGCCTCTGACCTGTGAGCGTGTTTCCACAGTGAGGGATGGCGGTGGTTGTGATCAGAAAGAATTTCAGATGAGCCGAAACAACCGTTTCGACTTGTGCAGCTGTTTTCTGAGGACTCCAGCTATGCAGGCAGCAATGTGAAGGTATGGGCTGGGTTATGAACTTCCAGCATGTCAGCAGCTCCAGGGTAGCTGGCGCTGTCTCTGTTAGTCTTACACTGGAGATACCTGTTAGCAAAGGAGAAGAAAGTGCCGTGCACGTAATGAGAGGGCTGCAGGGTGGAAGCCACGTGGCCAGCCACGCTGAAGTAGTTGGTACATTGGACTTAACCTGAAGTGTTAGTGTGCCCATCCTGTAGGCTGTGGGCATTTTGGCCCTTGCACCACTTCAGTCTGAAACAGATAAACATTGCCAATGAAGGAGAGAATTTCCGTGTAGTCAGATAGTTTTACTAGCCAGTGATAATGTGAGTAATGATGTTCATTGTATATAAAGTTACAGAAAAGGAAAGAGTGAAGTGTTGCCTTATCAGTGGGCAGATACCAAAGAAATACTTTAATAGACCAAGGGATCGTCCTATTGAAAATATTACGGCAATGTTATGTTCCAGTTCACTGTTCAGTGATTGCTTGCCTGAAAGGTTTTTGCAGTCGCGAGCCCCCTGACCAATTGCTTTGTTCCCTCCCCTGCCGCCCCCAGGAATTTCAACAGCTGCCAAATGTCTGGCAGGCTTTAGTAAATGACTGACCAATTCTTTTCCATGTTGGAGTTCTCTTGCAAATTTGAAGACTTGGAAAATAAGGGGGGGAGAAAAAAATCCTAGCCAATTGTGCTTTTTTTTTTTTTTTTTTCCAAAATACCAAGTTT
>Ga0065711_1027322_pt1 | contig 50906 bp, 33 predicted proteins | sample Hoacrofraction12_FD_59098 | JGI IMG/M metagenome (GOLD analysis project Ga0065711, IMG submission 59098) | Hoatzin crop microbial communities from Cojedes, Venezuela - Epithelial fraction 12 v2 (version 2) | ecosystem: Host-associated > Birds > Digestive system > Esophagus > Crop | place... | reverse complement strand
GAGGGAGGGCACACGGCGGGGGCTGTGCCAGACAGCCAGAACCTCAGCCCACCGCGTGGTAGCGCGTAATTTACAATTATTTACGCTTCTGTTTCCATGCATGCGTATTTTGATGCGTATTTTTATAAATGGTAGGAACTGGCACGTGAATGCGTTTCAGTTTCTCGATCTTTTATTTTTTTTCTCTCCTTTTCCGTTTTTTTTTTTTCCTCTTTTTAGCAATTGAACAGGAGAAGCAAGCCGGTGAATCGTAATGAAATCTGCCCTTCCAAATTATGCACTGTACATTCCACAAGCATTGCCTTCTTATTTTACTTCTTTTAGCTGTTTAACTTTGTAAGATGCAAAGAGGTTGGATAAAGTTTAAAATGACTGTACTGCCCCTTTCACATCCAAAAGAATAGAGAGAACTACTGACACTGAATGAAGGCGCTGCCTTTCCCTCTGCCTGTCTGGCTTTGGTCCTGGTGGCATGAAAGAGCTTGCATGTTGATGAAAGAAGAACTTGGGTGGGACTACAGTAAACTAGAGTAACACACGAATAAATGCAAAGCTGTACCAAGGTCCTGCGAGCTGTAAAATGCAGTTAATCGAGTGCCATTTTTTTTTTTTGTTCAAATGATTTTAATTATTGGAATGCACAATTTTTTTAATATGCAAATAAAATGTTTTAAAACCTGGATGGTATTTATGTCCTCTATTTGGAGAACTGTATCAAAGGAGATGAAGCATAAGAGCCGATACTGAGACATGGGATACTATGAAACCTTTGAAGATGACTCAATCCTCAATCACCATTCTGATTTTTTTTTTTTGATACGTGCTCTCACCAATAGATAAATTTATGTTCCTCAAAGCTAGGTTTTAGACAAAGTCTAAATTTTTTTTAGTAAAAAAAATTGCATGTCTTACAATTTGTTACCATGTGAGTATATCACTTTCAATATTTCTTGAATGTAGAGATTGATGAAGGTGAAAAATTTGGCCACATTTATTGCTTTGCCCCGCCCATAGCATCGCTCTTTTAATAAGAACAGTTCTGTGCTGTTGCAGAGATTCAACGTTGGTTGTATAAATCTATGATTGATTTAAGGCTTGTTCTGCTGATAGAGTATTTAAAGGAAGAAGTAATTCTTATTTCCAGTCCGTGATGGAACATAAGCATTTTAGTATCCTAAGGCTATTTTAGTGGATTATGTCAAATGCAAATAAAAATCAGTTTGCTGAAATGTTATGTTTTGAACACTTCTATGATCTCTTAATGGCTACTTGATCCTAAGAATTGGTATCGAAGAATAAAAAGCTCCAGTTTCTTTACTAATTCAAAAGTAACCATTTGGGGGCAAAGACCTCATAGTAACGTACAAAATGAAGATGATGACCGTAAGCCCTATATGCAAATAGCACCACTCCACATTGCTGGTTTATGGCAGTTCATTCAGGCCTGGGAGAATTTCTGGCTGTTTTTTACGCAAATGGTAGCGGGTAAAATCTGATCCAGGGAGGTCAGTGGGAGCTGACTTCAGTAGTCACGGATTTAATCTATTACTCACTTCACTTTGAAGTGAGTAATTAACATTCTGGAAAAAAAAATGCTGTCAGCCTGTAGGAGGGTGGTGAGCACAGTTCTGTGGTGCTTTAGCTGTGTCTTCAGGGGTTGAGCCTATGTTCATTCTGATCAGTTCCTATAAAGCAAAATTAGTCCCCCTGGGGAAGCCTGGGTTTTGCTGAGGCTGCTGACTTGGGGGGCATGGGGGGGTCACGCAGATTGGGGGTTTCATCCTATCGCCTCTCTCTTGCAGCATCCGAATGCAGCAACAAGGTCTGTCCTTGGGTTTACACCAGTGAGGGCAGCGGGGCTCGCCTGCGTGGAGGTCTGGTGGGTGTCCGTGCTGCTGGAGAAGGAGGGAGCCCTGGGGCACTGTGTGTCTGTGGGTGCAGTCCCCAGCCGCCCAGCAGTGGAAAACTTGCGGAACTGAGTGTTTGATGAGAAGCTAGGGTTCAGGCCTGAGATGTTTTGGTGCAGTCCATGGGAAGATTGGGAAGTCCTGGTAGCATAGGACCTCACAGTAATTTAAGCTAATGAGTTAAAGAGTGAAGTAAACCATTTCTTGCTCTTGTGAATGTCTCGAGCTTCATTTTTTTCCCCTATATATAATGGGGAAGGCATAGGAAACTTTTAGCTGAGGTTCTGAAAAGTCAATTAAACAATCAACTCCCAGCTACAGATCTTAATCAGGTAAAACAGGATGTAACATGACTAAATTCAGAAGTGTACAGTCTGAAACTGTACGTGCGCAAAGGAGTCGAAGCAAGTGCTTGCTTACTGGGGATTCATCTTAGGGGAAGAAAACCAAAGCAATGTATTTCTGAGAGAAGCAAAGTGTGAGATATACGCAGCTCGGTGTAAGTCAGTGAAAGTGCGTGCTGTAAGCTGGCATAATTCAGCAACACCATGAGATACGAGGCCTCTGACTTCAGAATTGCAAGTCCAAAGTGACCAGAAGACAGTGCTGGCCAAAGGGTACCACCATCTGCAACCTGCCTGGTGGCCTCAGGAGCATGGGAAGGGGTGATGATGCTCAGGTCGGTTTTAAGGAGTCAGGGCAATAAACTACTACTACTGTTAGGAGCTCTGTTGCTGGCATCAAGGACTGAATAACAAAATCAACCGGAAAGTAAACCTTACAGGTCAAATTCAGGAGTTGTGGAAGCTTCTCGTCCCCTGCTTTGCTCCTTGTTCAGCTCTTTGCGTATATTCAGAGAACATTGGGGCAGATCTTCGCCACGCTTTGCATAGGCAATATTGAGGGGGTCACATCTGACACCTACTTTACAGCAACGCAATGATGGCATGAAACATGAACGCTCGGATGGATCACTTGCAATGTTCAGGGCTGTGTCTGACCTGGCTGTTGGCTGTGGCTGCTAGAGGAGACAAATCTCTTCAGCTGTCAGTTTAGAAACTTTCACCAGCAACAAATGGACTAGGGAAAAAAAAAAATACAGCCCAAAACCTGGTTATGAAAAAGGGTCATCAGGAACAGAAAGGCACGTACGGTTTTTGCTCTCACACACTGTGCAGTCGCATTATCCCAGCCCTACGAGACGAAGGCTTCGCGGCGTCTGGTGGGCTGCCTCCCCGCCCCCAGCAGAGAGGCAGCTCCGTCGAGGCTATGCGACGAGTAGCTCTGCCCTCAAGTACTGAACGAAATTATTCCTTTCTCAATATTTAAGAAAAGATTTTCTCTCTCTTTCATACACCTCCCCCGATACCATTAACCATGCATATAGAGGACAGATAACATATGCTAACAATATCCAAAATAGATCATTGTGGTATTAAAATTAATTACAGAGACGTGGAGACTTTAATGCAACCATTTTGGTCTTCTAAGCTTTTTTTGTGCAATGCTGAATGTGTGATAAAACACCACTTCCCCTAGTAACCCTTTACTTCCCTAGAAACAGTGTAGAAATGAGCAGCTCCTATTGTATATTGTAATCATATATGGCCGCCACATATAGCTGCTGCACAACATAGTCCTGTTAACAAGGAACCATGTGCTAATCCAAGCATCATATAAAATACAATGAGGACATAACACAGCGTTCAGTGCAATAATTCCCCAGGGCTGATACTAAAACAGGTGCGATGAAATAAAAAATTGCAGCTCGTGCTTATTCGTTGATATACAGTAGGATGGTGATGCAAAGCAACCTATGGAGTCTTGGCAGAGCTGCCTGCCGTGAGATCATCTGATGCACCAGCTTTGTGCATTTTTGATTCAACAGGCAAGGCAACCGAATTGTAAATAAAACGGGCGATTTTGTTAATTTGGAGAAAGACAATTCCAGACAATGTTTATCCAGTATTTGCACGCTGTCTGACAGATTAATTTGCTATTGTCCCTGTGATATGATTTTTTTTAAAAAGCTCTGTTCTTTACCACACACCTATTTCAAAATTCTGTGCCTTACGACGAGAGCCCATTTTTCTCTCTGTTTTCAGCTGAAGTTAATGACTTGAATTCCAGTATTGCTTTTACCAGGTTTTAAAAATGTCAGACCCCTCTCTGACTTTCTCTTCTTCCTGCTTAGGAAAAAAAAAATGAAACTTAGTGGATTCTGAGAGGTGTTTGATTTTGCCTCTGGGTTAATGAGCCTTCAGCATATTGGGAGCACAGCAAAGACAATTTCTTTCTCTTGTTTCTGCAATCATGAGGACTACAACATTCCTTTTTTTCCTTGTAATCAAAAACTGGGATTCTCAGGAGATTTTTCAGTCTCCTGGAGCTTGGGCTTTATGAGAACTGTCAGGCATGGTGAGATTCATGCAATGTAATGAGAATTGGCAACTGGGAGATTCTCCAACCACTGCTCCCTCACAATAACAGGGTGCTGATGGCAAAGCACAGTCAAATCTATAGCATTAGTTTCAGGCCGTGATATACAAAGAATGGCGGAGTGAGACTCTAAATAGAGTAAATATTTGTGGCTTGTTTTTTTTTTTTAATTCAGAGTTCCTATGGCCTCAGGTTTTCTGGATTTAGTGTTTACCTAACATAGATTTTTCTCTCAGCAATATTTTGCAAATGAATTAGTGGATTTACTCTAATTTAAATATATTTCCAGCATTTTAATAGTCCCCAAATATTCTCAACACGTCCAGTCAAAACATTGTCTTGAAAAAAAATTCATCATTCCACTGACCAAAGGCTTCTTGGTGACACAGAAACTTTTTCCGACTATTGTCATTCTAATAATTTGATCTTTGATGTGTGGTCCAGGGCTTGAAATTTGGGCCTGGAAACAATCTCATGTGGCTTTGTAGACATAGCATATTCCATGAACGCACATTTGCAGTGCCCTTTGTTTGTGTGATATGGATGAATATTGAGTACACTTACAAATTGACAAGAGGTGTGTTTGAAGACAAAAACCCACACCCAAACCAAGAAGAGGAATGTATTTTCACGTTCTGTAATGTTTGCAATGAATAATTTAGTTAGTCTCTTCTACCAGTTTGAAGCTACAGCAGCAACGTTCGGGTCTCTGAAATAAGACAGAAGAACTAGCTGAAATCTCTCTCTCTAGACTAAAAGGATGAAATTCAGACTCTCCGATGGTTCAAATCTCACCTAACGTATTTTACAAATTTTCGTAGATACTACTTTGTGTTTTTATGGTGCTTTTTTTCCATCTGACATATAACTGTATGTGATATGGTTTATATTACTCAGGTATAGCATTTTAAAATGTTTTGAAATGGAGAAATATTTTTTCAAACTTTCACCTGCAGCTTTGGAATTTATCTTTAAGGCCCACTGCACAGCTAGATTTTGATGAAAGATAATGTAGTGAATTTTGGAGCTACAAAATAATATGAAAAATCACTTGCTGGATTAATTTTTCATGCATCTTGTTTCACCTCACCTGCTTTGTATCATTTGGCCTGTGTAGGAAGATAGGGCCAACAGAGGGATATTCTTCATCCTTCCCCCTAAACTGGACACTGCCTCTCAGAAATGACACTGACCCACTGTGCAGTTGGAATAGCAGTCAGTATTAATATATGACAAGGTCTTATGTGGTGTGATAGTTCCTGAAGGATGGAGATTTAAGCCTTTTGGCAAATGGTTCGTAAGACCTGCTTACCTCTCTGAAGGGTCCTAATTTGGTGTTGTAAAACACTACGGACGAAAAATAATTTTAAGTCAGCTTTAGAGGCTTTTATGGTCCTCTCTGAGACTTTACGGTTATAATTATCAAAACCAAGGTTTGATATCAAAACCAGGTAGAAAAATAGAAAGAAATCTTCTCTAATTCATTTGCAGGATGTCATGTGTGTAATTTCATCACTTAGAAAGGATGTGGCCATATCAAACTCAGACAATAAAAGGAAGGTACTAGTTTACTCCCTGATGTCCAGTAAAGTTGGCCAAAGGGATGCCTGTTTGGACTTCATCACTATTATTTTTTCAAGGTGTTATGACAGCACCTTGGAGGCTGTCACAAAATGAGGGATACGAAGACATGTGTAGTGAAGAAACCATTCCTGCGGGAACAGAGCTGATTCGTGGCCACGGATTTGGTAAAATCAGAGGTCTGAATGTTGACTGCCCACAGCAAGCATGGCTGAGTTGTACATGAAGTAGACTCAAGGCTACAATAGACTATAGTCTCGCTTGAAAATGTGACTGCCTGCTTTCCCTTCTTGCCAAATGGCTGCTTCTGCCAAACTTCCGATGTGCAGCTGTACCTTTGCATGCATGCAACACCCCAATGATTCGCCCTATCCTCACCATTGGTTTTATTACTAAAAATTAGCTTGGGTTTCTAGGGTTGACATAGGCGCCTGATCCTCCAGTGAAGAAAAGAGAGCCGAGAGAGGACTCCCAAGAGAGAATTGCCTGAGAAAATGCCATTCTTTGCACCTTTTTCTAAATTCATAATGAGAGCAATCAGTGGGGAGGAAAAGGAGGCCATTTCAGAGTGACATCCCCAGTCAGAAAAGTGGATGTGGCCCTGAGCATCTACGTTCCCAAAGAAGAAACCATCTTCAGCATGCTGAGCACCCTCCAGGCTCACAGCAGGTTTATTCACACCATTTTGGGTTTTTGTGAAGAGGGACTGCATGGGCAGGTGACCCACAGTGTCATATGGCAATATCATAGGGTGGGCTCCTGGGGGCAGCCCCAGGACACTCCCCTGGGCAGCTGAGCCAGTTTTTATTTTAAAATTTCTATTCAGCTTTCCTGTCACCTCATTTCATTGCTAGATGGTCTGCAAGTTGCTGTTCAAAAACTGATAATCTCCAACCCACCTCAGTGCTGGTGCTGGCTGCGTACTGTCGTTTTTGGGTGCCGCGGGCTCCCACATGCCTGTCATACCAGCTTGTTGTGGTTTAACCCCATCTGGAACTAAGCCCCACACAGCTGCTCGCTCACACCCCACCGGTGCGATGGAGGAGAGAATGGGAACGGTAAAAGTGAGAAAACTCGTGGGTTGAGATGAAGGCAGTTTAATAGGTAAAGGAATATCCCTTTGGCCAGTTGGGGTCAGCTGTCCCAGCCGTGTCCCGTTCCAGCTTCTTGTGCACCCCCAGCCCACTCGCTGGTGGGGCGATGTGAGAAGCGGAAAAGGCCTTGACTCTGTGTGAGCACTGCAAGCGTAAAACACCTCGATATTATCAACACTGTTTTCAGCCCAAATCCAAAACATAGCCCCATAGCAGCTATTATGAAGAAAATCCTAGCCAAAACCAGCACACAGCTCCAGTGCCCTTCACGTTGCCCTAGCTGCCCTTCAGAGATGCGCAGATGTTGAGCGATCCCTGATCCCGCGCTTTTGCTGCCCTGCCTAGCAGTGAGAAGAGTGGGCGGCACTGCTACCTCTTTGCCACCCTGGGGTCAGAAGAAACACAGAGAACAAATTTTATTAAAACAAGAAAGGCAATGGAAGGAGACTTTTGCAAGAGCAGAGGGAGCTGGTTAGTTGAATTGAACAAAGATGGCCAAAAAGCCTTTTCTTGTTATTTGTGCTTGCTAGTTTCAGTCCTTTCCTGGAACTTCTTTTGAAAAATACATTTTAAAATATATAGGAAGCTCCTAGAAAAAATATGTTTCATGTTGTAAGCACTGTCAACATGGCTTTATTTTTGAGGGAAATGCTAGGCAGTGACGCTCCTCATTATGAAGTTTCAGCCACACAGAGAAGCATTGTAAAATGATTGACGCCTACTAATACTATGCAGGAATACAGACCAGCCATAACCTTACCAACCCAGGCTCAGTGCTGCGTGTAGGGCTGCTTGGCATCCTAAGAATGGGGCAAACCAGCTCATACATAATTTCATTACTTAAATAATCTAATTACTAGATTGAGGGTACTACACTGTGTATAAGGCTTTTCTTGATTGGGAGTCTGATACCTAGGTCTTCAAAAAATCTTGTCCTTAGGTTAGGTCAAAGGCTAGAAGGTCCCATGAGAAGTTATCAGTGAAGGCATATCAAAACGAGTTCTGTGAGAAAGCAATGCACTATGTGCTCTATACAAACATTCCTGTTCCCTAGCAGTAGCAAACAAACCATTACAAGAAATGAGGTGAGCTAGTGAAAGCATCGTTGATTTTAGTCCCCACCATGTTGTTTCAGAACGAATTAGGAATAAGATAACTCCTACCCCACTGCTCTGACATGTTAGGGCAGGATAGATGGATCCCAGACAGGCTCGTCTCCATAGCTTGTGACAGCAAAAGCAGATCGCGCTCGCTTGGATCATGCAGAGAACATCAGTCCCAGGAAAAGCGTCATGTTTCTTGAATTTTTGTCTTTTTTGAGCAACTTTAATTACCACTCTGAGAGACACACAAAAATCTGCTGCCTGCTTTGTTTTTGGTAGTCAGCTTGCCAGCATTAAGTGGAGAGGGGAAGTGAGGCTATTACAGATGACACCACTTCTCAGCATGAGGAGTTAGTGTGATGCCAAGGGGAATATAGGTGAAAAACCTTTCCGGGAGAGATGCAGCCTTTTACAGTGGTCCGTCCATAGGCTGTACATATCCATATACGGCAGCTTCCCTGATGCCTTGCTTGTTCAAGTCATCTCTGCTGTATGTGGGAGGTGTGGGTTACGCTGAGAAATGCCAAAGTAGCTCTTAAAGTCCTTGCTGCATTTTAAAGGTTAAAACTGGGAACAGTCTGGCATTCTCCGAAAGGCCTTTAAATGGAACAGAGCTGTTTAATCACATGCATTGCAGCATGAGCACCGTCTCTTCTGTATCCTTTTCAGCTGGACTTTGTAAGCTGGTAGGCACAGAGCTTGTTTTCAGCAAAGGCCGCACTGTGGCTATCTATCTGCAGTTTGTGCTGTCTGAGATAAAAAAAATGGCAGACAGTGTTCTGAGACCAGAAATGCTTTCACACCATTTTCGGTCTGGTAACCTGAAAGGCTCCTAAATGCTTAGTTAGGGATAACACTAACAGAGCAGTTGGATACTTCCCATGAGATTTCCCTCCTTGCTGAAGTTAAAGGCCGTGTGAAATGCCAAGGTGCTGAGCAGGTGTGGTTGCCTCCATTTCAATGAGTTTTCCAGATGTTTAGGGTAGCTGCACATCAGGTCATTTTTTATTTGAGTGGCTAATTAAGGGTAACAATGTGGTTTTAGTCGCTTGCAACTCCCCCCCGTTTATGACATTGGCTTGTATGGGGCCTCTTAGGCAGGACTCTGTTGCAATGAGCACTTCTCAGAAGGAATGGGAGTATCCCCTCTCTTTGCGTGGCATATGAACTGCAGTTGCGTATCTCTAGGTTTTCTCTTCTCACTGTCTCCTTTCACATATTCTTATTTTTCACTGAATCCTGTTTCTTTCTCTAAATTTGTTCCCCTCCCTCTGGACAGGCACCCTCATAATATCATAGTTACGTGTCTAGGAAGCTTGGTCTTCTCCTCAGTCCTTGCTCGTCATACCCAAACTGTGGGGGTACCACCCCTGCCAGCAACTACTCCTTAGTTCATGTTATATGTCTGACTCCATTATACAGTCTAATAGTCTGCCAGATTGCTTGGTGTCTCCAAATCTCTCTCAGCAGGAGCCTGCTGCCAACTTTTTGACAGTGGGACTCCATCAGATATCTTCTGCCTGAGATGTCTGTGCCTTTAAAGTACTCCAGTAAAATCTTCAGTCTTTCCTTTCCCCTCTTTCTGGAATGGCCAAAACCGGTCCCTCAGAGCTGACCCAGCAGAGGAAGCAACGGCATGTCAGCAAACTGGAAGGGTCAGGTGCTGTGTAGGCTGCCCATCAGGAAGACGGAGCTCTTATCTAACCTTTATGCACTCCTTCCCCTTGTTCCTCTCAGCTTCGCAACGATAAGTTTTAGGATTTTTTAATGAGCTTGTATATTTCTAGTGCCAAGTCCTTAGACTCACCCTCTTTCACGCTGCTAGCCAGCAGTGGGAAGGTTAAAAATGCAGTCAGTTACCAGTGGCAACATACTAGTGTTGTAAATCCTGCCCACGCATCTTCAGATCTACTGACATTTGAAACATCTAGGCCTTTTCTGTTAGCTATACTGGAGTAATTATGTCTCGGTATATCTTTTTTTCCTACTTGTCATCCTCCAGGAGTGCTCAGATAAGTGTATATGAAGGATATATATGGAAGGAGAAAGAAAGAAGGAGGCTGAAGTTACAGAGAAAGAAAGGAAGCCATTGCAGAGGGTTTTGAAAGAGCAATAGCACATATTAATAGTTGCAATCTAAAGCAGATTATTGATTCCTCTAAATTATTTCAGTATGTCACCTGTGAGCTGCAGGTCAGGCTGTGCCAGTGAAATCCATTACATTTTATACCAGCACTGTATGCTTATCTTGCACAGCAGGGATGTGGAGGTGCTGTATGTCCTTCTTGTCAGCAATGCCATCAGCTAACAGACTGTATGGAGCAGGACTGGCATATATGCTAAGGCAAACGTGTATGAAATCTGCATGTGGAGTCACATCTGCTTCTTATTAGAGTCAGCAGGGACAGGAGACAGCTTTGCTGTTGGTCAGGATTCACACACGCACGTGCACACACACACACACAAGATGCACAAGATACAATTTCCGAATGGAGTGTGCTTCTGAATGCCCAGAGAATAAGGCTTGTACTATTTGGTGGAGGTTTTTCTGCCCTGACCACTGCCTTGTCCAGTGCCTAAGACCACTGTTATTTCTGCAGGACTTCTTGGGAGTCCACCCCAGTACAGGTGACAAAATGGAGCCATAGATGATGGGAAGGGCGATCATGACCTCAGCTGGACACACCCAGGGAAGCAGCAAGCCCCAGCGAGGGTCTTGCCTTTGGCAATTTTCTCCTGCGTGGCCCCACAAAGGAGGGCAGGGGAAAAGGGCCATCCCCTCATGCCCAGCTCTGGCAAGTGATCCAGAGCAGCCAGTCATTTTTGTCACTTGCTGCTGGCCCAGGGACAGCAAGGAGGGGACTGCCTGGAGCACTGGTTCTCCTGGGACAGAGAATCTCACCAGTCATCCTTAATAAAAGAAGTTGCATGTGGCTTGAAGAGACAGATAGAAAACTGAAGTACCATGCAGTGCTTCACATCTATTTTAAAATTCCCTTTTACTGATTTTTATACAGAAGTAATACAGCTTACATCAGCGCTGTATTATGGGCATCTTAATCACACACATCTTCAGGCGTGGTGTCTTTCTAAAATGTCATCGGTGTTAAAAGAAAATGGACCGCTAGACAGAACAACCTAATAAAAGCTTATGATTGGGAAGAAATCACTAGCAGCTTGCACCTGTGTGGAGGGCTATTTATGGGACGGGTGTGCTCCAGGCTCAGTAAAGGTGGCAGTAACCGGAGGGGCGAATCACATGAGTAAATGCCACGCTAGTGAACAAAGACTTGGCAGGACTAAGTACCCAATTCTCCTCTGCTCAGATAAAAAAATTTATTATGTGATCAAGGCCTGTGCTTTGGTCTTTGCAAATGTGAATTATTTATAACACCATGCTGAATTTAAGCCGTATACACTGAATTCTTTTAATAGGTTTAATGAAGTCTGAGAAATTATCCTTTCTGATATGTCTTCATGTTCATGGGCCCTTATAGATTGCTTCTTCCATAGATGCAGAGTATAGATTTTTAATCTGGTACTGCACTGCCCACTGCCTTCAGCCACTATTCTTGCTTTTGGTAGTAACGATTATTACACTATATTTGGCCATTATTACAAATTCAGCACAATTTGTCCACAGGTCGTTGCTTGCATAGAAAGGGCATATCACAGGCAGGCGTTCTTTCCTCGTATGCAAAACAGCATTTCCAGTGAGGTAGGAAAACATACTGGAGCCCTTATGAACATTCAAGCATTATAATACTTGACAGATGAAGAAATATCTCTAGTGTAATTCTGCAGTATCTGATTTATTAGAGTGTATACTGTGTTGCTTAAGGCAAATGATATACACAGAAGATGAAAACTGGCTGTTAATTTGCATATACCATTCTTGGTAATATTTTAAGAATTACTATGTATTTGACCAAGCTGACAAATATTTTTGATGTTAAACCATGCTTCAGTGTTATCTCTACAAGCAAGGAGATGTTCAGCTAGCTACTGCAGACGTCTCTATTGACTTTAAAAGGGAACTGGTCTGCTAATTTTGGTCTTTCAAATTGCACAGAAGTTAGATCACTAAACCAGGCTAAAATAGATGGTGCAGATATCCTTATAAACAAGAATCTGTTATTGCACTCTTTGTTTGTGAGTTATGTTTCAAATACTCAGCTGGACTAGCAGGGGATGGGTGGCTCCATGAACAGAGCTCGGAGGAGCTGTGGAAATTTGTATCCACCCCAAGTCTTGATTATTACTAGGCTTGGTTAGGAACAGAAAAATGCAAGCATGGATACCCTTTTTTGCAAGCAGAAGGTAGATAATGTTTCTTCTGTGGGAGTAATCCTCATCCCCGCTCCTCACTGCCATCCCCGTCTCTCACGGGTGAGGAGGCTGGTCCCTGCTGAAGAGGAGTCCTTCCTTTCCTCATCTCTCAGCAGCGGACAACACACTCACCAAAGAAAGAAAGCAACATGAGGCTGCACAATCAGTCCTTAGAGAAATGTTTTGTTTCTAGCTCAGGGTTTGTCTGGAGCTAAACAAAAGTTGGGAACTCAGCACTTAGACACATAAGGTGCCACCTTTTATTTCCTCTAGGTCCTACTGTGTTCATTCTTTGCTTTTCAGGCATCCTATCATACATGCATTATCCCTGAAGGCAATGATGATTTTTGAAGAAACCCACACTTTTAACTCAGTCAGTAGTTTAACTGACAAGAATATACATACTTTACCACCTTCAGAAAGCAGGCATGAATATATGAGGATTAAATGAAGTTTCAGATAGGCAGTGGTTTTATTATTCTCATCTTTTTAATACTTTTCTCAGTTGTGACCAGTGATTTTGCTTCACAGTAGGAAGTCATATCTTAGCAGCAGAATAACAGGACTGGAAATGAATAACTGCCTTTTTCCCATGATGTCTTACGAGCCTCTAATTTCACCTCACTTTTATCATCTATACTTTACTGGGTCTTCTGGTTAGTTTATCTTAATGGTAATCATTCAGTCATTTTAGAGCAGCAGTGGAGCTCGTACCATACAAATGTACACTTTTGTTAGGCACTATGCTTCTTTGATTTATATCCTTGATATAATTTCAACAGGTACCAATATTATCTAGAATTCCCATCATTTAGAAGACAAAATTTAGGACAGGGGAATGCCTTGTTGTTTTCTCTTATGAGAACTGAACTGTATGAATGTTATTTGGTTGATTACAACTTTTGACTTCAGGGCAAAAGCATAAAAATTTAGTCCACTTTAGCCAAACCAATCTTAGTAAAAACATTATAAAATATGTCTCATAAACCCCAACCAATTGAACCAAATATCAAGGGTTGTTACTGTCAGTAACTTCTTGCTGTCTTGATTTTCTCCCAGTAACTTAAAAGAGCATTAAAACATGTGCATGGCTGATCTCCCATATAAAAAGATCTAACTGATGGTCTTCTCTTTTTTTTTTTCTAGATCTTGTGCAATTGTTTTAGTAGAGATATTTCATATAGGTTCATATGTTGGGTGAACGCTGCATTTAGCAGCACATTTATGTAAGCCCCACAGTATTAAATTTAAAGGTTCTAAGTATAGCCCTTCATAGTTATGTGATGCACTTATAGGGCAATATATACCCTTATATACCCAATTTAGCACTTGCCTAGCCCTACTGCCTTTATAAATATGGTTTTTCTCCTTCTCTGTCTTTTATTTCTCGAGTTATTCACATATGTTTCCTGATTTACAGTGTTCTGTGCTCTGCTCCTTTGTGTTGGTCTGTAAGGACAGACACTGTGAAAGCAAAGGATCCCAGAGAGTCCACGCAAACTGACCAAAGGAGGGGACTGTAGTGTATATCTTGTAATTAAGAGTGTTAACAATATCAACAACAGGTATTTCTTTTTTTTTTTTTAAAAAAAAGGGAAATGTTAACTTCTCTTGTTTTGACTGTAAACTGCCCTGAGTGCCTGGACCATCTTTTACATTATGTTTACGTAAGCTCTCAGAAATCAGTTAACTTGCATAGGTAGGGACAGATCTGCAAAAATAGCCAGTTCAGTTGGACACATGTATGCATTGAAACCCTGGCTTTCAGTAGGAGTTCTAGTTGCTCTGTAAAGTTGTCCTTACAGAACTGAGCATTTAAAAATTTGGCTTAGGACAGATTTGAAAAAGTGGACCCTGTGGAGTCTGCCACACTGTTCCAGGTGCAGTGGGATCTGTATTATGACCAGTATTATGGTGGTTTGGGGAATAAGCATCACGTCACCTGTTCCACTAGGTAATTCAATATAGGCTTTATTCAGTGTGTACCTAAGTCAATTTTTGTCTATTCATGAAAGGCTCAGCTCATTTCTATATTACAGGGCATTCTCACATCCCTTCCCCTTCATCCCTTTGTTCACGGTTAGCAAAACTCCCCATTATCCTATGTCATTATTGTGTTGCTTCTGAGAAAAACTGGCTCCTGTAGTCCCATTTTGGATGAGGTTTTACCAGAAACTTCCCTATCGCTTTTGTTCTCATAAGGTGAACCTACGGAAAGGTATCTCCAAATTAGTTAGAAATTGATTCTCTTTGATTGGGTAGTTGTGTTGGATGCTTTTCCCTTTGTTTGATAAGGCGCAGGCAGCCTTATCATGCATTTTTATGAACCATTAACCATCAGGCTTTCATAATACTTCCAATTAGCTTACTGGGAAATATTTTTCTGTGAGCAAAATTTAATGAAGTAAAAGAGGAAATGCAGCCCAAGACCTTGAAGCTGACACAACTCTCCTTAACAAGAACTTAACAAGAGCTTATTTTTGTGCTTGGCTTCTCAAAATTTTCTCACCTGGAATCCTGGCTAAAAAGGTACTTTAGAAAACCAAGCATTGAAATCTGCTATGTGGGGTTTTGTGGCTCCACTGGAAAGATTTAGAGGAGGATTTAGAGGTCCCTGCCTCCTTTCACAAGTCTCCCCCAGCGGCAAGTGTCCCCGGCAGAGCAGCAGCGTGTAAGGGGCACGCCGATACTGGGACGGGAGCACGCAGGAGGGCACACGCCAGCAGACGCCGGTGCGATGCCAGAGGAAGATCAGCCACAGCTCTCGTCCCCGGGAGCAGCCTGGCAAGCAGGTTTCACCTGCTTTAGGCCGTGCTTATTTGTTTAGCAACAAGCTAAGTTTAAGCAGTCCTGCCTTCTCTTCCCTCTCACTCCCAAACCGTGCCGAATTACGTCCACGCTAGTGCCGTTTCGTCCACTGAGCTGGCAGAGCTGTTGGTATGGGCACATGGTGACCTCAACTGAGATGAAAAACTGCCGCTCAAAGCTGTTTTCTTTTCTGATAAGAACATTTCCCTGCTCCAGCACTCCAGACAGTTGCATGAAGATTTGTGCCAGCTCAACAGAGAGGTGCAGGAGGGGAGTGGGGGCAGAAGTACTGGGGCCCTCCAACAGTAAGGGAGGCTGGAAGCCCTGAGAAGCTGATCTGCCTGCAGTGCTGCTGCAGCTTTCCACATCAGTTGAATGGGATTTTCCACTTTCCTCCTTGTTTTGTTCTCTGAAGGTGCTAAACAGTCAGCAAGCGCTCTTGTCATTTTGGCTATTGTAATGCTGAAGGATCTGGGGACTCGAGTCTTTGATAAATAATGAGTACACTTATGTAAGTATACTTATAATAAGTGACAGAAAGAGAGAGTGGCTGCTACTTCAGCCCGTATCGCTCCTACGTGCTACCTGTTGGGTTCATCGCTAGATCTAATGTCCTCCTCTGAAACAGCTGAAAGAGAGGCTAAGTATAACAGGTTTGTTCTGAACCTCCCACCAAGACGCTAATTCTAGTTCCAGCAGCTATTTGTTCCCTTGCCTTTAGCCTGTTCCTTCGCAGCTTTGCCGTTCCTCTCCCTTCCCGCGGCACAGGGCTCTGCACGGCAGGGAAGGAAAGGCAGCAGCCTTCGGGAAGGAGTGTAGCTGACTCCAGTACAGCACAGTTGGGTGTGCTTTGCACCTTCTCTGGCCTGCTAAGCGTGTAATTTGCACCCTCTGAGAAGCGGATTCTCCTCAACTCCTACTCCCGTGTACTCAGCGAGACTTGCTGAGACGTAATGTATGGCTGCTCGAGCGGGGACCACAGGGCTCGGCTGACTCAGAGCTGCCAGCTCCCTGCCAAGGGGCAAAATGAGAGGTGCGAGTTACAGAAGGCAGCATTCAAAACTACGTCACTCACGACAAATAGCAAGCTGAACCTGCCATAAGGCAAGCAGATGGATGCGGTGCCCTTTGGTTCTCTCCAGCTACAAAAGTAATCCTTTTTCCTTGAGTCATGCCTAGCAATGGTCCCATTATTTTTGGACCACCAACGGGACATCACTGATATAACGATTGTGTCTGTGGTATAACCGCTGGCAATTTCTTGTGGCAGCAGTATGTAGCAGTGTGCTTAGACCCACTACTCTTTATTTTTAGATGTTTTTGCAGCTCAACTTACAATTTTCTCATTGTCTAGTAAGACAGAGCACAAGTCTGAGTGCCCAACCTGAGATACATTAAAAGACTCTGAACTTCGATAAGCACCAAAAAGCTTCTCTGTCAAAGACAACCATGTGAGAAGTCAGTGGGACACTCCAAATGCACATTTTTTCAGTTCTTTTGTCCAGACACCTGGGTATATTTCATAGACATTGCTGCCCATGGTTGTGTGCTTTGTAAATACTTTTCTTGGTGTGTTAATCAAGGAGTAAGCTGGTATGAAGCTCATCTCATATTGATGTGATGATGATTGTGCATTATTGCTATGTATTGATTGTATTAATATGTGTTGGCTGTGCAGCATTATTAGAAATGGGACCTTGGGATGCACCTTGAGATATGCTATTGGAAGGGCTAAGCGTAAGATCCCAGCACTTAATTTAGCTGAGGTCAGGGTCTAATTCTTGGGCAGAGTGGTGTGTGAGTACAGTGCTGAGGCTCTCCATGAAGCCAACAGTGAGAAGCATTTCCCTCTAAAAGACAGGGACATGTCTAAGTTTTTCCATTAATCTAGGCAGGTACTTAACTGCTACTATCCTCCCCATCCTCCTGTACTCACCTCTGTGTGGGCTGCTGCTTAGGTCCTTGCCTCTCCATGAACTTTGCTGCATTACAAGTGGCTGGTGCTGCTTCTCTGCTTCTATGGTCTTTCATGAAGGCGATTTTACTCTAGAACAAGCCATTAGGAGATGCTACGCATTGTGGAGACTTTCATCCTTTGCTGAAACATACTTACCTAACAGATGACCACGGAGAATTTCCCTGTCCTTTTAAGATCTACAGCAAATAGGAGACACTACAAGAGGCTATGGTGCTCAGGACCCCTGGGCAGGATTATAAAGCTCTATTTTCCCCTCTTCCCTTTGACACCAGCAGTTGTGACATATGCTCAGCATTTGACATGGCTGCAACTGAGCAGCTCCCCATTTAGATCTGGGCTGCATCTGCCTCCAGAGACACAGGTGGAACCTGAGCCATCCGTCTTGCTAAATGCAGAGACAGCCCAGGGATTCTGCCCTTATATGCCTTTTCCTTTTATTTCCTTTAAATAAACTGATTAACCATTCTTGATCTTCTTACAAGTTTGAAAACAATGAAGAGTTGGAAATTGCGGCTGCAAAAATGTTTTGGGGAGCTCCTAAGTACAATGAGGTCATTGACATACTGGAGCAAGTCCAGTGGAGAACAGCTAGGGATGGGAGCATGTGATAGAAGAGGAAAGACAGTGAGAGCAGCTGGGTTTGCTCAGCCTGGAGTAAACCCAGTCTTAATGGGATGTTATAGAGAAGATGGAGCCAGTCTTTCTACCTACAAGTTGCAACTGATTAGATACAAGAAAGAAGCTTATGACAATCAGGATAGTCAAACACTCGAAACAGAGAGGTTGGGGAACCTCCATCACTGGAGATCTTCAAAGCTCCAAGGGCCCTGAGCATCCTGTTCTAACCGCAAGCTTGGCCGTGCTTTGAGTGAGGTGTCAGAGCAGATGACCTGTAGAGCTCTTTTGCAAACTAAATTATTCTATGATTCTGTGATAATCTAGCACATGGCATGAAAGCAGGAAACTAGCAGCTGCGTGCTAGGGAGTAGCATGAGCACCGGGCAGCAGAAGCCATATACAATTTACATCATATGATCATCACGGCATGAACTATTTCCCTGCTCTTTCACCAGGTGTGTTACTAGACTAGAGCTATCATATCAGATCAGTGCTGCAGTGCTCCTTGTAGTGCGTTGCTTGCCTGTGGCTTGCAGTCTTTCCACTTCTCCGAGGAGTGGGATGAATAGTGGCAACGTGATGACTACGCTGGCGTTATTTACACCAGGCAGGCAATACCCAGTCACAGATCAACTTCAGTTGTGTTCACATCTTGCTGTGTGTGACTGTACGCTCCTGCAGTGACTATGGGTACAACAGCCTCAAAGACAACTGGGCAGTTCTTCAACTTTCAGCGTTTAAAAGCTTGTGAAAGTATTAAGGAGAACAAATGTGTTACTTGCGTTTCAACATTCTTACCCAATGCATTAGTATAATTTTTAATCCTTGAAGTCCCATGACAACTGTTAATTCGCTGCTATTGGCAGGGACATCCTTCTGACTCTGGTGTTTGTAATAGAGAAGATCCACCTAAGATCTCATATACCTGAGGAGCTAATGGCATCCTCTCCTGCCTGAAGCTGCAAACCCAAGCCTGTACCCATACTGACTAGTGTCCTTGACCTATATTCCTTCTGCAGATATCCTTGTCCCAGGATGCTGTGAGCTTGCAAAGTTACTTGCCATTTGATCTTAATTTAAGAGATATTTGGCTAGAGTTGACTTTATCTACCTCATGACCTCTCAAAGCTCCTTCCAGCCCTGTTTTCTGGAGTTCTGCAGAATAAAACATAAACCAAAAATACTGTCTCAGCCAGGCTAATGTTAAAGGATTAGGTTTAAGGGTTCACATACAGGAAGGCTGTGAAATGATGGAGTTAGAGGCCATGGAGAGGGAACTTTGGACGTTCTAGGAGGACAATGTATATAATCTGTTCATTATAAATGCAGGAAATCTGTGCTCATTCCAGAAGTGCTCAGACACCTGGAGAACTACATGTTGTGCAGGCAATATTGAAATCCTCACTGAAAACCAAAATTTTGTGCTGTCAAGCTGGTGTGTGTAATTTTTTTGTGCAACAATACAGTGACAAACAAGTTCAAAATCCTTGACCTGGAAGTCTAATAAAACACAAGAATAAGCACAGTACCAGACACTATAAAAAGCGATAAAAAAGATAAACACGAAAGGGGTATGGCTTCATAGAAGGATGAGTCACAGGTAATTTAAGGGGCGCTGGAGTGGTTTCTGCCAGTTCTGTCAGCCACCTCAGTGAGCAGCACCTTAAACCCTGCCACCGCTTCTGACCAGCTGGTTCAAGAGCTCTTCTGCTGCACAGGAGAGAAGCGGATGAGGAAGAAACCAGCCCCGTTGTCTGTATTTAGTGACATGAGTCAGGCTGTGCTTCTCTGGAAGCACCTCTGTTTCACCCCGTTTGTTGAGAGGGGGTGGGAAGGTGGATTTAGCCTGTGGCCACGCCGTGAGGGTGGTGATGTCTGGCTGGGCAAGTGGCTGTGCAAGCATGGCGGGGTCCAAGGGCTCTGCTTTCGAGATGATTCAGAGGCTATGGGGCAGGTGCACAGTGGATGTCGCAGCTTCCACCCGGCAGGGTTTTTCTTCCCACAGCCGCCCCACAGCATTTTGGTCCCTGAACCTGTGGGCATAGTCTCAGGCTGTGGAGGTGGGGCAGCCACCATGGTGCTGTCTCGGGCAGGGCACTGCTATCAAGTCACCACCGCCACGCAGAGCAACTGTGGATCCACCAGGCAATAAACTGAGTAATATTTGATGCGATAAACTGAAGGCAAAAACCGACACAAATAATGCGTGGCTGTACCTGGTGCTCCCGGATCTCCTTAGTCTTTAATCCCACCAGAAAACCTCCGCAGGTGTGGTGGTCAGGACCAGGCTTTGAGCTACCCCTTAGGTGATGGTGGTACTGGGTGATGCTACCACCAGCACTGCAAAGTCTTTGGTTTAAACTTTTGTCCTTTAAAATGCTGCTGCTCATCTTTCAGGTGCTTATGGGATGCAAAAAAGGTTGATGGTTAACCTCAGCTCTCTTGTGCTCATGGTAGTACCCGCCAGTGACGTCTATCAAGGGTTTTGCTCTCAAGCATGGGGAGCACTGAAGTGTGACAGGAAGTGAAGAGAAAATGTGTGCAAAACAGGAAAAGGAGGGGAAACTGGGAGTGAATTTAAGAGGCAGGGGCTGCACTGGATGAGGCTGAAGGCCAGACTGAGCCTCAGGGTGGAAGACATGAGGTGGCATGTGATCTCAGATGAGATGCAGAGGGTAAATACAGGTGGCAGTCAGGCTATCCTGTCCTTTCCATCGGAAATGCACTTCTCCCTGGCGTGAGAGTGTCACACAGGTTTGTGAAGAGGTGGGGCTAGGAATCTTTACTTTCATCTTGTGAAAATGTTGAAGGTTTCACAGCAGGAAAGCAGCCAGCTGGAGGATAGACAAAAGAGCCAGCTCCAAAGTGACTGGGAACTCCTAGCTTGGGTAAAGGAGTAACCGTTCTCTGTAGACTGGTACTTGGAAAAGATGTTTGGAGAATCCAACATTTTCTCAGGAAAAAGAGTTTGCTGGAAAATGTTGTCCTTGCATAGGATCAGCAGTAGTCAGAAAAAGGCTTTTCCTCTGCTCCTTCTCATTGCAGGGACTTGCAGAGGACAATTGGCATGCTCACACCACCTTCCCAGGGTTGCACATTCGATCTCTGGCTACGGCTTGGGCAGGACTCTGGGGCTCCGCACGTCTGCACGTGGCCTCTGAGGAAGGCCATGGGCATCTGCAGAGGTGGGGAAGCACCAACCTTCCCCCGCGAAGCAGCTGTGGTTGCAGAGCAACGATCCTCCTAAACTCGGGCTGAATCCCAGGGAATGGGATGAATCCCAGGGAAATCAATAAGCTCTAATTTCCCAGAAGCCGTTCATGTAAAAGCTAAGGCAGACGACGCTAAAAGCCTTTCAGTGCAGAGAACGATGAATGCTATCCGTTGTTGTTGCTGCTGCTGCCGTTACTATTATTAGTATTAATAAAAAATCGCTCTTTCTTCCCCATAATTGCCTTTGAAATGTTTCCCCGGTAGAAGCCGGATCAACTGCTTTCCCAGAGGGCAGTGAAAGGTACGGAGCAGCCAAGGGGGAATGGCTCCACAGACATCCTGCTCCCCGGGGCTGCTCTCCCCGGCACTGGGAGGGAGCACCACCAGCCTGCAGCAGAGGACAAGAGCACAACCGGACCGATAGATGAGGATTTATTTAGCACAGGATTCTGAAATAAGCAAAGCAGCAGGCACACCCTCCCAAGCCTCAGTCCTGCAGGAGGAAAAAACCAAAGCACCTTGACACGTGTGGGGCTGTCTTTGGGAAAGGGACGGATCTGCTCTTGTTGCAGCCTTCCTGCTGCAGCTGCAGGGCTGCACCACACGGCCCCGCACATCTCAGGCCAGGCGTCTGGGGCACACGTAGCTGCACGTTGCTCTCGGGATCATCCTCTCCTCCCGCATGTCTTTCTGCCGGGAAAAGGCGCGTTGAGAGCAAAACCAGTGCTTTCCTGCAAATGCCGTCATGCTGGCATCGTGCTTTGCCAGAGGCATTTCTTGTGGGGCAGGAAGTGTGCATGTGGGACAGGAGGCACGTGGGCATCCAGCTGGGACAAGAGGACATCCCCTCCCAAACACCTTGCGGAACATGCCCTAGAAGCCTTGCTTGGCACCCTTCACCTTGCTTAGATCCCTGCAGTTCAGCCTGAGGCCCGCTCTGGCTCACACTGCTTGTTTGTGGTGCCAGCAACACCCGGAGCACCGTGGTTTAAGCCCTGATTGCACCCACCGAGCCCTTGCAGAGCCCTTTCGCAGCGGGAAGCCCGGCAACGGAGGTGGCGGAGGGGCTGGCATCAGCTTCCCATCCCAAATGGGCACGCAGCAGCGAGTGATGGGACTCAGACCCCCGGGCTTTTGTACGCATCCGTGGGCGCTGCTTACACCAAGAAAGACACTAATAGGCACTCTGCTCCCAAGGTGCGAAACTAATTTGAATTCTTCGAGGCACTGACCTTTCATGAGACAGAAAAAAAATGCCAGAAGTAACAGCTTGGATAGCATTTTAAACTGATGTCCAGCTAGCAGTACACATCCCAGCAACGCTTACTTGAAAATGGAAAATGACTGCATTTTAATTTAATTTTCATGTAGAGTGCTGAAACTAGAGGTTTTTAAAGCAGTGCTTCACTCAGTGTTTGCTGCTTTCATGCTCGGCGATTAATTTCTTTCATATCCTGGTTGGTTTTGTATCAATTGTAGTATAAACTGACTTACGCAGGGACACACGAGGTGCTGTGGTCCTTCCACCGCTTTGCTCAGTGCCCTGAGAGCGTTTGCTGAAGCTTGCATTGCATTTTAGCCAGTTTCAGCTCAACTGCAGAATCCTACTTTGTCAAATAAAGCTACTGAGACAAGGCTGAGACCTCTCAGCCTTTTGTTTTCAAACAACAGAACGTAGAATTGTATGCATCTTCCCTTACCAAAAAGGAAAAATAAAAAAAAAGGGAGCAGGAAGGCAAAAGAGATGTTTAAAATATTTTCCTGAACTGCACGATGACGAACGCTTCCGGCTTTAGGGCAATCTTTCTGTCTGGCCAAACATGGTAAGGAAGTGACTCTGTTCCCCACAGCACACGCTTGCAAATAGCTCCTTTCAGCAGCAGGAGGAAGCGAGAGATGGCTGCTCGCCTTCCCTGCCGCCAGCTTGAGCTCAGAGAAAGCCAAAGACATGGTATTTGTATCAAAATTGCTCCTTCCAAAGATACATCCAAATAGCTAAACTGTTCTTCATTTACCCTGAATATGACAATAAAAATGCAGGCACGTTTAGGATTTCCATAAAAAGGAGCCCAGAGCAGCAAAAGGGGCCTTGCCAGCCCGCCCCAGCCCAGAGCAGGGATCTGATCGCCTGGGACCAGTGGCAGCCCCTCATATCTCCTAGGCTCTCCCTCCATCAGTCTCATCTTGTGGCTGCTGGTCAGAGGAACAGGGCACCTAGAATTTGCACAAAGCCACATCCGTCCCTGTTTTTCACCTGGGGCTCAGCAGCTGCCCTGACCCTTGACAGCAGGGCTGCACCATCTACCCCAAAACAGCGTTTCACCAGGGGGAACCGAATCAGGGCACCCTATGGCTCCTATGTTTCGCATGGAAATCTGGGAGCGGTGCGGCGACGAGGAGGAGGAAGAGGAGGGTGGCTCATTCCCCTCCTCCTGCCTGCGGCTCCTGCTGCCTGCCCCACACTCAGCCCCACGCCTCAGAGTCTGGCCACCTGCACGGCTGACTTCGGCGTGTTGATCTGTGAACTGGATCCTCCCCGCTCGGTGAAATGAGTGAACGGTGTGCATTTTTACTGCGCGGTGTGAAAAGCTTTGCGATCACTCATCTTCACCACGCTTGCTCAGTTTCTGGCAAATACTGCCCTGGGCAGAGCGAGGGCAACCACGGCGGAGAGGACTGGCGTGGCTCTCTGCACGGGTGCAAGCACACCCGGGCACCCAGCAAGGTGATGCTGGGCTGGCAAAGGCAACGGGGCAGTCCTACACCCCATAGTGACCCACCTTAAAATCTTGACTGGCTTAAACGAATGCCGGCTGCCTCTGAAGGGGACAGGCAAAGCTTCAGCTCTGGGGCAGGAGGTTTCCTTGGCTGCAAGCGGGTTAAAGCGCTCTCTGCATCAAGTCACCAAAGGCGTGATCTTTTATCAGGAGCAGAGGAGAGGTCTGTGAAGGCAGGGGAGGACAGAAAATTTTAGGAGCGGTATCCTTTGTTTTGACAAAGCACTGTCTGAAGTAGTGCAACATGCAAGTAATAAAGAGCTTAAAGAGAAAGTCTGGCGGGAGAGACCTGCGGCCCCTTGACAGGAGGAAGGCTGAGGTCCCCTGATTTGGATCCTGTATTTCAGCTGGCCTGTCAGCAACAAGCATGAAGCAATGTTTCTGAAAGATAGGGAGTGATAGCTTTAGGGACAACTGAAGGAATACCCACAAAAGTCAGCTCCCTATTTCTATCCCCTATCCAGAGCTGCTAAACTTTGTATGCATCTACAAATCTATTGCTTTCTAACCATAAAACTGCCTTTTTGTGTTTTAATATGAAATGATCTGAGAATTTCACTGAATGGTATTTTGAGATAATTCAGGAAAAGGCTGTTGATTGTAGACCTTCATAAGTGGTTTAGCAAATAAATGGAAAACTTAACAAAAGGATGACTTGATGTTTTCAGTGGCAATTTGGCAGCAATTTTCACAGATACAACAGGGCTGCATGCAAAATATATTTCTTTTCATATCGTGGCTGGCACGAATCAGATATCCTACCGTCTTTCTTTTTGCTGCAAATTCATCTCATAAAATTTGTGGGTTTTGTATTAATAATGCAATGTTAGAAGAACTCTTTGACTAATGCGCTTTGCTCCCATTAATAATAGCTTCTGGAGGCAGTTCCTCATAACTGAATAATGTATTGATTCCTATACCAGACTACTGCCTTAAGTTTTTTAAAAGTAATTTATGACTGCAATATGCTGTGAAGATCAGCTGTTTCAAAATTCTCGCGCTTACAGTTTACAAAACCAATTCATTTCCAAGTCTTACAAAGAGAGTGAGAAATTGAGGAGGATGGAGGAAGTTTCAATAAATATTTGCCATACAACAATTTCCAAGGTGTTATTAAAGCACATGACTTTCCTTTTAAGTCATACTCAGTAGCTGCACAATTGCAGAACAATCATTTTACCAAAGTGAAACTTTTTAAAGATATTTACACCATTCAATATTTTTCTCTAGTTTTTTATTCTCATTATTTGCTGTTGTCACTAATGCATTTGAGAATGTATTATTCTTATTATACTTAATATTATTTATGTTGAGTAGAGATAGCTCGTCTTCAGTCAATTTTAGTGTTCACCGGAAAACAAGGAAAAATGGTGTTCATATCTCCTAAGTTCTCATTTCAGTCTTCAGACCTTTAATGTAGAAGAATTAAAACAATAAAGCTTCCTACATCAGCTTTACCCTAGATTACTAGAGTAGGTTTTGCTTTCATCGTTACTTTTATCAAAAGCAAAAAACTATGTTTTTAAACCCTGCAGAATATTTTACTGAACACTTGGTTTCTGTGCTTTCTGTGAACAAGTTCATGGGCACTGAGCATCACTGAAATTGTAGTTGCAAGCATTTATGTGATGAGGTGAGTGGGTTGCACACAGGAATTAGAGCGGGGAGCAGGTCAGCTCTTCAAGGGGAGCCAGGATGAGTGAGGTTACTAGTGGCATTTTTCAGGGATGCAACTGGAAACCAAAGCGATCGAATTCATTCATTACTGAGCTTCGTACAAGAACTTGGTCTAAGCTTAAGGCGTTTGTCAGTAATATGAAGTGGCAGAGGGTCACTGATGCTGAAGAGGACAGGAGTGTCATTTAGGGAGGACCAGAAGACCCTGTGGATTAGAGCAGCAGGAACAGAGTCAATTATAGAAGCACAAAGTGCAAAGCCATGGTCATGGACTCACAAGAGGCAGGGTCCCTGTGACAGAGGAAGCAGGGAAGACAGTGGGAATGTGGATCGGTGGCTGAAGATCTGTGAACCACCAATGTGTTACTGCTGGGATTCAATCTCTAGGGACTGTGAGGAGCAGGAGTGAATGGCTAGTGTAGTCTCAGGCAGTCCTTTTCCAGTCCTACATTGCTCTGCTTCTGTGATGCATCAATCCAAGCATGTTCAGCAGAAAAAAGGAAACTTCAGTACAATTACACAAGGCATATGTATGAATACCTGGAGAATATTAGAGTTGCTTTATATTTTTTAAAAAAAAAGGAATTTAAACTGAAAAGGGACCAGAGAAAAACTACCAAGGTGATGCGGGAACTGAGAGTAACTAATCAGAGGAGATTACTGGATCTTGGCCTATTCAGCTTAGCAAAAGGAAAGTTAGAAAAGAGTAAGATTACTTCTCCTAAATACATTACTTGGAGAGTGCATATGAAAGAGGGAGAAGGATGACTGAAATTAGAGGATAAGGATAGTGAGGATAAGGGTAGTGATACGGGCAGTCCTGGATTTAGAAACCGAACTTGTGAAACATCACCTGCCAGCTTCCTCCTTAATGAGTAACCAGTTTGGGGAAGATATGTGAGGGGATTTCTACCTTTGCCTTTAGCCTGAGAGGCTGGCCACAGTAGGAGACGAGAAGCTGGGTGGGCACTGCTGACAGCTTCTTTGGCATGCCTTGCTCATTTGCTCAAGGTTAATTACCTGAATTAGATCCATAAGCAGATTTTCCCCCCATCAGATTAGGAGGGACTACTGGGAGAGGGAAAATGCAAACTTTGCACAAACACAGGGGAGAAATCTCCATTGGCACTTTATAAACTCACTGCTAACACACGCCCCCAGAATGGTGATGCTTACGCTAGTTTTCTCATTTTCTCTGTAAATCTGTAGAGTGGCCCTTACATTTGAGTTAGGATGCTGGAAAGACTTTTGTGGCTTGTGTGGAAGGCAGTGACCCATGGATCGGGCTGGGTTACACCTCTCCCGCCCGTTAGCTGTGACTGGGGTTGGTGGTGGGCTCAGCCTCGGACAGCACTGCGCTCCAGGCGCCTGTCCTGCAGAAGAGGCACCATGGTTGGGACACCTTTTGCGTGGGCTTTGTGGAAGCAGCAGCTGGGGACCCCCAGGCTGAGCTGGGTGAGGGTGCGCTAGGTTGGGTGCAGCCTTAGCGATCCAGCCTGCCTGCTGGCTGTAAGTAATTAAATCATTCGAATAGAGGGCAGTCCCACAGCAAATGATGACTTACACTTTCTTGTGCTCTGGGGGTTTTCTCAAAGATACCACGCAAGAGCTGAACTGGCCCGGTCCTGCATAGCTTGTGAGATAAGATGAGCTCACACATGATGATTGCCAATTTATGTGCAATGAAGCGCACTAGAAGGAGAAGCGCTCCAGCCCTTTTCAGGGCATCTACACTTCAGACAGACCGGAGAGAGGGGTTGATAATCTGTATTAACAGACTGGGAAAGAACAACATTTTTTTTGCTGTAAACACAAAGGAATGGTGAGAATCGTTGCCAGCTAGTGATTATAGGAATGAACTGCAAACCAGCATACCTTAGGAGGTGAGATCTGAACTGTTGCTCTGGATCACCCTGTTCACCAGCTCTTTCACCATGTTGCTTGCTCTTGCTTTACCTCCCTCTCCTTTCAGGAGCTCAAAATCAGTTCAGTGTGTCTCTAGGCAGAGGTGATTTTGTAAAGAAAAAAAAAGACCTTAAAATACAGTTCGTTCCTCAGTGAGGTGTGTCATACCTTACATATGTCTAGCTAAATAGCTAGGTGGCTGAAAGACATTATTAGGAATAATTGCTGGTGATGAGCAATTGCAGACTACCTTTTAAAACGTACCCTTGTATGGAAGCAATAATGGCTACAGAAAATATGGAAAAAATAATACATCATAGAGAATTTTAATGAATGCGCTCAGCACTACAGTACAATACATACCTAAGTAATAAAAAAGGTAGTTTGCAATAAAAATATAGTCTTTTTTGAACCTGCAAAATATTATGTTGTATTGCAACAACTGTTTACAATGAGCATCATTTACATGCGAATATCAGTACGGCTTTGGCTTAATTAATTCTATTTCAACTTAGATTGAAAAGATTATTTTTTCATCAGAATCACAAGCAGATAAACTAATAAAAATATTACAGGATATTCACAAGTGACAAGAGTAAAAAAGAAAGATAAATGAGGAAGAAAGTGTATTTCAGAGTGACTTGCTGAAGGCAGTGTCTGAATTTCTGTGGATAAGTGCACACATCTGCTGGTGCAAATTGTGCCTGTTTTTCTTTAAAGTTCTCCTATTTCAGATGCTTTTATCTGTTAAAAAATTAATTTATCCACAAAGCTTACTGTTCAGTTGCAATTTCTCAGGCAAACACCTATCTCAAGGAAGATCCATTATTTTTTAATCCAGCTGCATTTTGTAGTGCTACTATTTTGTGTGAAGTTTGCTGCCCCTGTTTTACGTAGTGCATTCAAAGAAGCTGCATATTAACAAGGAACACAGTAAGAATCTCAATGACCTGACATTTTTCTGTGCTGCACTTAAATCTAGTCACTGGACTCTTCATGTCAGGTATTGTTCCTTCAGATTTGCTGGGAAAGACATCTTGCTAACTTTCATAACTGTAGACACAAGAAGTCGTAATGTCCAAAACTGGAGTCAAATCGGAGAGTGGATTTTAAAAAAATGTGGGTGTCTGCACACAGCACCATTTTACTTCACAGTGAGATTTTAATAAGATATTCTGAATAATTTATTGGTAGTACAGAGAACTTCTGACTGATAAATTTCAAAGGCCAAGTTTTGTAACAGGGTCTGGAGACTCCAAATGTCTAATGTGCAACGTTTTCAAATAGCCTAATTTTCACTGCATTACCCGTCCTGTAAATCAGCACTGTCCTGGGCAGGATGAGCTAACCCAGTGCATTTTTTCTCAAGAAGATGAAGGGGAGCTTGCACGAATTCCCTTTCTATGTATGCTGTGGAACTCAGGGAGAGAACTTCACTTTGGGGCAGGGACAGGCAGCCAAAGCGGTGCCGTTTTCAAGCAGAACAGCTGTTTGCGAAATGAACATCTGTTCTGAGATTACTGTGTGGGGGTGTGTGTAGTGCCTGCAACGGGTAATGTAAAGGCTACAAAATCTGAGGCAGCGGGCTAACTAGGAGGGGAATGTATGCAATGTTATGGTTTTGATTTTGTCAACTGAATCCTCAGGCTCTGGGCATTATTATAGTGGGTGATATAAAAAACACAATTTAAAACTTCTGTTGCTACCTTCCTTTGCTGAGCACTTCCTAGCAAACCGGCACTGCTGCCTATTTGGGCAGAATGGATGGAGGCTGAAAGAGGCTGATGGAGGCTGACCATTCTGGGTCACAGTCTTCTCACGTCCTCTGAAGGAGGATGATGAGTTTGCCCCTTACCTCTCGCTCCTTTGGGAGCTGTTTTGCAGTCTTTACCTGACTCATGGAGACAAAGAAGGGGCCGCTGGATTGACAGCTCAGGGCTAAGAATAGCCACTGAGTGACCCGGAGAGGCTGTGGTACAGGGTTACCGGGTACCCTGCTGCCATCCCCCTAATGCCATTCTGCATCCTCCTGTGGAGCTTGGTAAAGCGAAAACCAGCAGGCCCTGGACCCCGAGAGCCCAGTAATCCTGGAGCTGCAGAAGTTGCTGTGCAATGGGAGGCCCGGGGGGCTGTTCCTGCTGGAGCAGGTATGGGACCCTGAAGCAAAAGCTGAGCACTGTGGCAGTACGTGGTGGGGACAGGGAGAGTGCCTGGAGCCTGCCAGCTGTCTGTGGCATGGGATCAAGTGTTGATTTCTTCAGAGCGCTAAGGATAAAGTGAAAAGGTCATCCGCTTCAGCCTGCCTCGCACACTATGTTTTCCCCGTCTTTTTTCTCCAAATGAACACAGAAATGCTGCACCTGCATATGGCCAAGATGATCGAGCAATGCTGTACACACCAGCTAAAACAGGGTGCTGAACGTACAACGTGGGTATCAAGGTGGGCATGCTGGTCTGGCACCATACACCAATGCTCCCTGCACTGTTGGACTTCTTCTCCTGCCCACAGCCCTGCAGCCATCACTTTTGTTGCCAACAGTGGTGGTACTTGGCTGTGATATACCTGGGAACCTGCTTTCTCATCCACCCTCCTGGGATTTATGCAATCGGCCTTTTTCATCTCTGCCCATGCAGACAGTCAGCCTGAAAGGAAAGAAAAGAAATCTGGCTAGTGGGGATCACTGCCATTTGTTCTGTTTGTGCATCCTGAGAAGTTCCCACACACAGTAATCTCCCCAGCTGACAAAAAATTATGGACTGTGCTATATTAATCTTCATGACAGCTAGAAGCAGCCACATCTTCACGAAGACTTTCCTCCATGCCCACGAACGAAAGCAGGAAAGACCAAGCCGCAGGAGCTGTTCTGAACTTTAACTCCGCAAGCGTTTAAGCATGTGCCTAACTTTAACTGCTCAGATAATCCCATGCTTAAACTTGCTGCTTGTGTTGTCTGACTGTGGTCAAAAGTTCCTTGGGACTCTCAGTGAATGAGAACTAGGGGTATTCAGGGAGCTGAAAATAATAGGTTGGATGCTGCTTACCTAGCTCAGTCATGTCGTGCCATTCACGCCTTGACTGCTCATATAAATAAAGTGAATAGCATCCGACCCAGGCTTTGCACCTAGTTGGAAATAATCCCTCTTCTGGGTTTTGAGAGCAGTTTCTCAGACAGCTTTTGTTTGTTCGGCCTCTAAACAGACGGATTGCCTCCAAACCCTATCAAAACCTGATTAAACTGTTGTGTGGGAGTCAACAGGTACATATTAAATAGGCTGTGATATTACTTTCCATCCTGAATGGCAGCACTGTGTCTAATGAGAAAAAGAGAAATGAGGCTGGAGGAACGAGACGCAGAGCTGCGGCAGGAGCTCAGATGAAGCCAGGGGAGTGAGTGCCTCATGCAGTCTGCAGACCTTTGACCAGAGGCTTCAAGGTCTCCTCTGAGAATTGATTAACCTGCATCTTTTATTTTCCTTCTGCCTGTTATTGATGCAAATTGAGGATGCCATAGGAACGAGCAGGTGGTGGGTCCTTAGCGTGGCCCAGGCAGAAATAAGAATAAAAAAAAAAAAATCCCTGAAATAAATGCAACAGCTGTAAGAGGATTTCGAGCTGGAGGATAAGGAAGTTCTGAAATCTTAGAATAGGAAGGAAAGCCTTTATTTTACTTGCTGCTGATGGTTGTACTTCCTGTTGTGACCCCTCTGCAGTGTTTCATAACAGCTTGGGGACTGCGAAGTCTAATGCTGTAATAAGGAACAAGGATTCCTAGTTCCTCCGTGCTATCTGCCAGAGTTAAAGGTCTCTTTTGTCTGATGATGACGGAAATTGCAATAGGAACTGAACAGAAAAAAGGTGTGGGACAAAATTCCCCATTAGCTGAAGAAAATTACCATCTCTCTGTTCCCAGAGTTAGGCCTCATGTACCTCAGTGTATGTCCTGAGTAAAGCTCACGTGGTTCCTGGGTGGAAATGGCCATGCTAATTTTCAAAGGGCTTTGTTAAAAATTGTCTGCACAGCCAGGCTCTGAGGTGAGCTGACTGTCGGAGCAGAAAAGCAAGGACAGGGCTGCCGATGCAAAGGCAGCTCTGAACCATCCCCGGGACTGGTGTTGTCTCGTACCAGCTCCTCATGAGCTGCTCTGCCAGAGCAAAAGAAGTAGACCGTGATATGCTGCAGCGCTGTCTCCTACTCCTTTAGTGTGCTGTAGGTGACCTGTACTGTACCCTTGAGCTGTGGCCAGTGGCGGTGAGGGAGGGATGGAAAGGAGAAAGAAGGGTTTTCTTGGATAGAGAAACTTTTTGCTGACGTACACCATGGTGATGCATGCATACACAAACTCAGAATATTGGTTAAATACCTTTTGGACCCCTTGTTTCATCTTCCCAAACATATAAGGATGTCTAATTCCCTGCCTAGGCCTTCGCGGTAGCTGAGCAGGAGAAAGGGGCTGCAGCCTAAAGCACTGCCAAAGCCTGTCTGCAGACCCACAGTTCTGCAAGAGGCATGTGGGTAGGAATTTAGTGTTTGCACATTGATAAGGCACGATAACTTTCACAGTAGTTACTGCTGTTTAAGCTCACAGCATTTGTAAAGTAAATCTAGTTAGGCGTTGTTCACTAGCAATACACCCACACAACAAATACTATGGTAAGTGGCAGTAAGATAAAATCTGGAAATGCAGCTGTGAAGCAAAGTAAAATATCTGTGGGGACAGGCAGCACAGAAGTCATGCAAGTAGTTTTGAATCATTGTATCGGTGGAGATACATCTCGGATGGCTGTGTTTTATCCTACAACACCAATGAGACAAACAGTTTATGTAGCAAATTTGTTAGCTAGTGTCCACTAAAGAGATAATAGGAGATGACCAGAGAAACTGGGAGAATAATTTGGCAGAATAAAAGTATTTCAGAGCACAGCTTGTAATGTTTACCAACATGTTCAGTCCATTGAAAAGCTGTATTTTAGCAGAGCAATGAAGTCTGTCTTATGAACCGAAATTCCTAAGCAGAACAGAATAAACTTTTATTTTCACAGCTCAATAATTTCATATGTAATAGACCATGTTCTCAAACATTTATCAGATCTTTGCCCTTCCCTTCTTTCCTTTTTCTCTTCTCCCCTTTTCCTTTTTTTTTTGTAGTAGGAAATGCAAATTCCATTCCCTCACTAAATCAAAATCATTCAGAGATGAGATTTCCCCCTCTGTATCTAACAGACCTTTCCTGATTAGTTATACTAAAATTGATCCTCTTCAGCAACTGTTCAATTTGCAAGGAAACTACATTTCTCCACAGACTACCAATCTCATTTAATCAGAAGAAATCCTGACCTTCTCCAGATGAAGTGCTGTGAAACGTTGTTATCGAACTGCCTGGAAGATGGAAACCATCTACTGAGTGGGTTATTAACAACGTGTGTTATAGAGGCTTCCCAGGGCTACTCCACCCATTTACCTTTACCTGACCTGGATGGACAAGCTGTCATCATCAAGACTTCCAGCAAAACTGCCAGCCCCTCCCAAGGGGTTGGGTGGTTATAGGTTTTGGCACAGTAGGGAATCTTTCCATCCTGTGACTGAAGTAGTATTTTATCTGTCTTGGAGACTTTGGGTGGCTCGTAGCTAGTCAGAAGGGCAGAGTCCTGTGACACAAGGACAACAGACAGATATCTTGTGACTAAGTTCAGATGTGGAAGACCTTACCTGCTTCTGCTGCAGTGCAGTCAGCTTAATGTCACCACTGAGTTCGCTTGAATGTTAGGGGCAGCATGAGTAATGCTTGTAATGCAGATGTAGGTAACATGCTTCAATGGTATCTACAGCTTTTAAAGCCACAGTAAATAAGGAGTAAAAACAATGAGATTATAAAGTCTACTGCTTTGCACGGACAAAGCAAAACACTCAAAGTAGGCTTTTGAACTCATCTACACCTTCTGTGTAAACATGTTAGATGAATTAGAAATTTTAAAAGAAAAAGTCTAAACATGGGAAGAAACCAAGATGGAAACTCACTTTCTTCAGGTGAAGATTTGAAAGCAGACAGCATGACCACTTGATGTGTCTTAAGAGCAGAGCCAAAAGTAGGTTTTTACTTTATCAGGCCAGAAGAAACTCAGAAATCTGCCTTTCTCTAGGAAAATTTTGGGCATGTTAACTGCATCTATCTAAGTCTGAAGGGGAAGCTTTAATGGAAGAATTTTAAGGCTGAGAACTAGGGCCTGACTGGAAAAGTGCAACTACATAGTAGGGTTAAACTCTCATTGACCTCATTTAGCCCTTATACCTTTCTAGTAGTGGAAAGAGTAGAGAAAGATAAATTTAAACAAGATGAACATTCAGAGACCTAAGTCTGGAAATGGCACAAGAATATGAAGAAGAAAATTATTAGAGACTTTCTGTGATGAGAAAAATACAAATGTGGAGCTAGAAAGGAAGAATAGAGATGATGGGATGTGAAACAGTCCTACTGTACCTACTAGGTCTTGGAGAGTAAAATCCTTTCAACGAGGAAAGGTGATTTCCTGGTTTATCTCAGACTCTCTTTCAAATTCAGTATGTGTTATTTTACAGCAATTCAGTTCCTGGCACAGATTGAAGGAAGTTAAAAATTAATGACTTATGGGAAGTGTGCTGCTTATGGCAGAGAGTGGAGCCAAGGTCAGCACTGCTGCTGTGCCAGAGGACCAAGTATCACCACCTGGATTTGTCCCAGCACTGGCTCAAAGCAGCAGGAGAATCTGGGAAGCCCTACAAGCCTTGCTGCACTGGGAAGCCCTACAAACCTTGCCCCACTTGCAAGCCTTGCCTTGCACAGACAGATTCATTCCATCTCCAACAGGAGCAGTGCTCCAGGACAAAGGGATATTGTCCATATGAATGGTGGTGCTTTGATTTAATGCTTCTCTTGCAACTTCTGCCATCAGGGCTTCTGTGACGGCTTAGCTGGGATTGAAGCTGTATGAGGTGGTCTTCTTGGATGAATGAGAGCGCTGGCAACATCTGTGTTTCCCCGAGGTGAATGTTACCGGGTAAAAGGCATCTTAAATTGGCACAGGTTTGTCGAAAGTTGGCTTAGGTGCTACTATCCTGCACTGCAGTCTGCAGTCAACCCACTGTTAAATGCTGAATCTGTCCATAAAATGCTTCCAAATGCTTCCCATCTGGACAGTGTGTAAGAGCTAATGTCCCCGGAACAGATATAACAACAGGCCTTTACAGCTTCTTGATGGGCTGGGACTGATCTGCAGTTTTCTGCTGGCTCAGGTGGTTTTCTTACAGGGATTACCTGCAATGCCTGCAACAAAGGATCAGTCAGCGCCTTTTATAATACAGATAGAAAAGTCTCAGTCAAAACTACTGAAGCTGAAAACCCATTTGTCAAAGCAGCTTTGAAATGTTACAGGTTCACCATTCTCTTCTCCAGGTACTTAAAATGGGTGTGTTATAACTATAATTTTTAGAAAACCTGAGAATAGGGGGTTGGACATATATAGTTAAAAAAAAAAAAAAAAAGAGAAACAATGAAGTCAATGAAGTGAATGTTTCCTGGCAAAGACCAGCAGAAGGATGTAGCTGCCAAAAGAAGAAGCTGCTTTGATTAACCTTTCTATTCAGTGTGAACTCGTGACTCTCTTAATTTGTGTCTCATTGCAGCAAATGCATAAAAAGGCCCTGATTAATGTGATTGCTTTAAAACAATTTTTATTTGTAAGAGCCTCCAAATATAAATCTGCATATTCAGAACGTCCGAGTGCCGGTAATCTTCATGCCCTTCCCGTAAGTGCCTCATGGAGGCCGTTCTCTTGCGCAGGGGGAGCGGCGTGTGCCGGGCTGCGGAAGGGGCAGCAACGCCTCTCCTCCCTCCAACAGCTTCGCTTTGGCAGCCGCGTTTCTGACATGCCCAGCCACGGTAACGAACGAGCGCGTACGAGGATGGAAGCGTGAGAGCTCGGTGGCGGGAGGCCGTTTACGATGCCAGGCTGTCATTGTGGTTCATGAAGTAAGCCTCTCCGAGCAGGGCAGGGTGCTAGGGAAGCCGGGCAGCACTGGGCAGAGAGGCAAGCGCATGCCCCACTCTGGGGGATGGCTCTGCCTGGTCATGCACCCATCCATCCTCCTGCATGGAGTGCCAGGCACCAGCCTTAAATGATGGCTGCAAATGGCGTTCAGGGATTTTTTTTCTGTTTCTCCCGGACAACCTTTTCTTCCTTTCTTTCCTTCTCCCCTTACTGCTGTCTTTCCTGCAGCTGTTTTCCATTTCTTGTGTTTTTGCTTTCTTCTTCTCATTCTCCATCTCTTTTCTTCTCTCTCCTTCACCCCATCTTCATCACCTTTCCCAAATCATTAATCTCTTGCTGTCAGTCAACCTGCGTGCTGCCTCGGCCGGGTGCCAGTGGCTGTGGAGCAAGCCTGGCAGCGGGGGCAGGAGGGCCAGGGGATCCTGCTGGCAACAAGCCCCAGCCCAGCTCTGGAGGGGTGCATGGGGCAGCAACAGGCTCTCCTGTGCACCCGCACCAGGGTCTAATTGCATAACCAGGGTATATACGGATATAGCGTTTGAAGGTAGCTGTCTAATCAGAGCTAGGCATCTCAACTTCTTCTCTGGTCAATGTGGAGAGTCTAAGGCAGGTGTCTAAGCTAGGAGTTGCCCATATTTCCACTGTCAAGTGACCTTAGACAATCAATTTTGACTAGATATCCAACTTTTAGATGACTAGGGCTGCATAATAGAAATATCTCTCTAGGGCATAGAAATTAACGGAGGATAAATAATTCAGATGGGCGGATCATAAATAATTTATCCTCTGAGAACTCAAGTTTTATCAGCTCTTTCCACTAAGGATCTTAGGGCATTTCATTAATTTTGCACAATAACCACATGTATAGTACGTGATCGTGTTATGATATCAGAAATTATATCATACCCTTCTCCTATAGGTGTCTGAATAAAGTACAATCACTTCTTGATATTGTCATCTAATGGAGCTATTCCTGTGCTAAATGGGTGGAGACTTGTACTTTGGAGGTAGAGTCTTTGTAGGCAAGTCCCACTGACAGTTCATTGTATGTGTCGTTGCACAAACCCTGAACGGAGTTTCTCAGCATCCGATGAGTCCATAGCATGCCTGCACCATGGTTCAGCAACCCGGGGCGTGGGGATGTTAAGTGATTTACCAAGTTACTGCAGAGCTGAGTGCTGGAGCCCAGGCTCTGGCTTGAGTGGGGGTTTTTTTTGGAGCACAAGTGACACTGCCTTCCAGAAGAAGAACTGCAATTCAGTATTTATTATCTTACAGGAAGAGCTGTGGCTGCGTCTGGCTCCTGCAATGAATAGCTGGCCATTTTCACAAGCACTGTAACTAGCTGTATTAAGACGAGGAGGAACTGGGAAATTTGTCTGTCTGGCTCCTAACAGAACAGAAAATTTCTGTTCCAGTCTGTGAATCCTGATCAGGCTCAGATGGCAACCTGTTCAACCAGGTTAGCGGCAAGGCACTAGTAGGCATGCTCAGAGATGCATTTCTAGTGGTGGACAAATTTAAAACAGTATTAGGAAAAGAATTCCCTATGAGTCAGGGCCAGTGTTGTTTTTCTGCAATATAATTTTGGATGTAGGTACCTACATCCTCCTTAAATCCTGAATGTATTTCTTTAGAACTGGTCATTGGCCAGTAAAGTATTTTGTCCTGACAATTGTGTTAAAAATTGCATTAAATATATATCAGACTCGGGATCTGAAACTCATTTGCATGAATGTCTCCTCTCAGCTCAGAGTGACTGAACTGAGATGCACCATCTCTCTAACCACAGTATTTCCCAGCAAGACGAAATAATCATGACATCAAGCCAGAACTGAGACAGTATGAGATTGGGGCCTGATGTCCTACTTTTGTCTGCCAAGCAGCACCCTTTCCTGCCACAGGGCCTCTTCTGCTGGTGGATAGGAGGCTCTTTTTTTTTCGTATCTGCTGTCACAGACATGGGGCAACTTTGGATTCAGGCCCAAAGCTACAGTGAGTGGCTAATCTTAGTGCTGGTGTGCTTCGCACAGCCAAACTACATTATTTGTTGGGAGTGCGTTCCTGGAAAGTGCAACTGTTAGTGGTACAATGGATAGAAAAGCCATTTTTATAATAAGATTCAGTGTAACAGAGGGAAATGCATGCAGGGACTAGGAAAAACACACAGTATAAATGCACAGGGACAGGATGTACAATGTGGAAGATGGAAAGGCAGGAACAAGATTGTTAATTACAGGAGATGCTGTTTTTTCAGAACAGATTACCGCTATGAAAGACCTCGGTTGCTTCATCTGTGAGACTGAAGCACCAGTACAAGTCTTTCAGTGGGAGCTCTGTTAAGATGTCTCTTTGAACAGTTATCTTTTTGTTGCATCATCATGCCTGAAATGCGTTAAGGTATATTGAAGGTACAGGATGACAGCATGGTGCGATGACAGTGGGCAGCAAAGCGGGGCATTAAGTGACTGGTGATGGAGCTCCAAAACAGGAGATGGAGAAGTGACAGAGAACTGGGTGTTACTGTCCTGGGGTTAAACAAGAGACGAGAGAGGATGTTCTTCTGATGACTATGACAACTGAGGGAAATAAAAACCAAAGAAAGGTTTGTCGTCTCTAATTTTAACCAAACTAGTTCTTTCTTCCTTGCTTTCAGAGAACAATACCCAGCATGTGTAATTCTGTGGTTACATGCAAACAGTAAGCATGCTCTGTAGTTGGTTTCAGAAGAGCTCATCAGAAGTCAGATCTCCACAATGAGCATCTGTGTGTGTGCGTGTGTTTTGTATTCCACAAGCAAGGAAAGATCCCCATTAATCGCTGTGGGCAGGCTTGTGGGCAGGGACCTGCAGGCAATGGGGAGATTAGCTCACAGGCAGCTCCTCGCTTTGACAATAGAGTTCAGCCTGGAACAACTTCTTGAGCGTAATCTGTTTAAAAAGACAAAAGGCAGATGCCTCATTTATGTCAAGAAATTTTGCATTTAAACTATGCTTCTAAGTGAAATGTGCCCTCGAGGAATCTCTGTAGTGAAGTCAGACACTCATATGCCTTGCCTCTACAGAGGTGATGAAAATGGAGTAGAGAAAGCCAAAGCAATTGGCAGCCTTCCCCCTCACACCGCTGTAATTACCGCACAGAAAGCATTACACATTTGCCTTCTCTCCCTAAAGCGCTGTTTCATGGTGTTCTTCATGTAAGCAGTGAATTTCCATAAGTGAGCGGTGACCTACATTCAAGGCAGAAGCCTTGCTGCCTGCTTTCGGAGTGCGCCCTGGCTGCCTTCCAGCTCAAGCCTGAGATTCTCAGCATTTCATTTCCTGGCTCATCCCTGTTGGGTTCACCAGGGACCAGCTTCACTGCGGAGCATCTGCATGGAAAGGTCACAGGAAAAAGAAGGGTTGGAGTGAGTTTTTGTGGTAGGCTTAGACACAAGTCTGACAGAAGTTATAAAAATATAGCCTACAATGAACACAAATGAATAGGTAGTGGAGAAATTAGCAGCCTGATTAAAATCTGAGCTTGTAAGAATCAAGACTGCAATTCAGTTACAACACTTTTTTTTCAAAATTGGTGAGCTCTTGCCGTTAAATGAGTTATTGAGTTAAAAGCTTTATGTTTGTCATTGATGCTTTGTCCTGCTCCATACCTTCAGTGACAGGTGAAGCTACCAACCTGCAAAGCAGTGTAAGAGTACTGAGTAGCCAAACAAAAGAGCCATTGCAAACCTTTTGTGAGGAAAAATGAGAGTGTCTAAGCTGACTGCATGATTAATTTATTAATGTATTACTTCAGTTCTACAACGCCAGCAACCTGGGTATGAACTTCCTATTTATGGTTTGGGTTTTGTTCTGCAAGTGAAGCAGTTGTTCAGAGGGCGGCAGAGAGTCACGGTAGGAACGTATGAATCACCAGCATCTTCCAGAAAGAAGCTCTGCTCCGAGTGTGGAGGTCCCAGCAGTGTGGTGGCACAGAGACCAGGCAGACCAAAACCAAAGCAGAAATCCAAGAAATGAGCCAAATCTGCTCAGAGATAACCATTTCCAGAGAAATTCAGACCAGCTGTTCCTTTGCATTCACGCAGCACAACTTGACAAATACTTCAGAATAAGCGGCACTGGCCTCACTAACATCTTCCACAGCCATGAGAGAAACTGAATATTAGGACGTGCTGCCTGGGCTCCTGAAGAGAGTTCCCCCTTCCAAGTTGCCTCTGCCTAATGTGAAAATGTGCACAGGCCAGACGAGCACATTCCTGCCCACTCCGCCCTGCCACGCGACGTAACCAGAGAGCGAAAGGGGAACAAAATAAAAAAAGGTCAAACCATCCACGAAAAAAATCCCTCCAAACTTACAGCCCAGGGACTGAAAATTCTGAAAATTTGGCAAACCAAGGGGAACATTTCTTGACTAGTGAATAAATAAGGAAGATATGGGAATGAGTCGTTAGGGTTTTGGTAGGGCTAGTTCAGTCTTCAGATCAACAGGAGCTTGTTTCAGGCAACTGACTTTTTTCTTTGACACAGACGCCAGAAATGCTGATGCAGCAGAATGAAAATAACAAATGGCCGTGACTTCACAAGGATCCTCTTTCCCAGTAAACTGGCTGCTTGCTGGGAGTCTACTGACCATGGGGAAGTGCTGTACTTTGATTGTTTCAGTCTTGCCTTAGCTTCAGCCAACTGGGGCAGCCGTATGTAAGCTACTTCAGCATCAAAATAGATCAGGGGTGATACGAATAACAGTGGTGACAGGAAGCTTTGAGATTTTGCGTGTTTTGACTCCCGGCTGTTTCCCTTAGCCAGGAGGGATTTCCCACCTTATTTTGCGGTAGCCTCCCTTTCCAGAGGGCCTCATTCAGTCCCGCTCTGCCTGACCGAGGAGAGCGGGCCGGGACTGTTTGGGTGGCTGGTCGGCGCAGCGATGTCTCTGAGAAGCAGTCGGGAGAGGGACCGCTTCTCGAGGCTCGTGCCAGGGCATCGCACCGTGGCCTGAGTGGCCAAGGAGCCCTGACCTGGTATGTCTGGGCCGGTGCTGGGCAGCCCCCCGAAACACCCCCTCTTTCACTTCCATTTCTGCTTTCACGGTTCCAGCCAGCCGCTGCCTTTTACTTATTTCTCTGTCTTGCTCTGTCTGCTTCTCCTTTTCTCTCCTCTCCCTCGTCTCTTTCCCCCACTTGTTTTCTCTTCTTCTTCTCGTTCAGTGTGTGCTTCCCCTCTGCTCTTCTTCAAAAATTACACTACCAGCACTCAGGGATCCTCACCCTCTTAACACTGAGCAAGGTTATGAGCTCAACCACCGCAGCAAACCTAGTGGATGAACTTAATCCCCAAACCTTTTTCTGTTTGCTGTGCTATAGAGAAAAAATGGTTTGGTCATTAGGATCGAAGGCTTGCCAGCTGTGCTTTACCTGGAGAAATGCAGCAGCCAAATCTACACCGTACTAATACTAGCTGCTAGGTCCAAAGTTAACACTGTGCTAAACCAGAGTTTTAATTTGCAAAAACAAACACAACTGCAGAAAACTGCATTGTCCAGCAAAGAATTCAGTGCTCTCATTTTTCATGAAAAAGCATGGGAAACTGAAGAACAACACTCCGCCACCAGGCACAGCATGAAGCAACATAAAGACAAATGAATAGTACTGGGCTGCTTTCTTTGCGTAATTGCCTGGGGAAAACACCTAAAGCAAATTTGGATGCTAAAAAATGTTTGGAGGGATAAAAATATCAGGCAACTTTTAGCTCAATAGAAGATGCCAATACTCTGAAACTTGACTATTTCCTCAGTGCTTAAAAGTGAGTCTGATGAAGTTCCATCTTTCCTTTAGATAAGTGAGAATAAAAACTTTTCTGAGAGAAACAACATGCACTTGTGTCCTCTCTCACCTTTTAAAGCAAGAAATGCTTCTCCATCTAAAGCAGAAGTGTATCTTTCACCTGCTGCTGTAAAGTGAGAGGTCCTTCGTTGGTATCAGCAGCCTGTGCCTTGATGTCATTAAACCTTCTATTTTCTTCCTATCCAGGCTGCTGGAAACCTTTCCAGGATAATTGAGATGACTGAAATGCAACTCTAACACTAACATCCCTTCATCATGCTTGTATAAATTTATGAAAAAAAGTCACTAAACTGAGAGCAGGCATTAAATATCATTAATAAATATAGACTGCACTATGACATCAAAAGAAAACTCATCTGGGAAAATTCCTGACATTAACTCTTCCTTTCATCTATATTGGCTTCTTAGAGGGAAACAGAGAAAGATCTAGTGGCTGTCTTAATTTCTTTTACGTTGTGGTTATTTTTAATCAAAACCAAAAGCCTAGTCAGAGTGCTGAAGGAATATGAGATAGACCAGTTCTTCTCAAAGTGAGGAGTGTAGAATAAATTTGACATGAATCAGGGAAAATCCATCCCACCTTTGTTTCCAGCCTTTCTCAGCCCCCATCTTTGGGACCCCTTTCCTCTTTGGTGTCCGTAGGATGAAGGGGCAGAAAGAGCGTATGAGGAAAGCTCCAGCTTTGTGCAGCACCTTCCCTATGCCATGGCGTGGCAAGCTGAGGCTGGGGTCACAAAAGCTGCATCAGCAGCACCCCCACTGCAGAAGGACCCCCACAAGGACTGTGCCGCGGGGGCGGAGGAAGCTGGTGGGATTGGGTGGGAGTGCAGAGAGCTTCTGTCAGCAGCAGGGATGCACAGCACAGGGGGCCAGGGCACCAGGCTGAGCTGGAGCCAGGCTCGCTCTGCTGAAGCCAGTGATACAAGGAGTTTAAAATGCTTTTCTTTAATACAGGCTTCATTGCTACATGGGTGCATTGTGAATTTGTATCCCATTAGTTAATCGGTTTAAACGGAGTGTACAATCTGAAGGAAACAAAGAGGCAGGCGTGGGCAAGACTGCAGGGTGCAAATCCATGGTACAGCCAGCCGATGCTGAAAGGAGGATTCGCTCTTCCTCCTTTGCTCCCCTCCCTTGTGCCAGCACTCTGACTGCAGGGTGCTAAGTTAACCCCTTCCTTTGGTAATGTGAACATTTTACTGGTTTTGTTCAGTGGGGAAGCAAGGCACCCGCAGGGTGCAGGGAGACCGCTGTTCCGAGCAGCAGCATGTGTCGGTCAGGCCAGCCGGGGTGCAACGCTCTACCCACGTCAGAAATGAGACCTCATCATGAACAGCCTCTCCTCTCGGGTCCACAGGGGCTGTGTCACAGGCAGCATTTGCAAGTGTTACGTAGTTTCAGTTGTCCTTATAAAATCCGAAACTACTCAGTTTGCTTAAAGAGCTTGGAATACAGTTCTAGGTTTGTTCAAAAAACAAAAGAAATGGTATCTTTTCTACCTCTTTCTTGCCTACTCCCTTTATGCAATTCACCAACCTGGCTTAAACACTGTGATAACGATTTAATTGCCTACACACTACCTGTTAATGCTGCTTAAAAAGATTCCCATCCTTCTTGGGTTTCCTGGATTGATGTCTGTGTAGCCCAAGTCTTGGCTTCAGAAAAAGAAAGGTGAGGGCGTTTTTTTCTTTTTTAAAAGTCATATGGTATCAGGAGCAAGACAACTCTCAAGGACTCGAATGGCCAAAGATGTGTGAGAACAGCAATGCAAGGTATTGCCACTAACACTGTTTGCTTGGATCCTGCTTCTCAGACAGAGTTGCGATTTTGCATGTGCCTGATTGACACACGTACAACATCGGATGCGCAAAGCCAGGATTTGTGCATGCACATCCCTGTTGCATGAGGAAATGGAAAAATTTGCTGAGACAGAAGGGACATACCACATGCAAATCTCGAATTTCTGCACTAACTGCAATAAAGGTAGCTTCACACGTGACTTTCCTGAGTGCTTTGCAGGCTAGAAAGAGAACAATATTGTCAAGAGTGATTTCAAAGATTTCAGAGGAAAAACTCAGTGACCAAGGGTTTAAGAATCACTATTGTACACAAAAAGCCTGACAAGTGTGTGTGGGTGGGAAGGAAAGTCAGTCTGCTCCTTTATGCAAAATCATGATCATAAGAGCAGAGTGATGGTTAGGGTGTGAGAAGGGGGTTACATTGTGAAGAACTGGGATATATGAGACAGCAATAACTGCAGCCAATATAAATCAGTTCAGATCTTAATCATCACTGTATACCGTATGGGCTGGGGAGGAAGGAGGCTATTTATCCCTTCTTGTTTCTCCCTCCCAAACTGTCACCAACTGCACTACCCTTCTGCTTTAGAGGTGCAGCCTCTGCAGCCGCTTCTCCCTCCTCCATTATCAGATTTTACCATGGCCTGCCTTTTTCCTGGCACACCATTTTGTCTACATCCCACCACTTGCACCCCGGTGTGACTACATGAGCAAGTGCCGCACAACTTCACTATCATTTTGTCAATGATCTGGATGAGGGGATCGAGTGCTCCCTCAGTAAGTTTGCAGATGACACCAAGCTGGGTGGGAGTGTCAATCTGCTCGAGGATAGGAACACTGTGCAGGTGGATCTGCACAGACTGGATCGATGGGCCGAGGCCAATTGTATGATGCTCAACAGGGCCAAATGCCGGGTCCTGCACTTGGGTCACAACAACTCCATGCAACAGGAGGCAATGGCCTCAAGTTGCATCAGGGGAGGTATAGGTTGGATATTAGGGAAATTTTCTGTACTGAAAGAGTGGTCAGGCATTGGAACAGGCTGCCCAGGGAGGTGGTTGAGTCACCATCCCTGGAGGTGTTCAAAAAACATGTGGATGTGGCACTTCGGGACATGGTTTAGTAGGCACAGTGGTGTTGCATTGACAGCTGGACTTGATGATCTTAGAGGTCTTTTCCAACCTATGATTCTACGATTCTATACCAGAGCCCCATTTGGTCTATCCCAGGCCCACCAGCCCCCCACACGTCCTTTCAGAGTTGGGGTGCATTCACTAGAGAACTACTCCAGTAGCAGGCTACTGTGCAGCTCTCTGAATGCACCCTTAAAAATGTCCTTTGCTGTGTTGCCTACAAAAATCTGAACTGCAACAGGGAAGTGGTGCCTTCAGCTTGCTGTGCTGAGCAGTGTTGCCTCATTTGCTCTCTTATTTGATCACTCACGTCCATATTCCGCACAGCTTCTACTTAACGGGACCAGGAAAATCCTTTAGTAAGCTCTCTGGTTGGAGCCATGCATAGAAGAAACCACAGATGAAGTTGCTGGGCACTACATCCATTAAGGCTATAACAAGCAGAAATATAAAAACCAATGTCAAGCAATATTTGACCTGGTCTGTGTTGATTGCTCTGTTGCAATAAGCAGAGTCTCAGCTGTTCTGGTTCTTCACACTTCTCTCAGAACATGCAAGCAGAGTGCTCAGGCCCAATATGCACTGGTAAAAATATGAAATATGCAAGTACAGTCCATGCTATGGATTAGCTTTTATCCAGGAATCAGAGAGTAGGCTCTTTAGATTTCTCTAGTGCTAGTCAAATAATGAGAAGGCATTCAGGGGAAAGAGTTCAGACTTGTGGCCCAGCTTGCTTGTTCTCACGTTTCCTTCCTAGTTTGTAGCATTGTTTTCTTCCTCTCCCCCCTGAAATGCTTTCTGCCCAGTGTCATGCAGTTACACACGTCTTCCCGGGGTGTGACATGGTCATCATCAAAACCTCCTGGTGACAGCAAGCAGAAACAAAGCTCGAAAGAGCCTGTTCCTGTCAGCCAGCTGGGGATCATCGCACAGGTAGTGTGGGCGTAAAGTCCAGTGCATTTTCCGTGGTGAGCTTCTGCTCCCCTGCCTGCAGAGGATTTGCAAAATCTCCTCTGCCGGAAGCAGAGTGTTGTGTTTGCAAATGAGAAATCCTCCTCTCCCCTCTTCTCATCTATTATCAGTGATCTCTGCTGTGTCCAAAGCAAAACAAACCCCAGAGAACAAAAAGCACTGAAAATGACGCTTTAGACCACAGAAGGCTTTTGCAGTTCCTGGCTGTAAAGTTCACAGCTGGGACACAACCTATATTTGTGGCCGGCCCTTGTCACTTCCTCAGCAGCTCCCCAGACGCCTCCGAGCATGCCGGGGTGCGCGGGGGACCCGGGCGAGTCCACTCCGTGCAGGGCTCTTCGGAGGTGCTCATGATGGCACCAGGAGCACCCTGACCGGCTCGCACCCACATGCCCCTTCGCTGGAGATGCTGGGGGACTTCCGGGGGGTGCAAGCGAAGGGCAGGGGCCTGGGGGCTGCGGGCAGCGGAGGGGAAGGAGAGGGTGAGCACTGGAGGCGGTGCAGGCAGCTGCCCCCAAGAGACAGCAACAGCGGAGCCCGTGAGTGGAGCTTGCTGGAGGATGTCTTGTCAGCTGTTTCAGGAACTGGCTGTGATTTTAACAGCAATTTTTACCAAGGTGGGTAGTTACTTCCAGCACAGCCCTGGCTTCTGGCTCTGCAGCTAACTTGGTTGGTGTCTGTGCAGAGCAGACGTGCCACAAAGACACGGTGATACAGAACAGACAGTACCATAAAGAAGGTGCCGCCTGTGCTGGAAGGGGAAACCAAGGCTTCTTGTCTTTAGAGGCATTGGCCTCGGTGTAACTCAGTCAATGCATGTGCCCTGCATGGAGCTGGTGCGCTTGGACTGTTGTACCCCTGCACGATGTTCCTCTGGATGGCCACTGTGCTGGGGTGGGAGATGCAGAGAGGAGAGGTCCCAGGAGAAACAAGAGGTTTAGGGTTATCCAAATGGTACAAGGGAACATGGGAACTAAGTTCCCAGACCACCTCCCATTACCTGCCTCCAGCCTGCTGTAGGAAAGCAGTAAAACCGCTGTAAGAAGTAGTGTCAGATACACTGTTTTCTACTGGAACTGGAGACAACTAAACCTACAATGACCTGGTTTACTATCCTTTGCAAAGTATTTCTTGTTGGGTCTGCTTATTAGCCATTTAAATGCCCGCTCCCTAGGTTGATTTAGAGAGATGTTAAGCGAGACTTCCTGGGGATAAAGCAGTCTTGGCAGTGTTTTGCACCCGAGCCAATATCCCATCCTCTGCCATCATCACCCCAGGATTACTTCACAGCCAGCAAAAGCCAAAAGCCTGAGACTAAAGTGACATGACAGCAGTCTCCCAGGCTAACACGGCCCAGGGGCTTGGCAGCTGGGCACCGGCTCGCCTGTGCAGCGGAGAGTGGAGGGGTTTTCTCCCATAGGGTGGCCCGGTGCCTGGGGCATCTCAGAGGACGTTTCTGCTGCAGAAACACCGAGTGGGACTGGGGGGTTTGGTGGCTCTCCCCAGCAAGCTGAGGCCTGCCATGCTGCAGGGTGGTGCTGGGTGGGCAGTGGTCTCAGCTGGCAACTCGTCTCCTGGGGAGCAAGCAGCCGGCACCACCAAGCACATGAGTATCCAACCCTGCGTGTGCTGTCAGGGATCCATTCGAGAAGGGATTAAATGCATCTGAAAACATCACCGCCGCAGTAACTCTGCTACACTCCTACATAGAGAAACCCTTTTGCAAAGTAGTGCCAGGAGAGGCATTTACTTGTTGCTTATATGTCAAAAAACATCATCTGTGCTGCGGTCCTTGCAAATTCATCCTCAGCACTTTCCTGCTGCTTTCCTCTCAGATAATATTTTCCTAGCGCAAGAGATCTTGCTTCATTGCCTCTATTTCACAGAAATAGAACATAAACAGAAGCGTGATATAAACACACGGGTCTCCTGTGTAAAGCTCCATCAAGCAGTACTCCTGCTCAGGGCTGAGTGAGTCACCCTGAGCAGGGCTGTTTCTAAGCACACGCCGTATGTGCTTTAAAGCAAAATAGGAAATACCTGTGCTTCAGTCTTATAATAGTCGTGCTTGAATCAAAGCAGACAATTTGTAGCCAGGGTCGGGTTCACAAGAAAGGGCGAGGTTGCTAGAAAATCATAATGATAAAGCTTCCTGTTTTTAAAGATGGATTTCAACGACGACTATTGCTGCCTCAGAGAAGGAAATGGATGCCTGCTAGCTGAAAAGTACCTTACGAGTTCTCCCTGCACTTGTGTGCCAAGAAGTCACACAAACAAGTGATTTGTGCTGGAAATGAGAGGACGCTTCCTTTTGGAGTTTTCAGCTACAGCAAAATTACTACACACTTGCAAAATTAAGGCTGCTCTAGTTTCTGCTTTATGCAAACTTCAGACTTTCTCCTTGGCAACACGGAGTGCCCTTAAGAGCTAGAAGTGCTCAATGTCTTATGACTATTTTCTTTATATACACAACAATTAAAACAAAAGACAGCTGTTAATTTCAGTAAAAAAGCCACCACGTAATAAATCTTTTGTGACACACCAAAATAACTCTCCTCAGGCAGACACAATTGAGCGTAAGGGTTGTCTGCAAGTGGTGCTACTTATCATAAGAAGATATTCTTTCATTTCTAAATATATGGGAAACCAGGCCACACATTACAGAGTTGTTGCTATGTTATGGACAGAAAGTGAGATCTCACTTACTTTTTTCTTCTTAAATGACACTTCACCCAGGGCATGATGTGCTTTCTGTGTCCTGAAAGAAGTACCCATCGATTGTTTTTTGCTGGTGTCATCATGTGCTTTTGCGAGACAGGTGACAGATTTTGTGTTTGTTCCAATGTTGCTGTGATTGCCCAGAGTCAGTCAACCAGAAGAATCTGAACCACCTCCTTACCTCCAAGGCTCACCTTTGCAGTGCTGGGAGGAGCGAGGCAGGAGGAGGCGAACCACTGGGTGTTTTCCTGGTTGATCCAGCCCAGAAACCACCGTACTTTACTCCAGATTGGAAGGGTGGAGACCAAGCTGGCACATCATCAGCTCCTCTTTCACCTCGCTATGAGCTGTTTCTGTGACAAGCATTTGGTTTGCTTCAGTGCCCCAAGGAGCACCAGAGATGGGGCCCTTCCCACAGCTGGGCTGTCAGCCTTCCTAGGGAATTAATCTGCACTAAGAGCTTGAATTTGAAGGATAGCCGTAAGACTGAGCAGACACTTGGAATAAAGCTGGTTTTCATACACTCTGCTCTAGTTCTGACTAGAACAGAATAACTACTGGTAGTTGGTAAGAACCGTTTTAATAAAATCATCTTGTTTAAGAAGGAGGCATCCACCATGGGACATGTTCTTCAGCAGCCACCATAGAAGTGTTTCTTCAGTCAGTGCTTCCCCATATGGAGAGCATCTCTTGTTCATATGCTCGAGGCTCAGAGTGAGTTTAACACCCGAAGCACCCTCAACACCATCGTGCCCCCCCCGGCTGCATGACAGCACGTACTCTCGCCGGACCACAGCCCCAAGAAACCGATCCATAAGACAAGCTCATGTGCCGCTGCAGAATGATGTGGCATTTAGTGGGACAAGCGCATTGTGGCAGAAGCATGCAGAATTTCATTGCAATGTTTTGACACCAGCTCTCCAATGCCCAGCTGTGAAAGGATCCTGCCTGGATGCGTTAACTCCTTGACAAAGCAAGTTTTCCTTTTGTTTTGAAGGACTGCTGTGGAGAGCAATGCAGCAGCACAGAATTCAGGTAGCTGGAAAACACTGAGTCAGCCTGTTCGGTTTAATCATTTCTCAGGCTCTACGGGTAAACTCCACAAAAATCTCGGTGGATTTTGAGGGAAGTAAGATTTTATTTGCCAGGCGTTGTAGAGGATTTAGTGATCCTTCCTCTTGATTTCAACAGTGCTATAGAAGGTGATACTTACAGTTCTTTGTTGGGTCCCTCCTACATGTCTTTGTTCTTGGAGTCTAAAGATAAATTCTGAGTCACCTTGAATCCCTTTTTTTTTCCAGGGTATTTGTTGTACAAGTAAGTAGGTAATTTGATACAAAGAAATTACAAAGAAGGTAATTACATAGTTTTTATGCTTTAGAAATGGGGGACCTTATGAAATGGTGTGTGAATTTGAGGTCTTGATTTTTCTTTAGAAAAGTCAAGTTTGAAATTTGGATGGAGCTAGGTGCACTTTTCAGACCACTTGCTGGGCTCAGCAGATGAGAAGTATGGGAATGGATAAGCCATTGAAGAAAAAATAAAACCAAATCCCAATAGGTCTTTTTCACGTTGATTTTTGCAAAATACTTTCAACATGGTAGAACTTAGATCGGCTTCTGAGAAGTTTCTGTGCATTTAGTACCTATTCCAAATACACTCCTGCATATTTTCATGCCAAATCTTTGCAAAACTCACTGTAGGATGCCTGCACTTTCTCCTTGTTTTCTATCTCTGTAGCTCATCTCCTGACGGTGGAGTTACCACTGATTCACATTTTGAGAACAGGATAAGGGTCATTTATGAAGTCCTTGCCCCACTTGTACCATTTTAAAATGCCTGGATTTAGTCAGGAAATGCTCTTTTCCACACTAGGAGCACTTCGGAGTTCTGCTCCTCTTGTTTGCAGTCAAGAACAGGGAAAAGTAAGGAAGATAAAGGTATGGCTGGAGCACCTGCAGCTGTTGGAGGAGTGCAGGGATTATGAAGCAGATCATTTCAAGATGCTGTGTTTTATGCTGGGAATGGATTTGTGGCCAAATATCCTAAGGACTGTGGGAACCATCAAGGCAGTTTAAAGCAAGCTTTGCCTGTTTATATCTCAATATAGTCCACAAGAATGAAGGAATTCAGCAACTATTTATGACCATGACTATACTGCTAGGTAAAGGGGAAGGAGGGAGGACACACAAGACTGGACCCTGATCACCTGCTCTGCCCCATTGCTAGCTCACTGCCTAACCCTGGTTTAGGCCACTCCAACAAGAGAAATCTGCTCTGGAGGGGACCGTGAGACTTGGCTTGGCGGTGGGAGATGAGTCCCTGGATGCCTTTTATGCAGTAGTAAAGACACAGCATCTCGATCATCTTGTCAGACTCTAACACTCCCTTGTAACCTAAGCATGTTTAAAACAAATGAAAAAAAAGATTAATTTGGAACACCTAAAAAGAACAGTAAGACTGTAGTTCAGTAATGCAGTGAGCTGGTCTCTTTTGTTGAGTACCACATAAAAAATCCAGCTGGTCAATGACGCAGAGAACTGATCTGGTAGAAATGCACTCCGTGGATTTGGACCAGAAGGACTGGATGACTTTGAGATATTCCCTCCAACCTCTACCATTCTGTGATTCAAATGTGTGTGAAAATTTCTGGAGCGTTAACATTGTCCCAGAAAACTTTATGCCTCATCTGGTATATGCTTATCCATGATGCTATGATTTTGCCCTGAGAATTTGTGTTCTCACAGTTGGCATGACATGAACATAAACCCAAAAGAATGGGACAAACATCTTGCTGGGAACTATGCCTTGTTTAACAGAAATGCTGCTTTTTTGCCTAGGCTATGTCCAAATCACACCTGATTGCTGGCATATATTTCTGATATTGATCATCACAGGGTCATGTGCAAGAATCAAATGGGAGCTGCAACTTTTCCACCAAAGTTAGTCAAGGCCCCAAAACAAGGTAGCCAGCCTGCTTATTCTTATAAAAC
>Ga0065711_1027321_pt1 | contig 50906 bp, 26 predicted proteins | sample Hoacrofraction12_FD_59098 | JGI IMG/M metagenome (GOLD analysis project Ga0065711, IMG submission 59098) | Hoatzin crop microbial communities from Cojedes, Venezuela - Epithelial fraction 12 v2 (version 2) | ecosystem: Host-associated > Birds > Digestive system > Esophagus > Crop | place... | reverse complement strand
GTGCTTGACAGATCTGGTGGCCTTCTACAATGGGGTTACTGCATTGGTGGATAAGGGAAGAGTAATTGACATCATCTACCTGGCCTTGAGCAAAGCATGTGACACTGTCCCACATGGCATACTAGTCTCTAAATTGCAGAGACGTGGATCTGACTGATGAACCACTCAGTGGATAAGGAATTGGCTGGATAGTTGTACTCAAAGAGTTGTGGTCAACAGCTTGATGTCAAAGTGGAGACCAGTGAACAAGTGACTTACTCAGAGCTCAGTATTGGGACCCGCACTCTTCAACATCTTTGTTGGAGACATGGACAGTGGGATTAAGTACACCCCTAGAAGTTTGCCGAGGACACCAAGCTGTGCGGTGCAGTCAGCACACATGAGGGAAGGGATGCTATCCAGAGGCACCTTGACAACCCTGAGAGGTGGGCCCGTGTGAACTTCATGAGGTTCAACAAGGCCAAGTGCAAGGTCCTGCACCTGGATCTTGGCAACTCCCGGTATCAATACAGGCTGGGGGATTAAGGATTGAGAGCAGCCCTGCTGACAAGGACTTGGGAGTACTGGTGGTCGAAAAGCTTGGCATGAGCCAACCATGTGCCCTCACAGCCCAGAAGGCCAGCCATATCCTGGGCTGCACCACAAGCAGCATGGCCAGCAGGATGAGGGAGGGGATTCTGCCCCTCTACTCCACTCTGGTGAGAGCCCACCAGGAGTCCTGAGTTCAGCTCTGATCCAAGGGATGGAACACCTCTGCTATGAGGCAAGGCTGAGAGAGTTGGGGCTGTTCAGCCTGCAGAAGCGAAGGCTGTGGGGACAGCCTGTAGCAGCCTTCCAGTACCTGAAAGCACCTATAGGAAGGCTGGAGAGACACTTCTTACAAGGGCATGTAGGACAAGAGGTAATGGCTTTAAACTGAAAGATTTAAATTACGTATAAGAAAGAAATTCTTTACAAAGAGGGTAGTTAGGCACTGGCACAGTCTTCCCAGAGAAGCTGTGGATGTCCCCTCCCTGGCACTGTTCAAGCCAGGTTGAATGGGTCTTTGAGCAACATGGTCTAGTGGGAGGTGTCCCTGCCCATAGCGGAAGGTTGGAGCCAGAAGATCTTTAAGGTCCTTTCCAACCCAAACCATTCTATGATTCTGTGATCCTGTCCAAGCCCCTTTCTTGGTATACACAAGAAGACTGTCTGGGACTGTCAGGGAAGAGAGACTTAAACTGCGAAAACAGCAAGAGAAGAGTTCAGGTTCTGATAAGAGGCACTCAGGCACCTCGCTCTATCCACCTCAGAAGGACTTAGGTGCCTAAGCAGCTTTTGAAACCTTGCACATACCCACTGAATGAGGAATTTTGTTATCCCAGGTTATTACTACATTCTTTCATAGTCAGCAACAAAACCCAGTTTAAAAATAGGAAGTGATTGAGGAAAGGCAAGGGGAACAGGATGAGTTTTCTGTCTGTTTTACACAGGGAACTGGTAATGGTTGTCTCTGCTGACCACAGTTCTGCACTTCATTCCTGCATCCTGACCTGTCCTGTCCAGACTCCAACATCTCTATACCACCGTCTGCCCCGGACCCATTTCTTCACTAAACAATTGGGTATCAGCTGCAAGTGAGGATTATTTTTCTAAGATGCAATGATACCTTCAGGAGTTTGACCCGAATCCCAAGAGGAGAGCCCCCTTTTTCTTTCTATTACCTGATTTTGAAAGAATTGATGGCTCCATTGGGGGTATTGTCTTGTTAGTAGAGCTATACCATATTAATGCTGAAATCATTTTCCCCATGTTACAGACCTCATGGGTGAAAAAACAAGGACAAAATCCTTGTTTGAATAGATGCTGGATCTCTTATTTACATATCCTTGCTTGCAGAGGCATTTTAATGGACAGGCCGGATAATTTGTTCCCCAAAACTATGGCCTGGTTTCTAATGTTGATTCAAATTTAGTACTGAATCTTCTCCAGATTAAAGATCTTTCCTTTTAAATCAGTTTGTCTATTATTACAAAATTTAAAGTACACCACTCAACTGGATATTTGCACTTCTTCAAAGATCTATAATGTGAACAAAACTTGCCAGTTGTTTCCTAAATGGCCTCCTGGATTTTTGCCTGGGATTAAGTGCATCGGATGACATTGGGCCATCTGTGCTGTGTTTTGCTATTATTTTATTCTGAAAAGTAAATGAACAGAGACGTCATTATGGTAGGTGCATCCACCCATTAAAGGGCATGTGTTTATCCAAAAATCAGTATCATTCAACTACGACCTTATAAGATCTGTCTCTGAAGAAAATACATAATGTGCATTAATAGTTCATTACAGGTTACATTGTTTCTCAGCTTTTTTTAGGCTTCAAAGATTTATAGCAGAACACTTAAAATCTAAAATATGCAGACTGTCAAAGTCCTGACTTTACTGTGGCTTGAGAGGACAATTATTTGTCCAGTCAACCTCCATGCTCTCTTAGAGTAAGAGTGGGACAGCCTCTGAATTCATACACAGCCCCACTGTAATTAACAGATCATTACACTCCAGGTTATCTGGGTTATTTCTGTACAAAGAAATACTTACTATGCCACCATGCTCCAAATAAAAAGGCTTTTTTTAATTCTGAGAATAATTTTCTTTATGACTAATGACAAATACCATCAGGCAATGTTCAGCTGCATAAAACAGACCAAAAGTGCAGTCACAGCTTGGCAGAGTCCTGATGTACACCTTGGAGCAAACCCTTCCAACTGTTCATACTGAACTCACCCCCACACGTGAACTCTTTCACCTGAGCACAACGCAATGATGTATAATGCATAATGTATATTGTGAATCCGAGCTGACCACAGTTTTGATGGATTGTGCCTAACGTCACTCCACCTCCATGCTACAAAGGCCTTGGGCTGCCCTGGGGACTGTAACTGCAGGAGAAGCTGCCTTCCTTTCTCCCCTTAACTGCAGCCACATCCACAAAAAATCTACACCCAGCTGATAATGTGGGGCACAAATTTGGACTTGTGTAACTTCTGCGGTGTCTTCCTCTTCTGTCACAGGTAGCTTTTCAGCCTCCCCCAGGAGTGGGCATCCCTTTATTCTGTGCACTTCTACTTTATTCTGTGCATTTCCTACTGGATGCTGTCAATTTTAGCCATAAGTCTTTAGCACTTGGCAATGAGCGTCTTTGCCACCCTTAGTGTCCCTCCAGCGCAGAGTGTGAAAGCTCACTGAGGAAGGCAAAGCTGTCTTAGCACGAAGGAGGAGACTTACTGCATCTTTGCAAATCAACACTCAGCGCCAGCGCGTCTGCCCTGTGGCCAGTCCTCCTTGGGGATCCTCTTCATGTTTGAGAAACTGGTCAGTCTCTGACAGTACTGACAACTGTGTTTCTTTGGACTTGTTTGACTTGGGCTTCTACTGGTTGCTGTTTAGTTTTGACTTGTCAGCAGACTATGTCTGTAATTAGTTCTCCTTATGAATGGAAATATCACGGGCTTTTTGCAAATATAGTTTCTGTTTCTGGGTTATTTCTTGTGACAAATGATATCAAGTGATCTCTTCCTGGTTGCATACTTCACACAGCAAGATGCTCTCTCACATTTCAGGCTCAAGATGGTCCGTTTCTTGACTTGTTCTCCTCTTGAGACAGAGCAATATGCCATGTGAGACAAGAGAGCAACTTCAGGGACTCCTGCTGTGCCCAGAAGTGACAGTACAGAGATGGCATCTTATCTGTACTCGTAGCTCTTTCCCACATGCATCGAGTCCTGCCATGTGCTTTATCTGCGCCAAAGTACAAACCACAGCACTCTTTTTTCATCAGACTTTCCACAAATTTCTCTTTATGCTCATCCTCATTTTATATTCTGTTAAGCAAACCTCATCTGCTGTAAACATTGCTCAGGGCCCATCAGAGGTTCTTTTGTAGTTGCACAGGATCTGTTATCTCTTGAGTCTCCAGCAGCTCAAAAGATCAAGGTTTTAAAATGTTGATACATTTCACTCGTTTTTACTTTCCATTTTCATCAATAAGTCATGTCCCCTACTAACAGAAGTGTAAGCAGAATTCACAGTGGACTTAAAAGCTCACGCTTTCTCATATATAATATATACAAATGCATATATACAATTGATATATACATTATATATTTATATTTCATATCTATAATATCTAAATCTATATATTTTCTATAATGACTATAAATAAATAATGCATAATGCTGAAACTATTCCAGACTAAAAAAGAATTCTTCCTCTGTCTGCCAGTGAAGAAAGGCAGAACCAGTGCTTTGCCTTACATGTTTGTGTTCCCTGCCTGATGGAGACTGAGCTGTGGCAACTACGAATGGGTTCATAGCACCCTGTATTGCTGCACCTGAGAACTAGGCATTTTTCAGAGGCAGCAACAATTACACATCATGATATGGTAGCCTACTGGAAGTGATTTCAAGTTATCTAGACCTATAAAGCAAAGTCCTTTCATTTGGAAGAGGCTGAGCAACCGCCTGAGCAGCTTTGAAATTTGCTCCCAAGTGCTGTTCCCCTCCTCACAGATGAAATGAGCCATTTGGAGGTTAGATATTTGTTCTATGGTAACTGCTTAGGTTTCCTCTGTAGCAGACAGAGACCTCTGAAAACAGATAATTGAAAATGCCCAACATGAAAAAGACTAAAATATGGGGACGTGAATCCTGTGTCTGAGTCATCCCACTTTTTTCAGAGTTTCTTAATGAGGTTTCTGTGTTTTCCATGTTTGTCCGGCTCTGTTTCCACAATTCTCCTCTTCCTCCATTTCGCTCTTTCTCATTTGTGTTCCTCCTGGTACTTTCTGTTCCCCTTTCTTCATGCAGTTGCCTTGTGTCCCTTCTCCCAGAAATCATCACCTTGGCTAGCTGCACTCTTTGCCAGCAGGTACCTGCCCCTGGCTGGCACTGCTGAAGCTCCACTGCAGCTTGTCTTCTCTGTACATAGCTGCACGGTTTTCTTGCTATAGAAATATCCATGGGCCCTTCGAAGAGAAATTGCACACTGTATGACCCCTGAATGCAATAGGAAAAATGGAGCAACACAATCAAGATTTTAAGAGTTCTGTAATATTGCTGATATTTTTGCCTTGAAGAGACAAACACTATCAGCAAGTCACAGCAGTGCGGTTGGGGATTTGGTGGTGGTCTTCAAATTGCCTGTTCCAAGCGGTGTTTTGTCCATCCCCCTCCCTCAGACTGCTCAGACATTACAAAGGCTGCTCTGACTTGCACCCTCTTGTAATGAGTCTGGAAGTTAGCTCCAGATTGCTCTAGCAGTGGAATTTATCTCCATATTTCTATAGCAGTGGCATACCATAATGACACCCATCCGCCCTGCTTCAGGGTCCCAGGGTAAGCATGCATTGCCTGGGTAGATGCACAGGCTCTTCATCATTGCCTTCAGCCCTTGAAAAGAGAGCAACTCTGCTGGATGAGAGCAGCAAAGGTTACGATGGAAATAGGAGTCCCATGGTGTTCTCTGTCATTACAGTCATGAAAGATAGCACATACGTCACATCTTAGAGTGCATTTCCATCCACAAGCAAGTCAAAGAGATGAGGTGCTCTGAGTGCTACAGAGAGGTTCGTCGCTAACCCCTGCCCCTCCAAGGCAAGCAGCCTGGAGGAACGAGCCACAAGTCCCTGAGAAACACACGGACCACACCAGCCCTTCTGCAAAAATCACAGACACATTCCCTCATGCACACAAGGAGCCCTGACAGCAGAAGCATCCCAGAGTGGGTGAGGGTTGATAATGTAGCCAACTCTTACGACATAATCATGAATCTTTTAATGGTAAATGTTTATTTTAAAGTTCCTGGAGTCATAGTTTCATAGACTTAGTAATAACTTCATCCTGGGAGCTGATGCTTAGTGGATTATCCACTATTTCTTTGAGTCTGTTCCAGCGCTGTGTCTTTCCTGCTATGTTCACCATCTTCCCTGGAGCAATTCTGCGTTTTGTCGTATTAAAGTACATATTGCCCTGATGGACCCACCTAACCAGTCAATCCACCTCATCTGCATGCGTGATCTGTTCCTCTCATTATTTACTGGAACACCCATATTTGTGGCACCTGCAGATCTCACCAGTTGCAGCCACGGCTATTCCCTCACAATGTGGGTGAAGGTAGTGACTAATATTGGCCCAGATACCATCCCCAAACATCGCCCACATAGTTCTTCTGTGGGATGAGGATTTGACATTTACAACCACTTTTCAATACCTGTTAGTGCACCTTTCTAATATAGAATATGGTCATTTGACCTTATAGGTGAATAAATAGATACACAGATACTATTTTTTCCATTTTTTTAAATTTTTTTTTAACCAGTATGTTGCACAGGATTCTAGAAGTGTGTGTTTCTGTGCATGGGAGCATGGTACTACAGCAGCATGGCTTTTTCAACCAGCACTGCCTCATATCTGGCTGGGCCAGGCAGAAGGCAAAGATAATACCATTATTTGCAACCACTACTGACACAGACTCCCAGTTACCTTTGTAAGATTATGGTCTCATCAATATGACAACTGTTACAGGAAGGGGAGGTCTGACAACCTTGTTAGCCTGTCAACTGGCATTAATTACACTGCCCTTCTTTTCTGGTTGTTTCCCACATCTGCCTTCTGGTGCCTGGCCTGTGTCTGTGCATGATTATGTGGGAACTGGAGCTTATATTTCAAATGAAATAAATATTTAGTCCTTGTAGTTTCAAGGCAAAAGCTAAAATCCCAAAAGCTAATTAAAAATCCCAAAGTTTATAACTTGGTATCATCTCATGGCTTTTAAGTTGCTCTTGTGAATTTCTGGAGCCTCTTCCATGAAGAGTGGGAATGGCCAGCGAGTGGCTGGGGAAGTGGCCTGTAGCTCCAGCAAGGCAATATGGGGAAGGTGTCTGGGCTGTCCTCAGCCCTGGCTGAGGTGGCTCCCAGCCTGCCTGGGAGGGTCAAAGCTGAGGAAATAGCTGAGTACATAAACTTCGGATAGGAGCCCAGGCACGGACGCAGCCGAACAGATCTGCAGGAGATCAGAGGGACGGCAACAGCTCATCCCTCCTTCCACCTTGACCTCTTCGTGACAGGCACACCAGCCAGCATCAATGCTCCTCCACATCTGTGCCCACAAACCCCTGCTTGCCTGTGCCTGCTCATTAACTGCACTCGTGCTGCAGGTAAATCCCTGGATTAGTGGATAAAAAATGACCTTTCTGCAGATTACCAAAGAGGAGGGAATATGCAGTTAAGTAAGCAAACTGAAAGCCTGTGCCGGAGGAAGAGTGGCTGCTGCTCTTGCAGTGGTGACCAGATGGTGAGCAGGGCCCACGGACCAGTAGCAGCTGGGATCACGCCTCCGCATCGGACATCCTTCAGCTTGCAGACCCCTCACACCCTGTGGAGTCACTGTACACCTGCACCAAAAGCAGAGTTAGGAGGACTAAAAATATCTGGGACAGGTCTTCAAGGTGTCAAGATATTAACTCCCCAAGATATATATCACATCAGCTCCAGGGAGTGAATTTGTAACACCTCATACACCATTGCTACATATGAAACCCCTGAAAACGAAGCAAGCATCAGGGAGAGTGGAAAGTGCTTGCTCTGGGGAGGCTCCTGATTTACAGGAGTGAAGCACAAGGGAGAATTCACAGGAAACTTGGCTGGAGCTGGAATCTCCTGTTGAATTTAAATCTGTGTTAGTTCCTCTTCAAACAAAATTTACAGTCTCCAAGTCAGCACAGTGTCCAAGTTAATCATTGTGTTTTGCTACTAGCCAAAACCCTGAGCAAGCCTGGACTTGTCCTGTGGTATCTCTGGTATATGGACAGGACAGGACTAATATAATCCAAAGACAAATAGAAGAGAAGATGAGAAAAGGAGGCAAAAAAGAAAGACTACAAGTTTTGCAATGACTTACCGAGCCACAGCACAACCAAGTGTAGACATCAGTGTATCTAATAACCAGTCCAGTGTCTCTTTCCCATTAGCCTGGGGAATTCCTGTACCATGGCATGTTCCCCTTGAAAGAGAGCATAACTCCTGTAGCAACCCACCAAGAAGGTGGATAAAATAAATACATGAATCTGTACAATCTATGGGATGTATATTACAAAAAGGCCAATTTGCGTGCCCTTTTAGAAAGCTCAGAGCTGTCCTGCTCTCAGATTTTTTGGGTATTCTTCCTGGGATTTGTCAGAAATGTGTTCACTGGTGGAAATCGTTCAATGGGAACAGTGGCAGTGTTATGGTGGCCAGTTCCTGGAGTCAAGAAAACGAACCAGGGCACAAACTTCTGCCACTGAAAGAATTCAAGAAAACAGTCTTTTCCTCATCAGAATTTCTTTTAATGACAAATGTACAGATTTTTAAAACTAGCTCTGACTGATCACCCCTAACTTGGGTCCAATTCAGAACAAGAATCTGAGAAATACTGATGCAAACATCTGCACAGCAAAGACCCTATGCAGCTACGAAACTGCAGCTTTATGTGGAAAAGATCACAGTGAGAGGACATTTATTTCCCTTCCCCCATCTTCCATTCATAATCATCTGTCTTCAGTATAGCACATTTTTATGTTATCTTTCTTGCTTGCTCTTCTCTTACAAAGCAAGAAGCAAAAAATGTTGTCTGCAGTTGCTATTTTTCTTTCACATCAATGAACTCTGAAAAAATATCTCCCCTTTTTTCAAGCTGTAACATTAAAAACTAAAATAAAATTAATTGAGGTGAAATCTTTAGGAAGCAAACTAATGTATGTGAAATCTCCTGTTGAGACTTACACTTACAAATGGAAAAGAGAGCTAGGTCTGCTTGCTCTATAGAGCAAAACTTTCAAGCTATCTTACTCATCTAACTTTCCAGATGGTTTGTGTTGCAAAATAATAGCCAAGTGTGGTAAACGAAGTAGGGAAAATTGCCTCTGTGGCCACATGCAATACTTCTAGAGAAATGCAAACACAAAGGAAAGAAATATCAGAAGTCTGTACAGGAAATATTTGCTTAAAATAGTATTCAGCTTCTTCTTTGCTTGCAGAATTCAGATATTGCCATATTCCCTATGCTCCCTCAAGCAAGAGGCTGAGTGTTTGCAGACGACAGTGACACCAATGAGCACAAGTTCCACTGGCAGGAGACTAGCAAGCAGCTGGCATGTGTGTAAGATTGCCGTGTTGATGTCCAGGGAAACAAAGGACTCACCTCTGCCTTATCTGCAGAGGAAAAAATACACCAGTAGTTGTTATTAGACCGCTACGTAAAATAGATCTTCCCATTCTGTCAGCAGAAGCAAAGTACCACTCCGCTGGCTAGTTTTGCTCCTAACATGACATGTATTCCCATTTGTTTTTGCTCCTAACCAGGCCATTCAGCAATTTGAAGGTGCTTAAACTCACAAGAAAAAACAACAGCTATTTGCCTACCATTGTGCTTACCCATGTTGCTGTATTCTCATTCCATGAAATTGATTGTCTTTATTATTTTTATGATGTTCCTGCTTTTGTAGTATTTAAACAAACATTTCAAAGCAAAAGTCTTCTGTCAAAAAAAAAAAAAAAAAAATTTTCTTTCAAATTTTACAGTTCTGCTTGTTCTGAGCTGGATTAGTGATAAGCATTCTTTGTCCATATTCTACACAGTACTACCTGCTTGGTTTTTGCACAGAAAATATAGAGTTGCTTGTGTAGAATAGGTGGCTTTTGAACTTCAAGGGCTTTTGTAATGTTCCATACCCATCAATTTACTTCCAGTTCTTTCAGCTTGTTGTAAATGGCCCTGCCATGGAAATCCAATCTGGTCAAGTGCATCAGGCCATGTGCAGGAATCGACAGGTATTTTAATGCATATCATTACAATGGGCCCTGCAACTTCAAAGAAAGTAATTTCAAGAGCTTTACTGAAAGCAGAGGTACAAAGAGGCTGTAGAGGAATAATGTGACCATGGAAATGAGAGCAAGAGCCAAGATCAAACCTGCACTCTCTGAACTCCAGTCCAGTGCATTCTGCACAGGATCAGGCACTTCTTCACCTTAAATGGTCCTAAAATGTCCCGAAAGAGGACTTCTCATACCGTCCTGGGAAAATGAGCTTGTATTGGGTTATTAATAACCAAATGGAAAGACAAGCACTCAGAAGACAGAGACAGCCAGTAACTGGTCTCTACACCAGGTAAAGGCTACGAGAGCACTGAAGTGCCCGATCCCCACCAGGTCCCTGTGCCCATGCACTGAGCCCGAAGGACCATGCTCGCAGAACAAATGGCTGCTGTATGTCTCACTGCTGGCACCACGTCGCCCTGTGGTACAGTGACGTCCCCCAGCACAGTGTCCAGCTGCTGCTCCGACGACAGGCTCACTCATTCCCTGTTGTGGTGCTCACCACTTCACCTCGACACACAGGTATTAAGTCGTTTACCCTCACTACGTTACGAGAAAGTGACACGATTGCTTCCTCATAGCGATGAGGGGGGCATTGAGGCCCAGAGAGGCAGGCTGGGGTCAGTCATGTGCAGACACTATGGCAGTTCCTACCGCCTGTAGCTGCCGTGGCATCTCCTATGGCTTCCTGCAAATCAGACCCTGATGGAGGAGGAACCTAGAGAGAGTTTCCACCTGTTTTAAGTCATTTTCCTAGCAACTAAAATGCTGCAGCATGAGCAGGGACTGAATCCCATTCTCCAGGGAAATATTTAAATCACCTTCACCATGACGGCCATCTCTTCTCTCCTGCACTTCTTGTACTGTCCATTGCAAGCTTTCAGGAGAAGTGCTGGTGGGTCTACTGGGATGGTGGGACCTGGCCCTTTTGGCTCAATCTCCCAACAGGTTTCTGAGCCCACTGGATATCTCCAGCCATGACGGGTGCCATCAGAGCTCCTTTCCTTCTTTCACATCCACTGCACTGCCCTCTCCCTTCATGCACGACTTTTTATAGAAATGTTCTCCAAACTCATCTGGACTTACAGGTCTGTGTCCCTTTCCCTAAACCTCCTAACAAGGAGAGCTTTTATTTCTGGACAGTTGTAGGCTTGACCCTAGGGTAAAGTGGCAGTAAATGCAGTCTTTACAAAGCCTTTCCCACGGCAGCAGTTGTAGTTAGCACTACTCACTCACTATCTATCATCTGTACTAAATGAAGGAGGGACCATTCCATGAAACAGTAGTGGCCAGACACTAACACAACACACGTGAAGGGGGCTGAATTACAGTTCTGTTGCTGTTTCTTGGCAGTTGAGTGTTTGACTTTGAAGCTTTAACAACTTTCACAGACTTTTTGCTATAATGCATGCAACACAGTGAGGTGTTAAGAGCCCTATATAGGAATTTGAAATCTTTCATCCATCTGAGTGGATGCAAGGAATTCTGGCTCAGCTGTGATCCCTGACAGGAGCTCTGACAATGACCATGAGCAGTACGACTTCTAAAGCCATCTCTGCTTTGAAAACCATCAGCCAGACTATGCATACTGCTCACCCAGCACGCTGGTAGTTAGCTAGTCAGAAAGATTTGGTCTGAGGTGATCTTCCCTAAGCATGTTCTTCTGCTGCCTTTAAATGCTGCACTTTCTGCTTCGTTCTAACTACTGCTATCAGAGCACCACTGAGCTTCAGCAGAGATTTCATTGTGCAGGGTGCTGCTCTGCCACCGAGTAGGAGAGAGTGTCTGCCACTAAGGACTTGTCAAAATTGACTGGACAGACAAAGGGGTCCCGAAAGAGTGTATTGCTGTCTCTCTTTGGCAGTAGAAGATGGATATATAAGTACAGACACTACCATAAAGTCACGTTGGAGGTGTGATCTGAAAACAGATTTGTACCCCCATCTTGTCTCTTACCATTTTACTGCGAGACCATACTTCTGTTGATTGCTCTTAGTCTAGAAACAATGCTTTAGGGAAGTCTTTTTTTTCTGTTCCCAGAAATACTATTGCTACACGTGATTTAATACTGAGTTTTGAAATCATGCTTGCACTGCTGTCCTGTTAAAACACCTTTCTTGCATGCTTTGGATCGTTGCGTGCTTGTGCCTGTCACCTTTTACATAAAATGTGCACAGCTTTCAAACATCATGTGAGGACCTCAGCTGCAGCCTGTGCAGCAATCTCCGCAGAGATCAGGCTGACCCTGAGACAGCACTCTGATTAGTTTGATTGCCTGGAGGCCTCCATCAGCCTACAGGGAACAGGCCACAGCAGTGGTTTTTTCCTCTCTAAATAGCATTTTGAACTCGATAGAACCAAAATAATTAGGTCGGAAGTAATTATTAGTAAAGAAGCGTCATTTGAATTTAAAAAAGCAAACTTTTAAAGGAAAGCTCATTAAATGGTATTTAGAGCATTCATTGGGCAAAATACTAAGCCGTCTCCCATTTCCACATAGAAGTTATCTTCAAAAAGCCATGGTATTCCTCCCAAACAAGGAAGTATATGTTTTTATTTGTGTGGTTATAGCACAGCTGTGGGCTGTAATCTATTTTGTGAACCGAAACCCATATCTGGTTCCTTGCTTTTACAGATGTATGAGTGGCTTGAAATGTCATGAAGAGGTTCAAATTTGAACACCCCAAAAACTTTACTGTCTTTGATGATCAGGATGTTGAAGGATTATCAGATTATGTGTGGATTGGCAGCTCTCAGGATTTTATCGAGTCCCATTATACATCAAGACTTTTTTTCTGAATGTCCCTGATGCCATATCTTGGAAATACATAAAGGTCGCAGCTTTCATTACAAATGGAAAATAAATTTCTCCCTTATTGCTGTGGAGGGAAAAAAAGGCAGAAAAGATTTCCTTTGTTGCTTTTAACGGTAGCTACAATGTAACTAAAACAATCCAATAGCTTTGAATTTTCTTTTTCAGACAATCTACTGATGTATTGAAAACTGTCTCCTGGTTTTAAACCGAGTGTGGTTAGCAACTCTGCAATCTGTTCATGCTACAAACGCACAAAAACAATCGCAAAACAGAAAAACCTGGAGAAAATCTTCTGCTTTCCCCAGTTGGTGCCCCGGGAAGTTGCAATTCTTGTCAAAGTGTCATGTGCTTATGGGCCTGGCAGTGGCTACAGATTTTAGCTGTTTGACTTGAATTTGGGATGGCTTCCCTCTCTCATCTAGCAAGATACAGTCCTTGCAGGCTGAGCTTGCATCCAGCCTTCCTCCCTCCTCCTCCTCCACCCCAGTGAGTCAGGTACGTGGGGAAGCATAAATTATTTGTTGGGTTCACTGTGGAGTAAGAAGGCTGAGGGCCACTGCATTGAAGATGCTCATGGTCACTCATCGATCTGATCCATATAGTGCTCTGTGTCCAGGCTCAGGAAACATGGCCTGGTTTCCTTCTGCCTCCTGTTTACCACAGGCAGAAATAGGTTCTGCAGCATGCACCTTTCATTTGGCTTCTCCTTAGCCTTTCCTAGAGGCGCCCATAAAAATCATTACCATGTCCACTTGGGGAATAATTGTCACCTTTAACTCTTCCACTGGCAGCAGCAGGTTGCTTTTGAATGAACCATCCTAACTCTACCAGGTCAAAATACTCATGGTTCACGTGCCTTGTTCGTATTGATGGAGTTTGGAAAGGTTATGCCTGAGAGTCTCATGCCACTGCCCATACATGTGCGCTGTCTACACAGCAACAACTTGCAAAACGCAACTGTACCATTTAAGTGCGTTACGTGATTAGGGCAAGCGGGGATCTGGTCCTGTGTGCTGTTTGTTTCTCTGCTGTCCTGCTCATCACTTCTGACATCTACAGCACCAGCGAATATGATAACACAAGTCTGTAATTTTCAGACTTACACAAAGTATTTTCTTGTATTGGTGACCAAACTAATTTTTATGACATGCCGTTTCAGCAAGGACATTGCTTTATTTCGCAGAAGGGTTTCCCATAGATAATGGTTGTTAGTTGGCTGAGTTGGAATCTGACAGGATTAAGGAAATCTAAACTGACAGCTGGTTTTGTGCAAGGAAGCATAATGTAGCTGTTGTTACAAGAGGCAATGTGGGATGTTTGTGCACAAATGCATGACAAGAGGGCTTGCTCTTAGCTGTATATGTAAGTGCAGCTTCGCACATCAGGGCTAAATGCCTTGCAGAGAAAACTTCATGTAACTTTTTCATCATGCACAGTTTGCGGTTATGAATATGGTTATGTTTTTACTTTCATTCTAGTTGTCAGGAACAGATGTTAGAATTCCTGTCAAAATAAAAAGGAGCCATATTGCCAATTGCCTTAAAGAGAAGCCAAGTCAGCTCACTACTAAAGAGCAAGGATCCACACCTAGAGGAGCAGATTACTTCTCCAAATAACAGCCCAGCTTGCAGGTATTCATGACTGATACAGCAGAAGCGGTGTCTCCTATCAGAAACCGCACCTCGGATGCTCACATTTCATACCCCAGCTCCTGAGTTTTATTTTCTCTGATCAAACTGCCCAGCAACTGCGAAGCACAGACATTTGAAAACAAGTGCAGTTTCAATGGGACCGCACAGCGCAGTACTCAGAGGCACCACTGCCCGTTCTGCTGAACTCAACAGACACCGAGACAGCTACCCACGCTGAAGGTGCGTGTCTGTAAACACAAAGCATTTATCGAGGTTTTATCACTCAGGGGGGATTTTGCCGCATCAGTTTTGCTCACAGAAGAGAAATCTTAGAAATTGTTTTATTACAGCCCTGTGTGAAATCACAGGCTGTACTTCGGCATGTTTTGCACAGGTTTTATTCTACTACAACTCTCACGAATACCCCGAAGTAACATCTAATTTCCATTAGTGTCTGTGAGGACATAGCTGAGCCCAGGATTTACAAAGCGCTCAGCACAATGCTAATGATATTTTGGTGACACTGATATGATTGAGGCATAAATGTACTCACATGGGACAGACACTTGTCAGTACTGGCTAAAATAAAAATTGGAGAAGTGTTCAGAAGAGATGAAAACAAAGGACAGGATAAAGGCATGATGGTGATATATGCTAAAAGCACAAGAGCTGGTGATGGGCATAAAACATGGTGTTGCAGAGCAGGGCAGAGAAAGCATCAGGTGTTCCTCCGCCCATGAATGCTGCGAATCCGCAGTACACCTTGCCGCTGCTCTAGAACATGGAGGATGCAGCTACCCAGCTGTGTGAGCAAGTCTGAAGAAAGGCAGCCAGACCGTCTGGGGCAGACTGAGGCCCAGGTGTCCTTAGGGGTGCAACTGGGACTTTTGCAGCTGCCAAGTCCTAGGGCAGACTGGCCTGGAAACGAAGCCATTCCTGAACATGGAGTCCTGATACACCATGCTGGGCTTGTGCAAATAAGGGACAGAGAGCTGTTGTCATGAAAACTGAGACTGCCCTTCCCATGCAAATGAAATAATAGAAGAAATTACTGCAGTTCCATGCAGGAGGACTCCAACATACCCTCGCAAAGCAAAGTCAGACGTGCCCACAGAGACGCTGTCCCAGGAGACTTAATCACAGGACTTCCATATTTGGCCATCCTGGGGAAACAGTTCGCTTCCAGGAGAGGAACATGGTGGAAACACCTCCTGCCTTGTCCTGCAGTCCCAGCATCAGAAGCCACTCTGAGCCCCCTCAGCCATGCCCTGCAACAAGATCCTTTCTGTGGATGCATGAGACACTTTGGCTGTGAGGTTTTGGGTGTAGGCTGCTGTTTGGGATACAGATGTAACACTAATTACTTTCACATCAGCTAACATAAACTTAAGAGTAAAGAAGATTGGAAATAAGAAGAAAAATAAGGCCAAAAACGAAGAGGCAAATCTGTTTGATATAAACCTCTTGGTATCATGAAGGTCACTCAGAGTCATATTTTCCCCATTAGCGGTTTGTGGTTCCCTTATTTAGAATACAATATACTTGTTTTGAGCTCACTGAAAACAAGTTCTGGTCTTTTCCTGTGGAAATATTCTCCTTCCAAACTGCTGCACTTCTATACGAAAACAGCTTGTTCACTCCTGCTAACACAAATCAGCATCTGACCATAATTAATCCAGTTGTTTCATACACACACAAAAAAAAACAATTTATCTTGGTTTTGTACTAATTTTGATAGTAAAATGTGCATATATTAATAATGCATAAACATGTTCTCTTTTCACTGAAGTAAGGGACAAAACAGCAAATCTCTAACCTTAATATTTAATTCTGGATGCAGAAAATGTGCTAAAACCTTATTTAAATGATATAACTGCTGAAGAAGTATAACTGGACTTGTTATTGTCAAAACAAAATCTTACTGATATTTTCACAGCTAAGCTGTGTAAAGCATTTTTCAGCACATGTCACTGAAAATTGCAGAGCTGCTTCTTGCTTTCTAATGAAGTCGAGAAATCATCCAGAGTTGCCACAAAGGTAAACAAGCACCAGAAATTCATATAGAAGCTGGAAGGACCCATCATCTAGTTCTATTTCCTGAATAAACAGGCTGTGTGAGAACCAGGATATGACTTTAAGGACCGCAGCCATTCTCCACTCCACGGGCCTGACTGAACACATTTTAACGAGAAAATACCGGTTCACTGGAACTGATTAACTCCACATGTTTTGTTGTTTCCTGCTAATCACGTTCACCATCGGGGGTTCCCACCCAGACTTTGGCTGAGAAAAGAGCCACAGCCGGGGCTTGTGTGGCATCTGAAGGCCCACACTTGGCCACCGCGTTAGGTGCCACAGCATCCAGCTGCACCTCGAGCACCCATGGAGTCCAGGAGGTGTGAGATGTTCATCAGCTCCAGAGCTGCGCCGTGATGTCAGCTGCCCATTCCTGGGAGATACAGGCATTTTGAAAACTGCCTGCTTTTCCTCCTGCACCCCTTGGCATGCTGATCCCATAGGCAGATGCCTCTGATTTTACAGACATCCAATAGTTTCTAGCTTCTCTGGATTCATCTTTGGATCTTTAGGCTCAAATTGCCTGTTTACTTGATTATGGATCCCACTGGATTCAAATATTTTCTCCCAGAGCAGTCAATTATAGACCAAGATGAAGTTCCTTCTCTATTTTCTCTCCAATATACAAAAACCGCAGAAGACTTTCTGAGGGTATATGGCTGGATCTCAGTATAAGTGTGAAAAACATGTATTTAAATAACTTTAGTCTTGTGTACATTGGGAATCTAAAATATGAAAAATGCAGAAAAATTAAGACACTACTTCTTTTTAAGACTCTTGTTTGCAGCTCAAGTCTGTGTATTCTATAGACACCCAGGAAGAGGGCATAGCTATTATAGGGTGCAATTTATATAACTGGATATCTATTTATTTAATGATCTATTTTATGAGTACACATGAGTACTCAGTAAAATTGCAACAGGAAAGAAAGTTCTAAAAATTATTTATTGTTTGCCCAAGAATCAACACCAAAAAATTCAAAACAAACAAACTTCTAACACTGTAAAAGCTTCTTATGTTACACAGGCTAACTTAAACTTTAAAGCACTAAACTGGTCTAAAGTCAGAACAGAAATAGTTTAGCAATAACTTTGAATTTAACAGGTTTTGGTCTTAGAAGGAGCACCTTAAAACATTAGGTGATCCAGGGCACGGGTGTTCCTTTCGTGTTGAAAACAGCTTCCCAGAACATTGTTGTAGTTGTGTTTCTTTTAAAAGAGTGTAACATCCATTGACTCAGGAATGATCGTGCCCCTCTGTTCTGTGCACAGCAGAACTACACAAAGTGAGAGATTTTGCAGCAACCAGCTGGCTAGTGTGACAAGTCACCAGCAAAGGAATATACCCAAACAACAAGCGGGTGGTGGGAGGGGGGAGAAGAGCAATAGCATCGGATTTTGGACAAATTTAAGTCTGAAGTAGAGACCTGTCTACCTAACATTCGTGAAGACTCTCAGTAGCGCCAGCCATGCTCAACATTACTGGAGGAGTAACCGCGAAGCATTCCGACTCCCTCGGGCACACAGCAGAACAGGGCGGTTTCCCGAGGGTGCTGTCAGGGGACGTGACACCCTCCCACTATCCGATGGGATGGCACCCAAAAAGCCACTCCATCTCCCTCTTTCCCCTGCCCAGCACCATCCTGGAGGCTTCCCACGGCAGGGACTGCCACTATCCGCTGACCTCTTGTGGTCACGAAAGAGGCGATGCCGCTTCTCCAGGGGCAAAAAAAACACGGAGAAAAAAGGAAAGGGTGTGTAAACCCTGGTGCAGTTCTGGCTAATGGTGGCTGCTTGGCTAGTGCCCTCCTGCTCTCCCAGGTGAATGCCGTGCTGGGCACTGAAACCACTGCGTGGGGCTTCCAGGGGCATCCAGCAACTCCCATGGCTGCTTTTCCATGGATTGATTATTTCAGGTGCGTGACTTGGCAGGAGTCATCCTGCAAGACGTATCCCTCTTCTGCTGCAGAGAGTTTTGTCAAACTGTAAATGTTGACCTGAAATTTTCCATGCTGTGGACCTTATACCACCCTGGAACATATTTACTCCTAGACATCTCGCTCTGAAGAAAGCTATTTTGAGTGTATTTAGGAATAATTGTGCTGTGACTGAAAAGTCTTCTGGAAAGGGTTGAACTCTGGAAACTCTGGGAAGGTACGAAGAGCATCACTTGAGTTTTTGCTGAGGTGAGGCAACAGTGCTTTACGTGAAGACTGTGGCTTTTTGGCAAAGCTATAGACCTTTCATGTCTACAGTTCCTCACATGTCTCAGCACCTTTTCTAGTGAAGATTTTGCTCATTAGCATGCATGGTCTAGCCTGATAATTGGCTCTGGAGATTTGGGCTGGCCTAGCTACAGTGAAAAAGCTCTATACACCGAAAATAATTCCCAGCACCAAGGCAGGGAGTGATAACCAATGCTGCTGACCAGTACTGCAGCAGGTCTCGTGGCAATGGCCGTGGCCACAAGACTTACGTTACCTTCCCTGGCAGTATGTGGCAGTAGCACCATGCTGGATGATGATATTTCTACATGTACTTATTTTTCAGTTTGCTTTCCCAGAACCCTGTGAACTTTTACGCACAGAGTTACATTAGAAGAGCAGATTAAATACTCCAAAACAGAGATGCCCAAACAGCCTATGAGACTTTAACTCCTCTTCTTCCCAAACCCCACCTTGACACAGGATAGAGTCCTCAGCTATTGACCACATACGATTTCCCCACGGGACACCTGCCTGGTCAGGATCAGCTCTGGGGTCACTGTGGAAAAATGGATGTTTCCTTCTCTCTGCTGTAGAGTCAAATGCCTTTCTGCTTAACATCTTCCAGATGGTCTGATTTTCAGTGCCTGGCTTGAGACTTTCAGGCCCAGTTAGAGTAAACACTGAGTATTCGCAGCTGAATTGAAATCACTGCTGCTTTTAGCACCACATAAAGCTGAACACGGGGAGAAAACACATCCTTAGTGCCTCAAAACTGGGACTCCATGGTAGTGGTCAATCTTCATTCCAGCTTGAGAGTGTTACACCTGCAAGCTTCTTCCTCTTCTGACACTGGGAAAAGACACTTCATTTCTGCAAGTTGAGAAGGGTTATGGAGCTGGAAAATTACAATGTCTTTATACTTTATTTAAGAATGGAGATCCAGCAAAGATACCACCTTGGCTTTTATTTCTACTGCAATATATTACAGATTCCAGATTAATGAAAAATAACCTGTGGTAAGATTTCAGTTGAGATAAGCAAAGGAAAGAACAGTTTGTCCTGACCTCCTTTAGCACAAAAGAATCCATATCTAGCTGAACAGCCTTTTTTATGTGGTAGACGGAACAAATAGCCCAAAATATGCATGAGTTATATATATACTGAGCTCATATTTAAGAAAAGAGTAGTGTACTGAGAATTGCCCATACATAGAGATCAAAGTTGATATATTGGACAAAAGGATAAAGGAAATGATCCTTATCTTTTGTTCAGCCAAGCCACTAAATTCAAGTGCTTTATTGTGTCAGTAGTGCTTGATTTGAAAGACTTGATTATTAAGAAGTTAATGCTCAACAACAGCAGATATTGGTACAACAAATCGTGCTACTTTCCAAAGTCTACATCCTACAAAGCTTCTGTAAGTTATTTGTATTCCTAACTTGTCCTTCAGGGACCTAAACAAACCCAATGAATCAAAACCAGACCACAACCAAGCTCAGAAGAAGAAATTATTTCTAGATCAAAATAAGAGCCTTCCTGTACAGTAGTGGTGTGCAACGTGCGTGCATCTGTATGCAATGCATGCTCGAGCAGTACGTCAAGAAAGCTATATACTAATACATTGTAAAGGATTGACTGACTGTATACCCCAAGACTGGTAATCTGGCTGAATTTTCTGTCTGGAAAGGCTCTTAGAAAGGTGAATGTGTTTTCATTGTGTAAAAGACCTAAACCAACATCCTGAGGACTTTGTGCTTGCCCTGCCTTGATTACGGGACAGAAGAGCTAATCGTTCTATAGGGCCTGTACGAAACTATATATTCACGAATTTCTCTACTTGCAGAAGCCCATTTACTGTGTTTGCATATACAAATATGCTCACTGTTCACCAAACACCTGCACATGTCAAAAATTTAATTGGCAGATGTTCACGATAAATGTCATAACCCATTCAATGTTGTCATGAGTAAGTTTGACACACCCTGCATGAATCTCTGCCTGTCATATTTAAAACGTGGCTGATAGTGCCCTTCAAATATCCTGCTTAAATTCTAAACAAGGAAGCAGAATCGAGCCCTTGACATTTTTTAGATCATAGGAGGAACCGAATGTAAGGAGAAATCTTTATAATACTTTACTGCATATGGATAATGTTTAGAGTCAGTTGAGGGCTATGTGTGACATGATTCCCAGCAATGAAATACCCGTGAGAGAAGGTTATAATTAATCATGAAATTTTACTTTACCACCCAGCATGATTTTTATTTTTTCATGCTGAGAGCCTTAAGGGAGAGCAAGCAGAACTTGAAAAGACTATGTCCAGACATCATTGCTTAATTTGGCTTCGAATTCGCTCATGCTTCAAAAGTTATTCTGAACATCTGGCTTCTTTGTTCATCTGAGAGAGCGTGGTTTATTGGTAAGAAAAAAAGAATGTATTGTAATCTGCCATATGATGCAAATCCACTGCAACAGTAACAGTTTGCAGGAACTGAACATGACATCATGCTACTCGTGATATGGCTGTGTGTGCACGTGTGTCTGGTGCTCACAATAGCAATTATATTCCCAAAGGATTTGTAACCACATGCAGGAACCTCACCATCATAGGCAGCCAGGACTGCAGTACCTGCTTAACACTGTGACAGCCAAGTCAACTCAGCCAGGGACTTACAGGTAGGAAGAGTGATTTATCCAGACAAGAAATGGTTCTTCTCTTTAGTGCTGTTCAGAGCTTAAAGATCAGAGGTGGTCAAGACTTTGCTTCCTGAAACATCAGCCTCTGCTCCATTCCTAACCAAACAGTCATCCTCAGGTTTGATTCACTTGATTTCCTCCCCATGGTATGTATAGCCATTTGTTATGGCAAAGGGACAAGCTTGAATCCCCATGGAGACTTTAAGCCAGCTCAACTGACCAGTGAACACTTCACTGTGTATGCAGAGATCAGAGGCTTCTCTGTGCTCCCTTTGTACTCTTCAGAGATGTCTCTGTCACCACCTCTTTGGTCATGGACACTTTCAGGAAGAAGGAGAACAAAATATAGCTGCCTTTTGTGACATGCTGCTGGAGCAGTGGCTCCTGGTATGTGATGGCAGACAAAAAGAAACAGGGCAAAATCAGGACCTTTCGTTTCACATTACCAGCTCCAGTGTCAGACTGGGGAGCTGCTGCTTCTCCCTTTCAGATTTGCATGGAGAACAGCTTCGCCAGACCATGGACTCTAAATCACGAGCATCTTTGCAGTGAGGAAAGCAAACCATGATACTAGGGCCCCCTGTGCATCAGATGGTCTATCTGCAGATAAGTGATTGGGTCTTGGATTTTACAGAGTTTTACTAAACACATATTAAAATGCAATAACGGGTAACATTAAACATTTACCATTTAATCAAAATGGTGGGAACTGAATTTCATTAAAAAACCCTCTCACTCGTTACTTTCTCATAGAATCTAAGTAAATGAGAATAGCAGGTAAGGTAGCTTGTCTAAAACAGAGCTTAAAATGGTTTGTGGTACAACACTTCAGAAATGTGTCTATTGTATGGTCAGTAAAACCTATAGGAAAAGACTTTAAACATGGCTGTTTCAATGTTATGCCACACGCACAAAAGCAGTACTCCGGCTGACTCGCAGAATAATGTGAAACCGCCCTTGAGGAACAGAGATGCTGGGGCTGCCACTCCTCACTCGTAAATGATGAATAAGAGGTCTTTAATGATTACCCACATTGGACAGGATCCTTCACTGTGGAGGAGAACAAAAACACCACACTCCTGTCATAACACCTTGGGTTTCTACCGCCTGCCCCTGCCTGGGGTGTTGCTCCCCTCTGACAGGCACCAGGGCTCGGTCCCCCAGCGCTCCCGGTCCCTGGAGCTGGAGTGTTCCTCGGCACCGGTGGTGGGACCCTGTGCAGACCACACAGCTGAGCACAGCTCAGGGCTGTGGGGAATGGGGAGATGTCATCCGATGGCGGCTCGTCCCGGCTGCCGAGGAGCTGGGAGAGCAGGAGTGGGGAGCAGGGTGCCTGGGATGGAGAGGACCAGCAGGGAGAGCAGAGGGAGAAACAGTGGAGAGGAGCCAGCACAGTCTGCAAGGGGCTGCAGGATCACACAGCAAGCTCCCTGCCAGGCTGTCGTTCCAATGGTCTTGGCTCTTCCACCCTGTTCCTGTTCGGTTTTGGTTTTATTTCTTTAAACCTTTGAAATCTTTGATTTCACAGACTTCATGGCCTTTTCCGTGCTGTTTAGGTTTCTTGCACACTCATGGGCACACGCAAGCACACGTATGACCTGCCTCGCTTCTTCTGCGTAGATCATTGGTGAGAAACACTCACCTGATCTACGGTATCACCCACCCAGCACAAGGACCATGAGGCCTGCAAGTGGCTGTGGGGAGCGAGGATTCCCCCTGCCGGGACGCCTGGCTTCCCCCAGCCACAGCGACTCTCTCCGGAGCAAGCTGAGCTCCCAAATGCCCGCTGACGACAAGAGCTGCTGACACGAACAGAGGCCGTGATGTCACGGCATGCCAGACGTGCCAGCGAGGCTTGGGGGCAAGTCGGGCGGTGGGGACAGCAGCCCTCCCTTCCTGACAGCACCCGCGCAGGCGAGGGCTGCTGCTGGTTTTCAGAAGCCCACGGAGGAGACGTTCACAATTGGGTTTCCCCTATGGTAAGCATCAGCTGCAGTTGAATTGGGTGAATCTCGGTGGACCTGAGCTACTTCCTCGATTGATCTGTGCTAACAAAAGTCCTCTGTAAAGCCATGTAATGCAGAGAACTGGCATTGCAGTGTGGTAGTACACTACTATGCAGGAATTAGCCCAGTAAGAAAACCTTTTCGGCACAAAACTGTGGCGATGTCTGGGACAGTAAGACAGGCATTCACTTCTACTTGTGCAAAGCTCTTCTGATGTTCATGGGCAATCTCTGCCTCCTTCTTTTTTCCATGCAAAATTTGGTTGTTGGTGGCAGGGAGGGGTGCAGTCAATATAGGCATAATTAAATATATTTGCTAATGATCTTTAAACTCCAGGACTTGGAATGGTCCTGAAAGTAAAAGATTTAGCCTTGCTGGATTTCGGATGTGGTGAAATTTTAAATGGGCTCTTGCTTTTCTGGGGTAAACTGGTGTAAAAGAAGTTACATGAGGTTATGTCACTTGAGGTTCAGCTCTAAGTTTTACTCTTCTGGGTTTTTGCAAAGAATAAAATTAGATGGAGTCTTGAATGCTGATAAAAATGACTGTGAGACCAGACAGGAAAGGACATCACTGGTTTTTCCAGTCTTGTCAAAACTCTGGCTGAGTTGTCAGATTTTAGTCAAACATTGAGTTTTGAGTTATTCACAATGGCAACTCAGAGGCTCAATCTGTTTTTAAGTGGTTGTATTTCAAGATTCACTCTGCTTTTAAATCAAAGAGGAGACCTAACCTATTTCCAGACATTTCTCTGATTGGTTTCTCAGATCACTGAGAACATCTAACTGTATCAACACAGCTGTCAGAAGGGGCTTGCTTAATAAAAGGTAGCCTTTGTCAAGGCAGAAGAAAAGAAAATTTTATTAGTTTGTTGACCAGGGCATTTCTTCAGATTGAGGCTGCTCCTCTGGTTTATGTCATTGCTCAGATTCGACTCTTGCCACTGTACCATTTGTCTAGATTAATTTCTCTAATACGAGTATCTGCAGTGATTATGGAGAGATATTAAACTGGAAGCATATATGAAAGATCTTATTAAACAGTGTTGCTGCATTATCTCAAACAGATGTAGTATTGTAAAACATAACAAGCGTTTATTAAGCCTCCAAAGCTGTATTCGTCCATCTGCGTAATTTGGCAGGTTGCATGAAGACCATTTTCTTACTTACAAATAGTCATGCCCAAGATACAACCGCACATCCAAACAGCCTCTAATTTAGGAAGGGTTAAAATCCTAGGTCTTGATATCCATCTTGCTACTAAAGCCTGTCATTATCATCTGAGGTTTTACTTCTTGTTTCCTCTTGTTCGTTAGCTTTTTTTTTTCACAAGCCAGCCTCCAGTTAACCCTGACTCTTTCATTCATGTCATCAGCATCTTGCATGTGTTATACAAAATAAATGTAGACATCCTCATCAGCCTATGAAATACACATGCTCAAAGGCCCCTAAGGCTACTGCATTAGCCTTTACCTCCTCAGCAAAATATTGGCCCTACATTGTTTTTTGCTTATCAAATACAGTATACTGGTCATTATACCTTATTGGCTTCAGTAATTACCTTGTAAATCCAGGGCAAGAAGGCATCAGATGACCCTGTGCTGTCTCCTGCTTGGGTGTCCAACACCTCCAGAATACCACAAGGCCCTCCCTGAAATGACCATTTGCAACACAAAATCCCTCTGGGTGAAACATGCACCTGGGTAACTTTGAATTGGGTGGATGCTCTGACTGCAGCTCTGTCACCACTGGCAGGTCCAGAAGCAGCAGCCCTGCACAGAATTCCACATGAACTGCCACCAACACCACATCCAAGTCCTGCAGGGCTCATCAGCTCTGCGGGCGCCTGTCCATCTGCACTGCACAGCGCGGGGGCTGGATGTCTGGGCTCGGGTGCTCCCAGCTAAAACGTTTTCTTTATTCTGCTTGCTGAGTGATTTGTAAAAATTGAGGCCTTAACCCCAGGATCTAGTTAGAGCACCACGCTTGGTGACTGAGCTGCCTGTGACGGAGCCCTTTCGCTGTGGTAAATGCAAGGGGCTTCTCCCTGTTTCTCTGTGAAACGCAGCCACCTCAGCTCCCCGCACACTTACAGAAGGATGGGAGCTCGCACTTGCACCCCCCCTGCCGAGAAGTGGAGACTCATGATCCTGTGGTAATTTCTTTGCATGTCAAGGCCTGAAATAATTTTTTCTTATAAAGTACTTTCAGTTTATAAAATAACGTATGAGGCAGCCACAAGCCTGATTTTACTACATGGAGTGTGACAGCGTGTAGATATGTGGGGAAAAAAATGTGCAGAAGTAAAATTGTAGTGCTTCCTATTCCTGGTGGGGTAGCACAGATATCCCTGCCTCCCTTAAGCTAGCTAGCACTGAAAGGAAGGTAAACCGCATCACTCTCTGTCTAACTTGATCTCAAGGCAACACCATGATTTGGAGACTTAGTCTCTGTTAATTTCTTAATTACTTTGGCATCTTTTAATTATAAAGCAGAGGCTCCACTGTTGTACCTGTGTTCATCAGCAAGAGCAGAGGAGATGGGTGCCTGCATGTGGCCTAGGGATGAGCACTGCGTGGAAAGCAAAGGGGGCTTGAATAACAAAATGCCATGCTTATCAGAAACCCCTAATTTTCCTCTTCAGATCCCCAGTTAAAGCCACTTGAGTTTTGCCATAGTCATAGAGCAGAGCATGACATTGTGCCTTTTAAATACTGTTTTCCTCTCTCCAATAGAAAAAAAACTGCAGTGAAGTTTCCTCAACAACTGGCATTTAACAGCTGGCAGTGGGCAGGCAGTGTGACTTACAGTGGTGGCTGGAGATGCCTCTGCTTAACACAAAACAGCACAGGCACTCCTCACCCCGAGGAATCACTGCTGTTAATGACCCAATTCATTAAACTGGTGATGCTGATCATACACGTCAACAGTCCCTGCTGGTGGGAAGGGGGTTGTCTCTGGCACTTTTCGTCGAGATGGATATAACTCATGAGCTTCTTCTAGCATCTGATGCCAGCCACACAGAAAACTTATCTAATGTGGGTGTAAAATGAGGTTGTTATCACTGGCATACTCAGGAAATGTTCTGTGCTTTACAGTGACTGTATTTTCTTAAGCAGTATCAGGAAATGGCTGAGAACCTGACATCTGTGTGTTACTTTTACTTCTCCGAACCATGTCCAAATCAAAGCAAACATCAGTTACGCCTACACAGACTTTCTAACAGCATGTTTCTCTGATTGAGCCAGTCTGATGAGAAATTGTTCAGTTCCACATAGACAAGTCGTTAATGTTTTCTGAAAAGTTTTTCTAATTAACAGTTGGCTTACATTATTTCTTTGTGGTGTATGCTTGCATGCTAGAAAATTAGGGGCAGGTGTGCTCTTTATAAAAATTACATTTTATAAGAATTACATTCTTTAAATCTGATTTTAATGCTGCAGGGATAGAATAAAGACTTTCTTGTACCTCAGGACACAGAACGTTAGTCCTTGCATGACTGAGGCTTTCAATGACGTCTCCTTGGCTAGGTCTTCAGGCTTCTGTTCATTCACTTCTTCCTCAGCTCTGCTGTTAGTCATGCTCCCTTCTACAAAAAGTGACCAGTCTCCATTACTTTTCTCTCCACTTTTTCGTTTCTACTCTCCCTCTGTTGTTACAACAGCCTTTTTTAAGGTGTCTGCATTGCTTTTTTGACACTTTTCCCTCTTTACCCAGCCACTCTGCACTTTTCCTCAGATAACTTGATCTACCCATAGTTCCAAACCTCCTGTTAGTCCCAGTTCCCAAAAATGTCTTGCTGGTCCTGATCTTTTTCCCTCCATCCTGTTCCATCTTCATTCTTACTTTTTTTGCTCACTTCCTCTAGGAGATGCTTTGCAAGAATCTTAACCTGAACATGCCTAAATTGTAATCCCTTACGGAGTCACCAACAGACAGAGTTGTAAGAGGCGACAAGATATCTTCTGCCGCTAATGCAGATAAATGTTTACCTATCATTTTCTCAACACTTTCCAGTACTTTCACCATACTCTGCAAAGTTCGGCTATTTCTTCCCGTCCTTCCCCTAGCTGCCATGGGATTCAACTGATCACTACACTTCTACCTACCACACTGGAAGGGTGTTACCGTGAGCATCCTCTCTTCCTCCCCAGTCTTCTCTTTGTTCTGAAATAAGCAAACCAACCCTGCTCCTAGCAAGTTATGTTTTCCAGACCTGCTGTCATTTTGTTCTCTTTTCTCTGTTCTCATGCAAACGTATTTACATCTAAAAACACGAGGCATAAAAATCAAACTTCCTGAGCAGCTTCCCAGGACTGAGCAGAGTCATATTATCTAGCCTTACGTGCAGCTTTCCTGGTTCTGTTTCTCTCAGCTTCCCTCTCTTCCCATTTTCTGCTACTAGCCATGCTACTACTGTAACTTATCATCCTGGCACATGGCATTTACTGGCAAATCCAAAGCTACATGAATACTTGAGATTGCTTCTCATACCGTTGTTGAGAGGATGGGAAAGTATAAACTGTTGTCCTTGTTCTGCAGACCTTCCCTGTGAAGAGTGAAGTTTCACAAGGTTACCCCAAGGTTACAGGTATGCTTGCAGCCTATAAATCTCATTTATAAACACATTGATCATCTCAATTCTCATTATTGTAAGTGAAAACTAAAACAAACCCCACTGGACACAATTTTCTCCTCCCTTCAGCATTAGTCACAAATGAGACTGCCGGAAGGGAGGTATTAGCACTGCCTGCTATGGATTCCCTCGTTTTTGGTTAGTACTTCCCAACTCTAGTGCTTCTCCTTGAATCTTGCTTTTCTTCTATCAACACTTAAACAACTGACAGTTCTAATTATTGTACTCATAGGCAAGGACTTAATTAACCTAATCGGCCTGCCACGGAGCTGACAGGTATGCTTTTCTGTCAGAGTTAGGCCAAAACATGTAATCTGCAATGAATAGGAGCTCTTTTTAAGCTGCTCTGGCAGTAGTTCAGTGCATCTATGCCTCTCCTCAGGCCACTGCATCATGTGACCTTGCAGTTCACAATGAAGGGTGATGGTTATAAAGTGTATGTCAAAAAGCTAGTCTTCTCTGACCCAGTTTCCAGACGCAATATGATGGATGGATGCCAGCGAAGCAGCAGCCTGTGTTACCAAACGGTAACAGGGCCAAAGCAGAGGGGAGCACTGCTTCAGTACTGCCCAGAAACAGTCTCTGTCAGCACAGAGCAGCATGGAGAGCTTTGTTTTTCAGAGTATGGTTAGGAGGCACAAGGTGAGATCACACGGGGACACCGTCCTAACCACTCCTGGGTGTCTGTATCTGTGCTGACTTAGCACCCTGACCACCTTCTGGCTGTCCCTAAAGCAAGGAGAAACACAGGTCCTTCTGCAAACCACAGCTGCTGTGTGTTGTTAGGAATGAGTCACTGCCGCACACACAGAATCATAGAATGATTTGGATTGGAAGGGACCTTAAAGGTCATCTACCTAGTGGACTCCCTTGCTGCTCCATTATCACAGAGTCGGGGAGGGAGATAACAGCTGGAGACAAGCGTGATGAACAGTTTGCATCTGCTGCTCTCCCCAGCCCTCTCTGAAACTGGAGCTCCAGCATGCCAGAGTGGGAAGCCCAGAGTGATTCTTATTAACTTGCTGGCTTACCCTGGACTAAAAATACTACAACATACTACACATCCTGACAAAGCCTTATGAATAACACAGCTGATCTAAAATTAACCCAGCTAGGCAGTTACCTATTAATCAAAATACATAAAAAAGCATTTATGTTAATAGATCCTTTAATGCTTGCTATTTTTTTTCAGTTACTTGATTTGTGCGAGTTCTTCACTTCCTTATTTCTAAAGGATTTTCAATAGAGCAAAAAAAGCTAGATGCTTTTCCCTCACATTTTGTATATCTAATAACTGTTTAGTTGTTCCTGACAAGTCCATAAATATCAAAATGTCTGGTTTGCATAATTTCTCTCTTTTCAAAAAGGGTAGTGGAAATCCTAGCTCGCAGAGCAGTATTAATAACTTATATCAAAAGACTAACTCAGGGAACACGCACCAGCCAAGGTCGACCCTGCGTGTCCTGTTGTTCTCTGCTGGATGCTGTCTTTGGTCTTCCTGTGTGGCCTTTGGTAGCTCCAGCCCAGGAAGGGTCTTTTTTAGCTCAGCGAGGAGGGAAATGCCTTTTGCCAATCAACTTTATGGATTTTTGCCTTCCAGAACGGCTAGGTGCTGGGATAACTCGTCTGCTTTCAGACTGAACGTGCTCTCTTTTTTGCCAGCATCAACTGCTTTGATTTGTTTAAATCATACAGCATTAGCAAATGGCAAGTCAGACTTCTCCATGTATGCTTTGCGTGCAGTGAAGGCATAAAGTCATAAAGTCAGAGTTAAACATGGATACAGTCCGGCTCTGCATTGTACCTAGCTGCTTCCAAAGAGCCTCCTCTTTGCCAAGGAAGAGATGAGCCAATATAAAGCCATCAAAAAGATCAATGTGCATAGTAGTATAACATTTATTTTTCTGAATATACAGAGGCTTTTATTTGCGTGCAACTCCCTTTTTAATGGGAGTAACCCCATGAGTAGGGAGGATTTTCTGGGGCACTCCCCCCCCTCCTTGAGGAACAAGCCTCTCCCCCAGCATTTACCAGTCCCTGCCCTCCTTGTAAGGATCTAACCGTCTCCCTCCTCGCATCTCAATCTCCTTTTACTAATGTCACCAAGAAAATTGCTCTCCTCAGGCAGAATTTTTTCCCGTTTACTTGATTGCTTAAAGTTTTGGCTTCGCCACCACTCTTAACTGTGCAAGGGCTGGAGCAGCTGCAGTGTTGTTGGCAGACTGTCTAGGACTCCCTCTTTCTCCATTTCCTCCCAACCTTTCAACATACTTACTTCCTTTGACAGTTTCCTACCCTAGCAAATATCCCCTTGGTGAAAAATCAGCCAACACAGGGAAAGGTGTTTCCCTATTAGCAGCTTCCTGCCTCACATCAGGGAAGTCAGCTGCCAGCAGCAGTGACAAATTTGTAATAGGAAAAAAAATCAAAGAGAAACTGGTAACGAAGTTGGAAAGCCAAAGACAGGGAGAACACTACAAAAAGCTGGTGTTTGTCACTGTCTTTATGTGAAGTCTGTCTGTCCTTGGGCCACTGAAGGAGGAAAGTACTCGAAATAAACTTGCATAGATGTTACTCATTAATGAGATTGGATCCTTACCGATGAACTCTCAGATATGCTACTAGCCACACAGCTGCTAGTCCTGGAGTTCAACGTTTGCAGGTGATTAACAGCCATCTATTTCCAAGCACTGGGCTTCCCACTTCCACTGTCACACCAAAAGGAGTGAAAGCAGACTGACACACCACTCCTGTTCCAATGATAATGCCTGTGTCTCTCATCCATGTGTGAATTTAGTTAAACCTAGACTCATTTCAAACCACCTCAGTCCTGTTCCTTTCGAAGTATTGAGGGAAACCTGGAATGTATATCTGCCTAGATGATACGAGGGTCTGTCACACTGTAAATCAGATTTCACAGAATCACAGAATGATGGGGGTTGGAAGGGACCTCTGTGCGTCATCTAGTCCAACCCTCCTGCTGAAGCAGAGTCACCTACAGCAGGCTGCACAGGACCTTGTCCAGGTGGGTCATGAAGATCTCCAGAGAAGGAGGCTCCACCGCCTCCCTGCGCAGCCTGTTCCAGTGCTCCATCACCCTCAGAGTGAAGAAGTTCTTCCTCATGTTCAACTGGAACTTTCCATGCTTCAGTTTGTGCCCGTCGCCCCTTGTCCTGTCGCTGGGCACCACTGAAAAGAGTCTGTCCCCGTCCTCCTGACACCCACCGTTCAGATATTTATAAGGTCCCCTCTCAGCCTTCTCCAGATTGAACAAGCCCAGCTTTCTCAGCCTTTCCTCATAGGACAGATGCTCCAGTCCCCTCATCATCCTCGTAGCCCTCCCCTGGACTCTCTCCAGTAACTCCTTACCTTTCTTGAAGTGGGGGGCCCAGAACTGGACACAGTACTCCAGATGGGGCCTCACTAGGGCAGTGTAGATGGGAAGGAGAACCTCCTTCAACCTACTGGCCATACTCCTGTTAATCCACCCCAGAATCCCATTGGTCTTCTCGGCAGCCAGGGCACATTGCCAAAGGAAAACAGACATATCCTTAAAAAACAGGTCTGGCTAGGTTAAGCACCTAGATTATGGATCGCACACTGCATGGGACTCTAGCCCCCACACCTGAGAGCTAGAGAGAATATATGTGCAGAAGAGCAGACAGCTAGAAACTAATATCCTAGTCCAAATGGTCACTTAGGTACATGGACAATGGCAGCACTGATGTCTATAATAAGAAATTTGAAATATTAGTCTAGTACTTCAGAAGCAGCAAATGCACCCTGAACTAAGCTAAATCACGTAGAACACCAGTGCTCTGAGAAGATCTTGAAAACTTTCATGAAGGACCCCATAATTTGCAGTCATGACATGCAGGACATCAATGTGTCAGGTCCCTGTTATTCATCACAGCAGACCCGTCGTGCAACTCAAACTACAGCAAGCAAGACATTTGTGATGATGGAGTGTGATTTCAGTATTTCAAAAAACAGACACTTTGCTTATATTTGACACAAGTGGAGTGCAGCCAAAAGGAAATTGAGAGTCTGAAATGAGCAGAGATCTGGTGTTTAGTATTACAGTCAAGTCAAATGTGAGACCACTGCAGGATGAGCAAAGGCTTGGCTTTGCAAGCAGAGTTGAGGCAAGAAGTTGCAGCAATAAACTGAACAGTCTTGCCTAAAGCATTTTTATAAGATGTGCACTGAAGGGCAGGTAAAGAGACAGCAAACTCCAAAGCGTCATGGGATTCTGCATAGCCATTGGACTCTCGTTGTTTTTGAAGTGTAGGAAACAGGTTAAAATTAGAAGATGAGGCTCTTGAAGCAACGTGGAGTCCTAGGAGGCTCTCAAATTTATTCTGATTTTATTTAAGAATGTGAGGATGAATTATAACTTCAATCTTAAGCACACATGCTTAAACATTGTGGCTATTAAGGACTTCACAGTTTAACTGCTCCTTCGTTGTGTTTATAGCCTCAGTAACATATCAGCTGCAATGCAGCTAGACAAATCGACACATTTGAGAAAGAGCTGAGTCTTACTCATCTTAACCCTTAACAGCTTCTTAAAACATTGTATGTAAGATACCTAACATACAAATATTACTGTCTAATGCCTAAATTGGTAGACTAGATTGGTGAGGTTTCTGAGGAAGAGACTGTTCCCGTGTGCCCATTTGCACTGCATCCAGGACAAAGAAAGTGACACCCTGAGATGTTCAGCAGCATGAATCCAAACACCATTTCCCTCTGAATGATAGCTTTCCACCTGCCCCGTGATGGGATGCCTCTGATCACAGATATTGCAGAGACGCTTTTTTCAGCACTACTTCTGCTCAGACTTTCTCATGCAGAGTAAGTAGAGCAGGGAAACGGCTTTCAGTGGAAAAGCAAGCAAACAACAAAACAAAACAAACCCCACTAACTAAGGGAAGATTAAGACTCTGGAACCTTTTGATCCCTTGGACTCAGCCATCCTCCAGCAGAACAGAGAAAAGCAGACTGAGGAAAAATAATGTCAAATAACTGGATTTCTGCAGGAGAAAAGCTAAAATGAGGCTAGTAGTGAATGGGAAAATGCGTTTGTCAGTGAAGCTGGCTGGGTGAAATCCTAGCATTGCCACAGTCAAACAGGAGCTTTGCTTTTGGCGGCGGGGCAGCCATGCTTTAACCACTGAGTTCAGTGAGGACACACATACACCTTATAAACAGTGTTCACTGTGGGAGTTTAAAAATTTATCATAAACACATTTTGAAAATTCATTATTTTGATGAATAATAAAGAAGTAAAAATATAATGAAAGTACTACAAAGAAATTAAGAAAATTTATTTCCCTCTGAGGTAAACAACTATAATGGGCATTATATACTACATACCACATACATACTACATTATATATTACATAACAAATATATATAATGTATACTGAGACGTACATTGTTTGTTACTGCTAAAGTTCAGATACAGCTGACAAATTGTCAGAAAGATACACTTCACCTTTGACAAAACTTGCCCATGTGGGCTTCAAAAGTAATGAAGTCTTGTATTTATCAATATAATAGTAACATACAGAGCGTGTACGTGTGTTCTACATCTATATGCATGTATATACCCAGAGCAAAACTCATTTGGTGAGATTATTTATGTCTAGGGACCAGAATACTTGTGTTTGAAACATGGGGCTGGTTTACCAGCCCTTGGATTATGAACATCGTATTGCTAGCCTGTCCCTTACTCAGCACTCCCTCAAATCAAGGTAGCCGGAAAATTTCTGACACGGATAATTTTTTATTTGAAATCGCCAACTTGTACAAATGCAAAAGTTCCAACAACATGGGATGATTTTTGTAGATCTTTTTCCTGATTTCTCCTCAGCTGCCCACCTGGGCCTAAGGATGACCAAGGACCCAGGAGCTCTGGCTTCCCAGGAGTTCTCAGCAGTTCCCAGCCTTTGGGAAGGGTGAAACTTTCCTCAGGTCTCAGACCACCTACCTGCAGCTTAAAACTATGAGGCCCCTGTGGCCTACAGCTCAGAAACTATATGTGCTATATATGCCATAAACCAGGTAAATATGTGCTATACCCCAGGATCTTCCTTCTTTTTAGCAAGTACTTTTTAGCTCTTGGTTTTGTCAGAGATCAGAACAAGATTAATTTTTTTTATATTGATGTCTTCCACAAACTGGAAGTGCTTTTTCCACACCCATTTCTGATCACTTTCTGAAGCATGAAATGTCTGTTTTTACAGCAGGAACCTGAAAATTTTTATCACCTCAGCTGGCACTATACCTCAGCATTAAGCATGGGCCAGTCTGTGCATTGCAAACCGCAACTGGAAAGTGGGTTATTTCAAACTCCAGACCTACTTCCCAGTGTTCAACATGAACATTTTTATCTTGGAAAACACATTTGAAGAAGGGTCTCCTTAAGTGACTCCTTAAGTTAACCAGGAATTGGCTAACACAAGGACACAAACATTCGAGACATGTACAAGCACAACTCCCATTCCCTGCTGGGGTCTGTGATTGCCCAAAGGCTAAATATTAAGTGTGAAAGAGGTACTCAGGCATGGACAGAAACCCCTGGGTACTACCCTTTCCTGGAGCCTGTTGAGCTCTACTTAAATGCTCCCCCAGAAGGATTATATTGTCTCCCAAGGACAGCAGCTGTCCTTTGAATCACAGGAACCCGTCAAACTCATTGCAATCCATTTATGTATGTGTGTATATATAAATACATCCTGTGGTGTGACAATAATAGCAATGAAGAAATACGATGTTCATGCAAATAATGGCACTACTTTTAAATGAAACGGAAAAAAATCTAGTGAAAAAAAACCACAGTTTTTTCACAGATTTATTGATAAACTGACTTCAGGTCTCCATTTACTAACAATGACTCTGCTCCCTAAGCAAGCCAATATTGATCCGTGGGGTGAGGGAGAAAACATAGAATATTTACTCATTCCCAGAATAACAGTGAGCAAAATTTTTGCTAGGTAGCCAGACATCTGGGCAGGATGCTGGGAGCACACAGGGAGCATTCTATTAACTGTTCTGCACATTTTGTGTAGGTTACTGCTCGTGTTTTGAGTTTCTCCTAAAAGGCTGAGATTTACCACCTCGAACAGAGGTGGGTGTTCATTCATCCAACAGAAATTGGTCTCTGGTGCAGGTTTAAGGCAACCAGCAGTGCAGGCCTTAACTCGATGAACCTGGAAAGGCCCACACCTCCCACACCACTGCCTTTCAAATGAGAAATTCCTCGGCACAAAAGGCTCAGCCCACGGGACTTCTCCAGACAAACAATCAGCCTGCAGTGCTTCACTGGGCATAAGGGTCTTGGCAAGGCGCCATTCACTATCATTAAAAGTGTTTATAAAAAAAAATGTTCATTTTTGGCCAGCCTTATTTCCAAGGCCAGGCCTCCACCCCCACATCTTCAGTGGAATGTGTTAATAATTTGCTTTGTGGAGATGAAAGGCTCTTTGATAGGAGCAGCATAAACACATCTCACTGTGCTCAGAGGTCTTTGTCCCACAATAGAAGCATAGTTTCTGTACAGTGGCTTGAACGGAAAGAACAGACACATTTCTGAATCACTTTTCACTTTTTTTTTCTGCCTTTTTTCCCCCCCATTTATCTCTTTCTTTATTTCTTGTAGTCTCTTGTAAATCCTTGTGTGGAATACAAACAGGCGAGTGGTTCCGGACAAGAAATCCTCACTGATACTAACAGCAGATAGATTAAAAATAACAGCCAGTGCCTACAGTCTGCAGTGTCGGAAACCAAAAGTCACACCAAAACATGAGTCTGTCCCACAGTATGCGACTGAGTGTAACATGGAGCCATGTGTAGCATGGGAGGGGGGAAAAAAACAGTAGCTGTCGTCTTCTGATCCTCTCTTCAGTAGCACGGTGCAAGGCCTACTGAATAAATAGAAGTGTGAGATTACAATTTATCTGGAGAAAAAAAACATGTTATAATTACCTCAAAATTCAGTGTCACTACTGAAAAGAAGGATTGAGATTTGTTAGCAAAAATGTAAGGATTTAAGAAAAACATAAACATTGTCATTTAAATGCAAGTTACCCCAGTGCAAGCAAAGCACACAGTCTCTGAGCTCACCTGAGGTGACAGGAGTGGACAGTTTTAAGTCAAGTCTCGAACAGCCAAGTCTGTACTGTGGGTAGAGGGGGGATTTAGCAGCTCTGAGCTACAGCAGCTCAGCAAGTGCGAATCTGGTCACTCTGCACTGCTAATCTTGTTCTTTTCTACAATCATTGTCTCCAGCCCTGGTGTTTCAGCAAACATAATCGCAGCTTGCCATCTGCAACACTTCCTCCTATGTAATTCTCTCTGATAACATTAATGTCAAGCCTGAGTTTCGGCTGTGGCCCCAGTCCTGCCCTGGGAAGGGAGGATGGCTGACATTGCAAAAGGCGTTCGGATTGGCAGGACTGACGGTGAGTCAGGACCTCTCCTGATGGTTTCACATTCACAGCTAAGTAGTGTGGGATGAAAGAGCATGTTCTGAAAATATTGCTGAATTATTATGGACAGCATGTATTTTTGGTCATCCTAACTTGTGAGAGCTCTGGATCCACCATTCAGTGTAAAGCAGCCGTTAACATCACAGTGTGCCAAAATGTCACTGCGCTTTTCAGCTTTTCTAAATATACCTTTCAACAACCCTCTGTTAAATAGTGACCATCTGTTTTGACGTGGTTTCAGTGCAAAACCACCTGAAGAATGGCAGTTTCACTCAAGCTTATTTTGGGCATTTTGGGTCCATTCAGAGCAGAAACTTAGGGAGTGCCATGATACTGCAGAGCAAAGCAAATATTTGCACAAGCCCTGGAGACCTGGGAGCACTGAGTTTAAAGCAGACCTATTGTGTGCTGCTGCCTCCAGCCAGCTTCTGTGTATTTGTGGCAGGCATAAGCAGGTTGGACTAGCTACACACCTCTCCCGTCGTATTGGCGAGCTCTGGCAAAGAAGCAGAGCAGACAATTTTGGGGGGTCAAGAGGAAGGACAGAATTTTAAAGCCTAGAGGGAAAATCACCAGGACTTCTCTGCATGCACCTGATTCAAAACATCTCTGACTCATCGTGGTTTTTAAGGGAAAGCTGCTTTCCTGCAACAGGGGGATAGTGCTGAGGGGAGGTTCCTGAAAGAAAAGACCTTCTGCTTGGCTGTTTGATTTCTGCTGCATTGTTGGAGATGTTTAAATACAAAGACCCACATGGCAAAACACCCAGTTTCATCTTAGCTGATTTTTCATTCATTTGCAGGCTGATTTGCAAGCCCAGCTACGTCTGCTGCTACCTGGGAGAAGGACAGGACAACGTGCTTGTAAAAGCATCTAATACCCTGCAGTGAACAAGATTTGCTTTATTTCACATGCAATGCCTGGAATTGGCTCACAAACATCCCCCTTAACAAACACTTCTCTTTTCACTGGCATGCTCTGAGTTACATGGCACCGTGATGGAGCTGCGGGCTCCCAGCGAAGAGGAAGCCCCACTGTGACCAGCTTCCCTACACTGTACCCGCTCTCTGTCTAGGAAGAACCCATAAAACTGGAGTAGGCAGACCCAACAGCAGAGCTGATCTGAAGCTGACTTTGTAGCAAGACCAATCAGGACCAGTGTCTGCCCACGCAGGAGAGATTACAGAACTAAACAGGAGGATTTGGCTTAACAGCTGATGAGAGGGTGTCAAAGCAGGTAACAGATACAGTGGGTGACCCCAGCCCTGCTCCCATCTGGGCCTCTGAGTAAAGCTGGAGAAAGAAGGAACTGGAAATATGACCAGCATATCTGAAATATAAAGCTAAACATTCATTATTTGCTTCCAGACCATGGGTAACATTGCGGTTGCACCTTTTTGCCCTGTTCTTTCTCTTGCCCAAAAAACACAGGGAGCATTGCCTGGCTTCTCCTGATCACTTTCCTGTTTTCCTTAAATAAAAAAAAATCTCTGTTTCCATGTTCTCATGGAGTCTGAGGACACACAAGCACAGGAGGGCTGAAGCACAGCTAGAAGCAAGAACATGCCTTTGGGCTGAAAGATCTAGCTACCGTTTTCTTTATTTTAGAAACAAAAACATAACAAAGAAATAGTTATGACAACCTGGGAGAATTAACTCCTTCATTGTCTGTCTTTGCCTAATTTGGATGGTACTATGAATAGCTGATAACAAGCCATTGCCGGAAGGAACAAATGAAATGCAAAGTCTCTCTTCATCTGTGTGAAGTGTCCCTGCTCATGCGAGGACCCGTCTTTTGCAGCCTTTGCTCACATGAGAGGTATTTACTCACAACCAGGTTTGCAAGGACTGAAGTATTAAGCACATGATAGCAATGACAACTTTTTAGTGTGCTCAAAGCAAGAAAATTGAGGCACTTTGTATTTTTGACACAGGGGGAAAGTAACACTTCTTTAAAATTACAAAATGTAAGAGAAGCATGGCATTTCCAGGCTGGGAGGACAGCAGGAGCTCCCACCTCAGCCAGTCCTGGGTGCTGCTGGTGGAGCTCTGCTGGTGCTGCAACACACTCCCCATGCGCCCGCAATAACACTCTGCTGCTAATTTTAGCATTGGGTATAATACAAAGTAATTCAAGGCATCCACAGTGTATTTCGTGAGGACAGTATTTCTCTTTTACTTGTGTAGTTCCCAGGCTGCAGTGCCATTCTATTCACCAATCTTAAACAAACACTGCCCTTGAGATTTCCTAAATAGTTCAAAGTGGTGTCTAGGGAAATATTAGAAACACATATGGAAAGCCTGAATACACTTCAGATGAAACCACTTTGAATGTCCATTTTTGTGCAAGTTCTGGGCTGGAAGATACTATAAAGCAAGACTTTTTAAGATAAACTTGTCAGGAATGATGCTTTAATAGCAAAGTTTTCTAAATATTTATTCCTGATATGCTTTTCACAAGCCCTCTTCCTTGGCTCATCACTTCATTTGATTTTTAATGCACGAAATGTTTGAGGAGGAAGAATTAATGGTCATGAACTTTGCAGTCCCCTTGCAGTCCTGATTGGAATGTTTTCTTTATGTTGTTTCACTGTTTATTTGTTATAGGGAGCACATATGGATGTATTCACTGCAGGAGCCAATGTACAACAGGCACTACTCCGAAAGTCAGTGTTTGACAGCAGAGGCCACAGTTACCATAGTTATTTTCTGTCCCAGGTACAGGGAGGAACTGTGGTAACTGAGACATGCCAGTTCGCAAAACACTGACTAATACCATCTCATTAATGGATAATCACTCTTTACGGGTGCTGGAAATCAGCACCTATGAACACCTGTAACACCTGAACCTCGCTTTGAGGAAATATATGAAGCCTATTCATATTGTCAAAAGCAGCAGCAAAAGACACTAACTTGAAAAGACCATACGTGGACCCGTACCTCCTGATTTTTACTCCTCATTCTTCTCTTTGGAAAGTCTTGGGACATTCTCTGGCCTTTATTCGTCACTGTCACCATCCATCCCTAGTTTCAGGAATGTCACAAGTCACATTCAAAATAGCTGCCACTTTCCCATCCCTTTTGTGATATTTTTGCAACGTGGGATTAAACCGTGTCTCATGTGGATGGAAGGCAGCACAAGGGAGCTCTAAACTTCTCCCTTCTCCTTAATGCACCCCCCCAGCTGCCACACAGCATGCTGTAAGCTGGCAGAATTTTGAGGAATTATTACTACAAGTCTGGTTTTGTTCTTATTCTCTTCCTAACACATTCACTGTGGGCCACTGTTGGAGATGGGGCACTTGGCTAGAAGGAACTCTGGATTGATTTTGTTTGGTTAGGGTTAATTTTTTATGATGCTCACCACAAAGACAGCATGATGACAGTCAGTCCTGCACCCAGGGCCCTGAAGGCCTGGGCAATTCTCCTGTGGCCATTTCTGTGTTTTCTATAGCTTGGGAGAGATGCTAGACCCAGAGAAAGAGAGCCACATTTCATGTCTTCGACGTGCTCAGAGCTACCAAACACCTTGCAGAGGAAGAGCTGTCCCCCTGCCCTGACTGTTGACCATAACTGTCGAGCGCACGGCCTGCTGGCATCGAGGCTGAATTTATTTTGAGTTCCTCTGGCCCAAAAACCTTCTGGATGTGAGTGAGCACCGTGACAGCTCCACACGTGCAAGCCCCATGCCAAGTGTACTGCTTGCCCTGCCAATGAGTGTGTATGCTTTGGAAGACAGTTCATAAACTCAAAACTGTCCTAATGCAAATGATTTAACTCAGTAGTAGAGAAACTACTTGCAAACAGCTAGCTATCTGACACAAGGAAGTTATCTAGACTCCTCCAATGTAAATAATAGAAAATTCTAAGACTTATACAGTCATTTAATTCATTATTAAATCACATAAACAAATATAAATCTAAATTTTATATATTAAACACTTACAGGACACAAATCAGTCCAGTGCATCTGGCTCCATTTCAAAAGTGTAGCTGCTAGATTAGTGACTGTATTGTTTCTCTTTCGGTTGGGTGACCAGACTAAAATTTTCCTTTTGCCGTTCTACTTTATTTATTAAAGTCTGCAGTCATGGTTCCTGCTTTTGCTGAGTTGAGCTGAGCAAAACATTTCCTATCTGCCAAGAGAATGAATGCCCTAGCTGTCAGTGCTTGTGCCTGAGTATGTGTGTGTGATAAGTGCAACTGTACATAGATATGTAGATGCTGTATGCATGTATTGTGTGTGTTGGAGAGGAATAAGCAGGAGCTAACACTCAACCACACACGTAGATCTTTGCACAGAGTGAGCAAGTGAAGGGAGGCTGAGCAACAGGCATGCAGTAGGCATGCAGTCAGTGAGCTGGCTGGGGAATCCAAGGCTCTGTTCTCGGCTCTGCCCTTCTGTAAAAATACAGAAAAAATATGTACACTAGGATCCAAGGCCCAGGTTTGTTCTTCCTGTGTGCTCCAGTCATCAGGCTAAAGGACTGTTCCTTCTTTGACCCAGTTAATTTTTAAAGATGTCCTTCAGAAGTTGGCAGGACAGCAGCCTTCAGCCTGGGTTCCAGGGCATCCTCCTCAGAGGCGGGCTGTGTGTCCTTTAGCGGCTTAGGACAAAGGACGTTAAAATGTCATCCTTCACATGTCCTGTGCTGGCTCTAGCCACTGTACAGCTGTATCAGAGGAACATGCTCTTTCACAGCTCCTCCTGTCTTTTTATTTTAAATGAAAGCACTTTCTGCCACTGTGTTTTACGTAGAGCCTAATCTTGTGGATATGCGTTACATGTGCTCTGAAGATACTTTCCAGTCACAGCAGACAAACTCCTTGTTTCCGCAACCTAATGGTGTGTTAGTGGAATATAGGGATTAAGCTGTTTGGAGTCCGTGAGTCCGAGATGTTTTGAGACTGCTGCAGAAAGGGAACTTGAAGATCCCTGGGAACATAAGATTTTCCATCTTCAGCTTAAGGTGCCCACAGATTTAGGCAGGTACAGAGGCAAGGCTTTCGAAGCTCACAAATCTCAGCTGCATAATGTACAATGGTATGTACAGTCTGTGAATATGGCCTTACCAACTGCCTACCTTGCATCTCTGTAAGTTAGCAGGTCCACGATGCACAGGTGTACACAGCAGGACTTGGCAAAGAGCCAGCATAAATAAGGAGACCAAAAAAATCTTCCTGTCAAAATATGGTACAAGAGAAAACAGAAGTTCTGATTCAAAGCAAATCCCTTTGTGTTCTTGTTTCTGCTTCCTAAGAAGAACTGAAAGTGTTGCAAGAAGTAACATAAAGAAGGATGCTACCACTGTTGTATTTAGCACCAGAAGTTAATGAAACTCTCCTAGAAGCCTGCCATGAAGCACCCAAAGGCAGGGGCTGCAGAAAAGGCTGAGGGCAGGCTTCCTGGAGAAGGATCCATGTGAGCCTGCTGTTTTGCACTACTCAGATATGTTACGGATATAGCACACACAGCATGCTTGTGTATAACTTGCATATGAAAGATTGCTTTCGAACAGGAAGTTTCCCCACTATAGGAAGCATCTGGAACAAAGTCTGTCTTGCAGTCTAAATAATTATGACTTACAATGCTACACAGAAGAACTGAATGCAAAGCTTTTTGCAAGCAGGCTAGAAGAAATCTAGAGCTCCATAGTCAGTCACGCAGATCTTACACCTCTCAAAAGATCTCAGTCATTTGGCAGCTATGTCTTTTGATCAAATAGATGCAGATCTAGAGAACAGAGCAGAATGACTTTTTTGTCCCCAAAGACGGTGCAAGAAATCGAGCGGGTAGGATCAGGGCAAGTTCAGATCAGCTGGCAGGAGCTCTGTGCCGGTTTGTGCACTGGCCATCAGTGCCCCTAAGTGGGCATCGGGCCAGGTGTGCAGACCTGCACCACTGCTGTTTCATGACTAGAAGAACTGGCTAGCGTGAGGATGGCAGTGGTTGTGCATAATGCTGATGTACTCTGTTTCCTCTCCCAGCCTTCCCTCTCCCAATTCATTCAAAGCAATGAACTTTCACATTTCTTCAGACATTGCAAAAGAAAGTAAAAGGGACCACCACTCTAGTTTGCAGCGTGTTACTGAATGCACGACCATGAATGCAGTGCAGCTAACAGTACAAAAGCCTTAAATATCTCATAAACAGAAGAACTACATAATAAGGAAGCCTTAGGTATCACTTTTTCAGTGTAACAATAGGTTTTACTTCCTACACAATAAAAATAAAAAGCAGAAGACTTGCAAAAGAAATTTTCCAAGCTGTGGTGCTACTATGAGATGCATTATCTAAAATATGCATGCAGAGAAGGGAAGCCAAGGCATGCAAATATCTCTCCACACATTGTGAATGCTCTGAGTAATCACTTGTCAAATGTTAACATTACATGGAGTACTTTAGAAATCAATGAAGAAGCCAGAACGTGTTAGACCCATTTACCACGTCCTAATCAACCAAGTAAGCTCAGATCATTAAACTAATTATGAGTGGCCAAAATAATTAAGGATTCCCCTCTCACATGATATTGTTGGAATTCTCTGTTACAGAACAACTGCATGGTCATTAGTAAACACTATGCATGTGCCCAGACATTTGCCAGATTTGATAAACAACCCTTGTTCTTAAGAAACGATGGTGGCCTTTTGAGCAACAGTCAGTGACATGTAAGTAAGACCAAGCAACTTATGTTAGGGTGTTCTTTTGGGGAAGATCACTTTTGGGGGGGAGATACAAGGGAAAATGACAACTGGCACATAAAAGCACCTCTATAAAACTGTGGGGATCATTGCCAGGTAAATGTTCTCTCTATCTCATTTGCACAGAGCAAAAGTAGCCACTGATGACTGCTTACATTAACCGGATGTCTGAATTCTACAGATCTTTCCTGAGGATTTATACCGTACCAGGTCATTTCTCATACTTATGTTCAGTTTAGAATAAGGTCAGGAAAAAACTTGCCTTTTTCTGACAAACATCCAGCAAATTCTGTAGTGATACCAGTTGCGGCTTTCTGGGTAATTTGATCCTCAGTCATCATAAATCTGTACACAGATGTGGACGCACGTATCTTCATGTTCACAATCACCTTGAACATCATGCAAACTTACTCCTGACTGAAATTAAGCATTTCAGTTGAATTCCTCATTGTAAGCACTGTATTTGCTTTTTATATTTGAAACACATTTCCAATTTCAGCTCATCAATACTTTTCTGACATAAAGATTCAGTTGATCATTTTTATCCATTATTTTTTCTTAACAGCACAGCATTTTTCTTAATTTTCTTAATATTTTCTTAACAGCACAGCATCAAATTTTAGATTCAACCTATATGGAATTAAAAGCAGGTGCACGTGCAAGACTTTGGCCAGGCCCTTGTCTCAATCCATTAACTGTCTGCTAGCATTCTTGACATAATAAGTAAGGTCTAAATTTTGGAAGAGCCACAGGAATCTTAAGCGGTTTCCAACCCAAACCACTGTGATTCTATGATTCTTTGTAAATCTGCCCTAACAGTGCTGTGGACAGGGCAAAAAATCAGCCCAAATATCAGGGCCACTGTACGGTGCTTCAAACATACAGTTTTTGGTGAGAAAAAAGCTACAAGTTTAAAATGATCGAGAAGTGAGTGTTTCAGCTGCAGCCAAAGCCTTCTCCTAAGTGGAGGGCAACCCAGGCAGACAATGGGGCTGCATCCCACGGTCCCGGAGCATGCACCACACCAGGCAGGGCTAGCACAGGAGCCCAAACAACATTATATCAGCTAAGCCTCAGTCCTCTGTGGCTTCTTAACATCATTTTCACAAGGGTCAGTAACCTCTGTGGGAATGATAGAAGTTAATCTTTTCCCTTCCCCAGTTGTTGCTCAGCTAATGATTAAAGCAACCCCTGGGAAACAGGTGGAAGATGAGAGTTTCAGTCCCCACGGACTGAGGTGAGCCTGCAGCCATTCAGGGTTGGTGCTGCTTTAGCTGGGATGAAAACAGGAGATTTGCAGGAGGAAACATAAAGTTCTCTTCGGTTTTGATACTGCTTTTTTATGAAGTGCACATGAGAGACTAAGACAGAAATATTAAATACAGAAAATACTGACATAATAACAATTTTTGACCACTTTTCTTTAGGGGTGGTGATGTTTGATACAGCACAGAATGGTGCGGGGGATATAAAGCATCCCAGACACGATGATCAGAGAAAATGTGAATTCAGGAAGGAAGAGGTTAAAATGCGTGTACTGTTTCTTGAACTCACAGGCCTGCTTCATACATCAGTGAAAGGACCACATTTTATAGTTTATTGCAAGTTTTGGGGTTTTTTTTGATTATGAAAAATGACCTGACAGGAAGTATAAACAGGCATTTGCAGAACTACTTTAAAATCACTCTTTATCTTTCATCATATTTTCTAGCAGTTATGTTTTATTATAAACAGTATAAGCATAGTTAGGGAAACAATATAAAAAGAGGAGCATGAACCCATGAAAGATTCATGCAAAGTGCTGTGAGGAACTCTTACAGGAGAGTCTGACCTCTTTTTTTCTTTTGCCTTCTTCTGCACATATGTGCATTTTCCCTGAGAAAAAGGGCGTTCACTTCCAGTTGTGCTCTGACAAGTAAACCAGTCTACAATAGCATGCTCCATTTTGAAAAAAATACTCGATGTTTATATTTTGCATATTTGTTTATAACAAAATTCTTACCACTTTAGACTTGAGACTTAATAAATGGTCATGTCCTCACAAATCTTACAAAAGTTAGACATCAAGCTTAGGACTACGTGGGAAGTGGGAAAAAAATGAGAAAAACTGGAATAAGCAAATAAGCATATTGCCATTGAGTTTCTTGGGATTCATGGCTTTCTGGTGTAAAATAGTCTTTAATGCCACACATGTGCATGCATTTATATGTATAGATACATATATGGTTTGCATGAAGAGAGAGAGATGTGTGTTTATTCCTGGTGCAAATCTTCCTGGCAGGCCTATTTCTACAGAGTAAGCAGATGTGCTTGTGAAGCTTAATAGATGAGCAAGACAAACCACAGTTGAAGGGTATTCAGCAGAGATGTCATGGACACTTGCCAATTACACTTCACTTATAACTGATCAATTCCTTTCCCCTTGCTCTCTCGCCACCTGTCCTCTCTATTTATCTGCCAAATCTCTTTCATTGCCTCTCCTTCAGCTTGGAAGCTGGCCTATTTCAGACAGTTTTTAAGAATTTCTCATATGTAAGGCTTTTATATATTTTCTACATCTGTCTTGCACGGCAAAATAAGAGATGCTTTATATTTCTGGAATCTCATAAATGGTTTTTATTATTTTTATATGATTTGACACTATGAACAATTCAAAGAATTACCAGCATATCAGCTTTAGTACGGTGAATATATTTTGGAAATACGAGCAGTTCATATGCGCAATATCAGGATGCATTTCTTGACCTACATAGCCTTAGCCCAGCACTGACACTAAAATAATTTAAAGTAATTTAAAACTAAAGTTTCAGATTCTGCTCTATCATTCTGGTTTCAGTCAGAAAAAAATTCTATTCTGATTACAAACACATATATTTTTTGAGGCAATATGATAGCAATGATATCCTGTCTTGTAAGCACATATATTTCCATGTGTAAGAAAGCAAAGATAAAAATACTGACACTAAATACTTGAGCATCTGGATTTAGTGGTCTGTTGAAAGTGCCTTGAAGATGTGATCCTTAAAGTCTGACTGTCTTCACTCTGCATGCATGTAATTTACTGGCACTGATGATAGCCCTGCAATAGATTGAGGAATGCGTTGCTCATAGTTTTCTTAAACATTTATTTGTTGACACATACTACTAGGTCAGAGAGACAGCCACGGGCTGATCTGTCCCAGATCTCACTGAAGATGAATAGCCCTGGAGCAGAGATGCTCCCAGCCAGGGGATGGAGCTGCCTTCTGGTAGGTAGAATTTGCAATGCTCATTACTGATTGCTCAGACCAGAAAATTTGTCTGTAGCAAGATGTCAGCAGTGTGGGCTGTCACAAATTAACCTGACAGTAGAGAACAGTGGAGAGACCTGCACTCTCTGAAATCATGGGAAGGGTTTTGTTGCTTTTAGGGCTTTTGCTGTGGGCACCGAATCCTTTACTTTCTCTCTGAAGGGTATTTTTGCTTTCTTTCTCAACATACAGAGACATGCGGATTCATCACTTAACTATATTTCATTGAGCTTTGGTAATGGCTCCATTATAGGGAAAATACCTGCTTTTGGGGAAGAGGCATGCTTTGGAGGCTGCACATATCCTTCTTTACCCTCAGTCCTCCCTCGTGGGAGCATAAAAATAATGCTCTTCACCCAGCCCGCTTTCAACAACATGCACTCGCTCTGGCAGACCCTGTTGTGAACAAAACGGGAGAGCAGTGCAGCTGCAGCCCCACCACGCCATGTGAAGCAGGGAGCTGCACCCCACCAGCAACGCCGGCAGCTGCGTCCCCCAGGCTGCAGCCCCCACTGCTGTCCACTTCTGGTCAGCCTCCACCTCGAAGGGGCTTCAGGTGGCTGCGAGGATTCCCATGCTGGACTGTATGCTGGGAGTAAATGCAGCGCAGCCCTTTAAAAATGTCCACATGCACGAGCGGAAAGCAGAGAAGGAGCCTCAGAAACAAAGCAGGTAGAGGGCCGTGCAGCTGCGGGCGTCCCACCGCCTGCATGCCAAGAAAGAGCAATAAGCTAGAAAAATACTTACCTGGGAAAACTTTGATTTTACAGAACAATGAACACAACATGAGAAGAAAGAGGAATGTGGATTTTGACAGATAGGTCCACATGGTTTAGAAAAGCAAGTTGTAAAGATGCAGGTACAGTCCAAGCTGCTTGCAAATTCGGGAGGGACCTATGCTAGCAGGCTGGGCTGGCTGGATGGGCCAGGAGCTGTGGCTCACGGTGGAGTCCTTCAGGAGGTTCATATGTCAAGACACAAGTTTTCTCACACATTGCTGCCAGAAGACCCTGTTTTGGAGCAGCATGGGCGAACTTAGATGAAAGAGTAATAATAAAGGTTTCCTGTTTGGCAACCAGAACTGACTAATAACAGTGCATTCCTTTCAGCTTAAAGCTCTGTTTCAGGGCTAAACCTGCCAGGACAGAAGGAAAAGTAATACACTGAGGTTCTTCTTCTGAATTAAATCAATATTTATGAGGCAATAAGGAGCTAAATTATTACTTTTAGGGCTAGCACAATGCAGGTATTCACAGAGCTTCCAGGAGAAAAGGAGCACAGAAGAAGGCAACATCTACAGCACTGCAGTAGGGATCCATTAGGCAGCATGGTCAACACTTGCTTCCTCCACCCTGCCTCTTCCTCCAGCACTACCCTGGTCATCTCAGTTTCATACTGGTGATGCCACTGGTACTTTGCAACTCAGTGATGACATTGTTTCAGATGCCTTGAACTGAAAGCCAAAAAGCACACAAAGAATAGTCCTGTGGGCCAGAAGAACCTCATGGGACCCAGAGGACACCAGTGAAATGCTATGTAGTGTGAACATTGCTAGTCAGGTATCTCGTTACAGACCATCCTCTAGCTCTGCTTTATTCTCAATAAATCTTGAGAAAAAAATAATAAATCAATCATGGCCTGACAAGAGGCCAAGCCAAAGCAGACCTGCTAGGTCACTGACACCAACTCCCGGCAAGTGCTGGGAAAAGGTTACATGAAGTATTCATGAATGAAGAAGGATATCGGGCACAGACTGGGAAACATTACAATGATGGTGATGATGACAATGATGATGCAGTGCAGCAGTGCCAGACAAAGAAATTATATGCTATTATCTCAAGTAATCTCTTTACAGTTTAGCTACTGTTGTCTACAAAAGGTGAAAAAGAAGTAAGTGGCTGATTGGGAACTAAAACAATTTTTTTTTTTGCCTGTTTACTATGGTGTTTTCCAGCTATATCAAATAGAGTATAGTACAGTCTGTGCAAAAATCATAGCCGTTTTATTCTTCTTATGTCTGATATGGTGTGTCTTTATGAGTAGAACCACGTAGATAAAGAATCTGCACCAAAGGGAACCTTAGCTAAAATATGGCATCTGTTTTATGTCAAAGTTGGCTGATTTTACACCTTTGATCTTTCAGCTAGGGCATCAAGGCCAGCGTTTTTAATAACTCACAGTAGGCAAAATAAAGTCTGCCTCTGAGAAAACAGGAGGGATATCATTAATCTGTTCCTAAACAGTGAGTTATAACAGCTCTTTAATCTGAAGACAACAGATCCAGAGCTGGAATGAAGCACCTAAGTGCCAGCCAAGTTCAGTGAAGAGTGAATAGTGTGCATATCATAATTTATAGTGGCATTGCTATTTTGTGATCTACAAGAAGACATTCATTGTGTTGGAAGTACTTGAGAGAGACAGCTATTTGTGATCAATTGGTGCACTTGCTGTATGTTCTTCCTTTTCGAAAGACTGACTCTTTCTTCTTTTTTTTCACTTTCTTTCTTTGTCTGCTCAGTTGTTTCATTGTCCTTTCAGGAACTTCAGCCTATCAACTAAAAGCAGATAGGCTATCTTTCAGTACAGAAGTCACTAGAGTATTTTAGAATACACATTTGAGCATGCATACCACCAGTCTGTATTTATGAATGCAAATGTACAAGCTGTTAATGCCTGGGTAAATTCAGAAGTTACTGCGATTGAGGAGAATATCTTGAGGCAAAGTTTAAAAATAGCAGTTTTATGGACTTGGTAGGCATTTCAGGGTTTGCCCGACCGTTATTAGATAAGCTAAGTATTCTCTTTCATGATGACTTTCATGGAATTCTCTCGAGACTGTAAACGAGCAGCAGCTCATGACAATCAAAAGAGGATACTTAGAGAAAGACATGCCAGTGAAATACAATAAACATTCTGTTAAAAGCTGCAGAATTACATATATGTAATTCTAATGCTTTGCTGCCAAAAACATGACAATAAGATAAAAAACATTACAGTAAGACAATTCATGAAATAAAGAAATAAAGAAAAAAGAGCAAGAAGTCTTCTTACACTAAAGGAGTATCAAAATGTCTGGTAACTTGGTAGAATGTTAGTACAAGGCTTTAGTTGTGTTAGTCAGCAAGGCAACTGATGCAATGAAGTATAACGTATAGACATTGAGCTTTTCGATGTTTTCCAAGTAGCACGCATAATACCTCAGCTGTACCAGCAAGCCACAGTAGGCACTATAAAACCAAGTAGAAGCACATTTCAAGGGATGTAATCATGGGGTATTTCATTTTATAAAAACCTTGGCCAAAAGAGAGCATCCAAAGAACTGAAGTCACCTTCAGACCTAGGGTATCTAATGAACTGAAGGCATGCTTTCAATTTAGCCTTATTGTCCTTCAGAGCTGAAGACTACAGCTTCATTTTAGCAAGTTTCTAAGTCTTCATGTTCTGAAAACCCAAACCACAGATCAAATTGCTTTAGAACTAGCTGGTATTCTTTGTTTTGTAGGCGCTTCAAACATATTGAAAGCAAATTAAAGTATCAAGCCAGTGAACACTGAACAATTTATTCAGTGAACTTAGAGATATGGCTAGTTTTATCACCCCCAAAATCAGCGAAGGACAGAAAGCATGAATAAACATGTACAGCACTTGGAGGGAAAACAGCAATACAAATATGTTAGATGGACACACTGAGGTTCTCAGCGGAATCTAGAAAAATCCAGTTCAATAAAGGTTTGGATAAAGTAAATTGCTAGCATAATGCACAGAAGAATTAAGAAATATTTCTGCGTGCTAATGACAGTACATCACAACTAGCTTGCTAGCAGACCTGCCAGTAATGCAGAAGCGAGCAATCTGGGTTTGGTGTGCCCTCAACTGATAAAAACAAACGGAGAAATCAGAAATCGTTGGGTGAAAAGCATATGTACTTATAAATACAACATTTATTATAAATACTAAAAAGATATGCCAAAAAATGTTATAAAGCTATGCAACTGAATAAACCTAAGAAGAAGCTCCCAAATTTCTACTGGCATAAGCCAAGGTTATCCCTGAGAAGATGAGTTTCACATGACAACAAATAGCCTATTGACATTGTGGAAGTTGCCTTCAGATACGGAGATCCTTGAACTTAATGAATTCATGACAAAGTGAAAAGGTGAAGTATATATAGAAGTGTGAAAAGAAATATCTGCAGAGAGATAGGGCTATCTTAACTTGGACTGCAAGCTAAATGTAAGGTAACTTTTAACAAGCTGTTCTGGAAATTCACAAAGACTTTCCAGGAGCTGCTTGTATTTCACATGTGACTTCAATGATAACTGATAACATGCCTTCACAGAATCACAGAATCAGAGAATAGTAGGGGTTGGAAGGGACCTCTGTGGGTCATCTAGTCCAACCCTCCTGCCGAAGCAGGGTCACCTACAGCAAGCTGCACAGGACCTTGTCCAGGCGGGTCT